>JACZDD010119246.1_pt1 | contig 30262 bp, 30 predicted proteins | sample 8641771 | NCBI WGS metagenome assembly JACZDD01 (sample SAMN15324614, study PRJNA640507) | soil metagenome | isolation source: intercropping peanut in the second line | place: China: Luxin town, Laibin City, Guangxi Province | collected 2019-07-25 | depth 10cm m | reverse complement strand
CTGGCCGCTATTGGCCCTAGTTATGCGCAGAACGTGCCGAGCGATCCTGACGTGGCCTGTTCGATTCCCGCATCAACCATTAATGGCTGGTTCAAGAGTGGGACCATCAGCCTCAACGGTGTCGTGAATCCAGCGAATAGCGTATCCTTTCCCAACACTCCCAATTGCAGTTTCTACGAGTGGTCCCATCACATGTTCCTCTGGCTCACCTCACCCGCGCCGGCGCTTTATGGCGGCGGAGGGGGACGCATCTTTGAATCCTCGGCCTTTTTCGACGTGTCTCCACCGGACTCCAATGGGCACCGCACCATGTCAGCGCATGGAAGAGGACTCATCAAGCTAGGACCCATTGCACGACAGTTGGGTCCGAATCGTTTGCCGCTGATTGCGGACAAGCAAGGCAGATTGTTCGAAGTCGAGCGAGTACCGGACGGCGTCCTCCGTCCTCACATTCACACGGGAGCCGGCAAGCTCACGGAGGTTTTCAGTGCAAAACGTGACGAGGCTGGCAAAGTGATTCTATTCGACCAAGCTGGCAAACATATCGAACCCAAACTCCTCGAGCACGCGCTGCGGAGTCCGCTGACGGTCGGTCCCGTGGAGGTGCATCCCGCGCAAATCGGTAAAGCGCGCAAATTTGTCGTGGACCGTCTCCCGATTTTTGTGGATCGCTTTGGCAATGTGATCGACGTGGAGCAAGGCCAGGCCGATGGTTCAGTGCTTATCGCGCAAAATGGATCCCCCATCTACTATGGGATCGCTGTCAACGAGGTGCTGGCCTATTTTCGAACGATGCAAGGCTCAAGTGTACCTGCCAATCTGTTGTTTCCCACCACGCAAGGCGAGCTGGACAACATCACGACGTTTGCCTCCGCGCATAACAGGACCTTCATTGACCCCGAGGCGCTCGCGTTCGAAATTAAGACTTCCTGGATTGAGACCACGGGGCTGGCTAATGTGGGCGACTACATCACCATGACGGCAGAAATCCCGACCTACGATAAATCGGATCCACTCAATTGGAAGAAAACCGGCACGACAAACGCCCAGGTGGCGCTGGTTGGCATGCATGTGGTCGGAAGTGCTGCCGGCCACCCGGAAATGATTTGGGCCACCTTCGAGCACCTTGGCAATACCGCAAACGACGCCTACTCGTATCGTAATTCCGTAGGAGGTACGACCGCAGTGCCTGTCGACACCGCTGGAAACTGGCTCTTCACCGCATCCAATTCGGCAGGACCATTTAACGTACTGCGCCAGACAACAAGCGGCGACAACATTGTTGCTGTCTCCTCATCGACACCCGTTGGGCCAAACAACATTATCCGTCGGAAGGCCTGGGGGGCTGCATCCGATGTGTCGCCCAACCCCTTAAAGAACTCGCCCGCTTCCAATAGCGAAATTATCTCGGTCAACAACAGTGTGCGCGGCCTTTTGGCCAATGGTGATGTGCGGCGCAATTACATCATGACCGGCTCCACCTGGATGATTGCCGGTGTCTTTCCGTTTAATTCATTTAATGCAACCCAAGTGGGCACGAGCAAATTAAACAATACGACGATGGAAACCTTCACGCAAGGCACCAGCACACAAGCAGCGGGGACCTTCAATTGCTTTACGTGTCATGGGGGCCATTTTACGGGTGTCAGTCATGTGTTTAGTGACCTCAAACCACTCTTTTAAGGGAGTGCGTACGCACCTTTCTGTCGGCGACTTAGATAGTGTAGTCACGAGATATTAAGCCAGAGGGCGAGACACCGGATGTGGACGGCGGCGAGGAACGAAGTGCTGTTCTTGGCGTATCGTGTGGCGATGCCACGCCACCGTTTGAGCATCAGGAAGGCATTTTCGATCACGTGGCGCAGTGTGTAGAGGTCTTCGTCGTACGCTCTTTGGTCTTTTCTGTTTTTCTTTGGCGGGATGACGGTGTTCATGCCCACACGTCGCGCCTGCTCAAGAATGGCATACGTATCATAGCCCTTGTCCGCAATCAGATGATCAGCGTCGATCCCATCAATAATTAGAGTGTTGGCTTGCGTGCAATCCGCTCGGGTACGTTCTGTAGTAACAATTCTGACCGGCATACCAAGCGCATCCACAGCCAGATGTATCTTGGTGTTGAGCCCCCTTTTGTGCGGCTCATGTCAGAGAGCATCACAAACCCGGGGGTCACACAGGTTCAACACGCGGTAACCAGCGACCTCTCGACGCGGATCGTCAACGATTTACGCACGGATGATGCGGTGTCGCCGCAGCCTCATCTCCCACATCACTCGCCAGCACCGAACACCCTCCCAATATAGACATCGCTTGCAGCTGCGCGCCGGGTATGCTGACACGATGGCTCAGACCTCAACCACCGCAACCAAGCGCCTGGTGCTGCGCGCCGTGCTCCACGACGTTAGTCCGATCGTCGCGTGGGTCATTGCGGTTCCCGATCATTTGGAGGTCCACGACCTACATGAGGTCTTTCTAACGCTGCTCGGCTGGACACAGGATCTCGGGTTCATCGTGCGAATTCGTGCGCAAGAGGTCAACAGTTTTCGTCGCAAGACTCGTGGCACACGGCTACGCGACTTTGCGTTGCGACGTCAGGAGAAATTCCGGTACATCTGCGACACACTGGACTGGTGGGAGTGGGAGATCCGGGTGCTGGATGTCAAGCCCGTCGAAGGCGAGGAAGTCGACATTGTCTGCCTAACGGGACGCGGTGCCGCCTCGCCTGAACACTGTGGCGGACCTGTGGCTATCGCCTAATGCTGAAGCGCCAGCAGGCGGGCCCTGAGCTGACCGATCCTGCTGCCATCTCGGCGGGTGTGAAGTTGTTAGCCAATGTCTATCAGAACGAGCTTGGAGTCGATGTGCAGTTCCTCGAAGAAACCCTGCAGGAGGGGTGGAAGCGCGCCGAGGAACGCCTGGCACGCAGCGGCCCACTCATGCCGACGCGCTTTAGCTTGAACGAGACCAATGAACGCCTGAAGCGGCTGATGCAGCACAGGAGGTGATGGCGATGAACTTCTCGATTGCAGTCATCTGTCTGAAGGACGATGGGACCGAAGACCGGCACGACATCCTGACGGTCACCAAGGACCAGCTCGTCATGGAAACACTTGGATTGACCGTGGCGGAAGGCAAAGCGCTCTTGGCTGGTGTCCAAGCCGTGGTGGTGGACGAGCAAGCCACCGGCTACTTGAAGCAACAGCGCGCCTGTGAGACCTGCGGCAAGCTGCATCGCAGTAAGGGCCCACGACAGAGCATGGTGAACACGGTCTTTGGCCCTGTCGCCGTCCCGAATCCACGTTGGTATCGGTGTGCCTGCCAGACAACGGGGCCGCTCACCTTTCGCCCAACCGCGCAGTGGCTGACTGATCGCACAAGTCCCGAGCTGCTCTATCTCGAATCCAAGTGGGGCTCGCTGATCCCGTACGCCAAGGTGGGTGAGTTGCTCACCGATGTCGTGCCGGTTGCGCCGACCATGCAAGCGGAAACCGTGCGGCGGCACGTGCATGCGACCGCAACGCGACTGGAGCAGGCTCTCGGTGAAGAGCAAGAATGTCTGTTCTCGGGTTCGGAAGACGACTGGGCTGCCCAGCCCACTCCCGACGGTCCCATGACCGTGGGCCTTGACGGAGGATATGTGCGGGCTCGTCGCAAGGCCGGCTTTTTTGAAGTCATCGCCGGCAAGAGTGTCGTCGCGTTCAAACGTGAGGAAGCCGAGGCCAGTCCTTCAGCGAAACGCTTCGCCTTCGTCCAGACCTATGATACAAAACCACGGCGACGCGTGTGGGAGCTGATGAAATCCCAAGGCATGCAGGAAAATCAGGAGGTGTTGTTCCTGTCAGACGGCGGCGAAACGGTGCGAAATCTCCAGGCGTATCTTCACCCGTCGAGCGAGCACTATCTCGATTGGTTCCATGTCACCATGCGGTTGACCGTGATGGCGCAGCAAAACAAGGCCCTCATCGAAGAAGACGCGCCGCTGGGCACTGACGTGCAAGACACACTGGAGAGCGTGAAGTACTCTCTCTGGCACGGCAACGTCGCGGCCGCGTTAGAGCGTTTGGAACGCCTGTCGTTTGATCTCGACATTACCCAGCGACGTTCGGCGGTCGTGGCCAAGCTGTGTCGCAGCGTCAACGAGTTCGACTCCTACATTCGCAACAATCGTGCGTTCATCCCAAACTTCGGTGAACGCTATCGGCAGGGGGACACGATCAGCACAGCGTTCGTCGAGTCGACGATCAATCAAGTCGTCAGCAAACGCTTCGTGAAAAAACAACAGATGCAGTGGACAACGGAGGGCGCACACTTGCTCCTTCAAACCAGAACCCGGGTACTCAATGGTGACCTCGATGCCGCATTCCGTGATTGGTATCCGCGGTTCCGACAGGTTGCAGCATGACCCCCGGGTTTGTGATGCTCTCCTGTAAGTTGTGGAACAATAGTGACCAGCGTGAAAGTATTCGGTCCAGGTGAGTCGCCGGTCGCGTGGCGCCCAATAATTCTTCGCTGCAATTCCGCATTGATGAAGCGTAGATCCCAGAGAGTCAGTGGGTGAGAATCTGCACCTCCGGCTTTCTCCTGCTCTCCTTAATTCACTTTTGATCTCGATGGTCTGGATAGGACTGCGGGCAATTTTGAGCTTGACGCCGTCAGTCCGCTTCTAGTAGATAGCTCGACTCAGTAGTGAATCATCTCTCGGGTGCCTGCGAGGGCATAACAGGGAAGTCCGGTGCAAGGCCGGCGCGGTCCCGCCACTGTAAGTGAGAAGCGGTCCCTCCACGGAGAGCCACTCAACCGAGATGTTGAGGAAGGCCGAGGGGCGCGTTGAAGGACGACCTTCTAAACTCACGAGCCAGGAGACCTACCCGAGATGATATGGCAATGTTTCTCCGCGTGGTAACGGAGACCTCGCCTGCTTTTCTGGCATGTGACCTCTCGTTTCCATTGCGGAACGGGAGGTTTTTTTATGCCCTGTGTCCTGCTTGATCAGCACGGCACAAACCGCGGATCGCAAAATTTGGCAGAATCTCCTAGACCGCTTCGTGCCACATGAGCACTGGAGTACTCATCGTCGGACACGGGAGCCGCGATCCCAGCGCCAATGTTGAGTTCGAGTCTATCGTCGCGACTTATCGCAAGGCGCGTCCCGGTTTTGATGTGGCACACGGCTATGTGGAGCTTGCCAGCCCATCATTGGCCACGGCTCTTCACGAACTGGCTCAGCGAGTCGATTCCGTGGCTGTGCTGCCCTTGTTCCTGTTTGCTGCAGGACATGTCAAGAACGATATTCCTCTTGCGCTCTCACGGGCACGGGAGGAATTTCCCGCCGTCCGGTTTACCGTCACCAATGCCCTGGGCGTCCATCCCCATCTTGTCGAGCTAGTATTCGACCGTGCGTGTAGGGTGCTCGAAGGTACCAGCGAGGCTGCGAAGACCGCCGTTCTGGTCGTGGGCCGTGGCACAAGCGACCCAGATGCGAACGGTGACTTCTGCAAAGTGGTTCGCCTCCTCGCTGAAGGGCGTGAATTCGGGTGGGTGCTACCCTGCTTTATTGGCGTTACGCGCCCACTGTTTGAGGAGACGGTCGAGCTGATTGCGCGTGCGCGGCCCAAACAGATCGTTGTTATCCCATATCTACTCTTTGGTGGGCGATTGATTGCCAAGATTCGCGAGCAAATAGGTTCGTTTCAATCCCGCTCTCCTTGGATTAAGACTGAGCTTGCGCCACACCTGGGAAGCCATGATCGCTTGTTCAGCGTGATGGACGAGCGTCTCTCCGAGGCACTGGAGGGAGAACGTCCGCTCCCCTGTGACACGTGTCAATATCGTGTGCCGGTCTCCGCTGTCACCAAGCACGTGGGCGGCCTCACTGCGCTGCTCTGGAGCGTGCGACACGGGTTCACCCATACGCAGGCCATGCCACATGTGCATGCCCATCGACCGCTGACCAAGCATGTGTTGGTCTGTGGAAACGCCGACTGCGGGGACGCGGGAAGCACTACCGTGATTGCGACACTGCGGCGCCTGCTCAAGGCAATCGGCCGCGAGAAAGATATCCGAGTGACCAAGACCTCCTGTATGGGCCGTTGTGGAGAGGGACCCACGGTCGCGGTGTATCCGGATGGCGTGTGGTATCGCGGTGTGACAGAGGCGGATGCGAAAGAATTGGTCGAGGAGCATCTGCTCGGCGATCGGCTCGTCAGTCGCCTGATCGACAATATTATGCAGTAACGGAGGAGTTTCAATGGCTTGTCACGAAATCGCAGGGCTACGGTTGGGGTTGATGGAAGTGTTGGGGGTGAAGAACGAAGCTGAGCGGCAGCATGAACTTGCTGAGCTGGGCACCGGGGCCGATCAGCCTGGCCCGATTCGCTCCATGTGTGCGGCGAAGGATCTGGCGTCGCTCAAGCAGTTTTACGAAGGTGCGGTGGCTGCGCTGGAACAGCACGTGTCCACGACGCGCTCCGATGACCCAAAACTTCCGTACCTGCGCACGCTGGTCGTGCTTACGAAGAAGGTCGATCTTGACTTGGCCCATCAGATCGAGGGGCTCACGCACCTCTACCGTGATCTCGATGAGATGCATGACTTTATCCATGAGATCTATCCTGCGGAGTAGCGGCGATGGCTGTTGCAAAGAGCGCCCGAGTGATAAGCACCGAGAGGTTGGGGCCCGATACCCTGCTTCTCGATCTGTGGGCCACTGAGCCGTTAGGGTTTGTCGGCGGACAGTACGTTATCCTCGATAGTCGCATCATCTTACCGGATGGCAAAGCTGTCAAACGAGCGTACTCGCTCCTGACAAGTGATACGGAGCAACGTCGCTTTCAGCTTGCCGTGAAACACATCCCGGGTGGATTTGCGTCCACCTTCGTGCATGGACTGGCAGCGGGAATGGACATCTCCTTCAGTGGACCGTGGGGAAAATTTGTCCTACCGGAGGGTACGTCGGGCCGTACGCTGATCCTTGCGACCGATACAGGGATTACCGCTGCGCTGGGTTTTCTGAAGGCGACTCGCTTTACCCCAATGCTTCCTCAAGCTGTGCTCGTCTGGCTGCGCGATTCAGCGGAGTATTTTCTCCCGGACGCATTCGTTAGGACGCAGATTCCCACGGCCTGTGGCGAGGTGCGAATTGAGGTGATTCCCGCAGTTAGCCATCCGGAACGGGTTTATCATGTTCGGGCCATTCTGCGCCAGGTAATCCCGCGCAACCATTTCGCGCAGGCCTTCATGGCGGGTGATGGTGCCGTGAACCAGGTGTTGCTCGACGATCTGGCGGTTACCGGAATTCCTGTGGGGAAAGACAACGTGGAGTCGTTCTTTAATATGCCGAAGAAATCTACATGATTAGCCAAGACGAGATTCTTTCGGCACTCGAATCCGCGCTCAGGTTTGAGAGGACGAGCGTCATCGTCCGTTCGTCCGGTGCGATTGCCGAGGTCCACGGGCTTCTGACGGTACGGCGGAGGGCCGAGTGGGTCACGCTGGGCGACGAAGGGCAAACCCATATTCATCTCAAGATTGTAGGGGGATGTCGGCTTCACTACCGGCAATCGGACGACAAAAATGCGGCGCTGGAGTTAACAGGGCCTGATGGGGAGGTGCTCTGCCGCGTGACGTTCCGTGGGACGAACCGGGCGAAGACCGGACAGTATAATCCCGTGCGTGCGGCAAGAGTCTGTGAGCGGTTCGGCCATCTGGCGAATGAATGTGCCACGACATGACCGATGGAGAAGCCTGTCCCGCCGAAGAGTCGAACGGGGTCGCGGACAGGGTTTACCACCGGTGCCTGTGCGGCGGCGGCCGCCAAGGCCGCCGCTCGCTGTCTGGTGAAGGGTGTCATGTTGACTGAGATTGAAGCGACATTGCCGAATCGGTCGCGTGTCACGTTCTCGTTAGCCCGTTGCCAGCGCGTCGCTAATCGTATGATCTGCGGCGTCATCAAGGATGCGGGCGACGATCCCGATTGCACGCATGGTGCTGAGCTGATCGCTGAAGTCGAACTCCGTACCGAACCCGGCATTAAAATCAGAGGGGGCCATGGGGTGGCCAGAGTGACAAAGGCTGGGTTGGGACTGGAGATCGGTGGGCCTGCAATTAATCCAGTCCCGAGGCGAAATATCACTGAGATGGTGGGAGAAGAACTTGCCGGCAGCCCCTATGCCGGCGCCGTTGTGACGATCAGTGTGCCGGGTGGCGAAGAAATGGCGAAGAAGACCACAAATGCCCGTCTCGGTCTTTTGGGAGGCATTTCCATTCTCGGTACGACCGGCATCGTCAGACCCTATTCTACGGCAGCCTTCAAGGCGAGCGTGATGCAAGAGATCGACGTGGCCGAGGTCAGCGGTATGCGTCACCTGGTGCTGACGACCGGCGGCAAGTCTGAACAGTATGCGAGGGCGCTCTATCCGCAGTTACCGGAACAGGCATTTATCCAGGTGGGTGATTTCATTGGGGTCGGCATCAAACACTGTGCAAAGCGCGGCATCCCACGGGTCATCATCGTCGGCATGATGGGAAAACTTTCGAAGATGGCCAACGGGAAGATGATGACGCATGCCGCCGGATCTGAAGTGGATATGGGATTTCTTGCCTCACTCGCGGGCGAACTCGCTGCGTCCGACGAGCTGATCGCATCGATCCGGCAGGCCAATACCGCCCGGCATGTGCTGGAGTTGTGCCGTGAAGCAGGTCTTGTCGGCATCACATCGTTGATTTGCAAAAAAGTGGCTGAACAGTGTCAGCGCCATGCCGGTGGCAGGCTGATCGTGGAGGCCAGCCTTGTTGACTTTGGCGGGGCCTTGCTTGGCCGTTACCCGGAGGTGGACAAATGAATGATATGCGACAGATGACGGCGCTCGGACGGAGCATCGAGGATGGAAGTTTTTCGATTATCGATCAGGAGGCCGGCACGCACGATTTTGGACCGGAGCAGTGGGAGATTGTGCGCCGAGTGATTCATGCCACGGCAGATTTCGAGTTTAAGACGCTCATGCGGTTCCACCCGGAGGCGGTGCGAGCCGGCGTGGCGGCGCTTCAAGGGGGCTGTCCGCTCCTGGTCGATGTGAAGATGATTTCTGCTGGCCTGAATGAAGATCGTCTTTCCTCATACGGCTGCAAGGTGCACTCGTTTATTTCAGATGACGATGTCATCGCGACGGCCAAAGCCAACAACTCGACGCGCGCGATCGAGGCCATGAAGAAGGCGCATCGCCTCGACCTCCTTGAGGGAACGGTGGTGGCAATCGGCAATGCTCCGACCGCGTTACTGGAGTTGGCTCGCCTGATTCGCGAGGAGCATGCGAAGCCAGCTCTGATCATTGGAGTGCCGGTCGGATTCGTGGCGGCGGCTGAATCGAAGGAGGTCACACTGGAACTCTCAACTCCCTTTATTGTGGCTCGTGGTCGTAAGGGGGGAAGTCCTATTGCCGTTGCGATCATCCACGCGCTGTTGCTCCTTTCTACAATGGCACAGATATGAGCCCACGACGAGCCATTACCTTGATTGGTATCGGGGACGAGGGCTGCGCGAGTCTGACGAGTCGTGCGGTGAATGCAGCAATGCACGCGGGGGTACTCGTGGGTGGTGAGCGCCATCTGGAATTCTTCCCGCAGTTTCAGGGCGAGCGGATCGTGCTTAAGGGTGGCGTGGCGTCGATACTCGATCGAGTGGCGGAACTGGCGGAAGAGCAGAATGTCTGCGTGGTGGCGTCCGGCGATCCATTATTTTTCGGCATCGGAAGTCTGGTGATTACACGGCTGGGCGCTGAGCATGTCGAGGTCTTGCCTCAGCCTAGTGCGATGCAATGGGCTTTTGCCCGAGCCGGCCTGAAGTGGGACGACGCCGCGTTTCTGTCATTGCATGGCCGCTTGTCCGAGGGATTTCTCACCAGGCTCAAGAGTCAGGCCAAGGTCGCGATTTTCACCGATGAAAAGAATTCACCATCGGTGTTAGCCCAGAGGATGGTCGAACATGGAGAGACGGCGTGGTCGGCATGGGTGTGCGAGAACCTTGGTGGGCCGGATGAGCGGGTGCGGCGATTCGACGTGTCGGAGCTGGCCTTGTGCCAGGACATCGGAGCGCTCAACGTGCTTTTGCTGGTCCGCTCCGATTCGTCCTGGCGAATGCCCTGCACCATTCCCTTTCTGCACGAGGATCAATTTGCAAAACGGCTACCGAAAAAGGGTCTGATCACGAAGCGTGAAGTACGACTCTTGTCCCTGGCTGCGATGGGTATCAGACCAGACAGCGTGGTCTGGGACATCGGGGCAGGCTCCGGGTCCGTGTCGATCGAGGCGGCGTTGCTTGCGCCCAAAGGGGTGGTCTATGCGATCGAGGTGGATCCGGAAGGTGTCCAGTTCTGCCGAGAGAATCTCCTGGCACATGCGGTAGATAACGTGCGTGTGATTGCCGGACGAGCGCCGATGGCACTGGTCGATCTGGAGGCACCCGATGCAGTCTTCATCGGCGGCAGCAAGGGGAGTATGGAGGAGATCATCGACGTCGTCATGGACCGTCTGCAACCGGGCGGACGTCTCGTTGTGAATGCGATTACATTGGAGAATGTTGCGGAGACCTATCAGACATTTCGTCAACGGGGGTTGGTGCCGGACGTCACCTTGCTCCAAGTCTCGCGCGCAGAATCCTTGGCTCACTATCTTCGGTACGAATCTTTGAACCCCATTCAAATCTTTTCGGTCGAGAAGCCGAGCCGGACGGGAGCGGTCTCATGAACTCTGGAACATTATATGGAGTCGGAGTCGGACCCGGTGCGCCGGACCTGATTACACTGCGCGCGCTCAACGTGTTGAAACAGGCGCAGGTTCTCGCGCTGCCGCGCAGCTCAGACTATGGCGAGTCCATGGCTTGGAAGATTCTCAAACCGACGTTGGGTGAGGTTCCGGGACAAGAACGCATCTTTTTGACCTTCCCGATGAACAAGAATCCTGAGCGCCTCAGGCCAGCTTGGGATAGAGCCTTTACGGCCATCGGAGAACGTCTTGAGCGAGGCTTGTCGGTCGCGTTCGCGACAGAAGGGGACCCTTCGCTCTTTAGCACGTTCATTTATCTGCGTCAGGAAGCTCCGCTGCGCTGGCCTGGGATCCGCATCGAAGTGGTGCCGGGCGTCTCGTCGATCATGGCCGTCCCTTCTGTGACTGGTATTTCTCTGGCAGACGGACAGGAACGCATTGCCATCCTCCCCGCGAGCTATGGAGTCGAGGATCTGAATAAGGTCTTGGAGCAGTTTGATACGGTCGTGCTGATGAAGATGGGAGCGGAGATTCCCAAGGTGGTCGTAGCGCTGGAGCAGCAGGGGCTTGTTGATCGAGCAGTCTACGTATCGAAGGCCACGATGGCTGAAGAACGGATCGTCCGGGATATCCGCACGATTCAGGCTGAGAGGGGTGATTGCTTTGCCATGATCATTGTGTCGCGCAAGGAACGCAGCGGGCTACTGGCCGGTCTCGTACCGGCGATGCCGAGGCTGGCTACGAGAGAGTTCGGAGGATGACTGTCGATCGCAAGCCGTTCGCGGTCTATGCCATTACGAAGCATGGGATCGCAATTGCGTCTCGCTTATTGCCGCAGCTGGAAGGCGCAGACCTCTTCGTTTCGGAGAAGCTGATGGCATCGGCACCGGCCGGGGCAGTTCGCATGCCACTGCCGATGGGCCCCACCTTGATTGAAACGTTTACGGCCTACGATTGCCATATCTTCATCCTCAGTATTGGGGCGGTTATCCGGATGATTGCGCCTCTGTTGAAGAGTAAGAAGGTCGATCCGGCGGTGGTCTGCATCGACGACGCAGCTCGGTTTTCGATCTGTGTGCTCTCCGGCCACGTTGGCCGCGGGAATAGTTTTACAGATCGGATTGCAGTCGCCTTGGCCGCGCAGTCGGTCGTGACGACGGCATCCGATGCCATTGGTACTCTGACCGTCGATATCCTAGGTCGCGATCGAGGGTGGACCCTCGATGACATGGATCGCAACGTGACGAGGGGTTGTGCCGCTGTGGTGAATGCGACCAAGGTGCTGTTTGTGCAAGAAACGGGAGAGCCGGACTGGTGGCCTGAGGAGAAGCCTCTGCCGGAAGGGGTTTTCTACGCGACTTCATTGAAGGGCGTGGACCCGCAGGCGTACGAAATCCTCTTGATCGTCACGGATCGAGAAATTAGCGAGTCTCATCCGGCCCATTGGAAGAATGCCGTCATCTATCGTCCGAAGAGTCTCGTGCTCGGTATCGGCTGCGACAGGGGGACGGCCCCCGACCTGGTGAAACGGGGTGTCCTGACCCTCTTGGCCCGGCATGGCCTCTCACCAAAGTCTGTGAAAGAGATGGCCACCATCACTGCAAAAATGGATGAGCCCGCATTGCTGGCCTTGAGCGAGCAGTATGGTTGGCCACTCTGTGCCTTTCCGCCGGAGGCGCTGGATGTTGTGCCAGGCATCCAGAATCCATCGGAGAAGGTGAAACACTATGTCGGCTCGCGTGGTGTCGCGGAGCCAGCCGCGTTGCTTGCTTCCAATGCGCAGGCGCTGCTTGTCCCCAAGCAAATCTATACGGAACCTGGTGACGGCCGATCGATGACCTTGGCCGTGGCGCGGCGGCCATTTGTGAAGCGGCTGAGGGAGGTCGGTAGCATATGAGCGACGCACACGGAATTCTCTACGTGGTGGGTATCGGGCCGGGTTCCCAGGACCATGCAACTCCCGCCGCCTTGAAGGCCATCGCCGAGTCGCAACTTGTGGTCGGCTATACCACCTATATCAAGCTCGTTCGTCATTTGCTTGAAGGAAAAGAGATCGTCAAGACCGGGATGACGGAAGAGATTGGCCGTGCCCGTGCCGCCATCGAACGGGCGAGAGACGGAACCACGGTGTCGCTAATCTCCTCCGGGGACGCAGGCGTCTACGGTATGGCCGGCTTGGTGTTCCAGGTATTAAAGGAGATGGGTTGGAAGAGAGGGGATTCTCCGGAGCTGCGGATCGTTCCAGGGATGACTGCGCTTAACTCATGTGCGTCCCTGGTCGGTGCGCCGCTGGTCCACGATTTCTGCTCCGTCTCACTCTCGGATTTGCTGACTCCGTGGTCGGTAATCGAGCGACGGATCGAAGCGGCGGCCAGTGCGGATTTCGTGATCGGCCTTTACAATCCGGCCAGCGGCCGACGCACGAGGCAGATTGTCGATGCTCAGATGATTATCCGGCGTCATCGTGAGGGAAGTACGCCCGTGGCTCTTGTGAAGAGTGCTTATCGCAAGATGGAACAGATCCTTCTTACTGACCTGGATACCTTCCTGGATTACGAGATTGGGATGTTGACCACCGTCATTATTGGATCGAGCAACACCTTCATGTTCGAGGGATACATGGTCACGCCGCGTGGCTATACCAACAAGTACCGTTTCGACGGGGCCGTTCTTCCCGGTCAGAGGCCCGGGTTCTCGCTCGTCGTGCCTCCTGCGTCGGAGGCAAACTGATGGCGCTGGTTGGACGGTTAGCGGGAGCCATTCTGGCTGAGACGGAAGGACACTTCTTTCTGGTGGGCAATCCCAAGGAACCTTGCGATTTTGCCGCGGCAGGGTTCGAACCTCCCGGTGTGATCAATGCCATGGAGCGTCCATTCATCAGGTTGTCGCCTCGGCGTCCGGTTCAGGTACCGCAACCATACGTGACGATGCCGGTTGAGGGAGAAGCCTTGGCCAGGTTGTTGGTCGATCGGTTCATCATTCCACGGAATGGATCGGTGAGCGATCGTCTGTGGCGTTTGATGACTGAGCCAAAACAAGAGGATCGTGTAGCGGCGACTGACACAATCGACGCGCGTTGGCTGGGAGAAATCCCGGCAGAGATTTGGCGGATTGTGCGAGAGACCGTGTTGAAGTGTACCTAAAGGAGTCATCGATGCGTGTCTACATTATTGGTGCAGGCCCAGGGGATCCGAAACTCCTCACGCTTCGTGGGGCGGAGTTGATCTCGTCCTGTCGCGTGGTGCTCTACACAGGATCACTGGTTCCTCAAGAAGTCATCGCCCATGCGAGACCGGATGCCAAGATACTGGATTCTTCGGGGTTGACGCTCGACCAAATCATCGAGGTGATTGTGGCAGCCCGAGACGCGGACCAGGATGTCGCGCGCGTCCATACCGGCGATCCGATGATCTTTGGGTCCACCGCCGAGCAGATGCGCCGGCTGACGGAACTGGGGATCGGCTATGAGATTATTCCCGGCGTCTCTTCCTTCACTGCGGCAGCGGCGGCGCTGGGCCGTGAACTCACCCTCCCTGAGTTATCTCAGACCGTGATCCTCACCAGAGCGGAGGGGCGGACCTCGATGCCCAAAGGGGAAAAACTGGAAGACCTGGCGAAGCATCAAGCGACCTTGGCGTTGTTTCTCAGCATCACCCTACTCAAGGATGTTGTTCGTGATGTGACTCAGTCGTATGGCGCCGATTGTCCCGTAGCCATCGTTCATAAAGCGTCCTGGCCCGACGAGGTGATCGTGACCGGAACCCTGACGGATATCGTCGAGAAAGCCAAGACGGCCAAGCTCAACTCGACCTCGATGGTGTTGGTGGGGCGTGTGCTGACGGCCACCGAGTTTGCCAATTCCAAGTTGTACGATCCGGAATTTACCCATCGGTTCCGGAAAGGCGCGCCGGCTGTAAAACGCCAAGAAGAGAGGTATGCCGACTAAGCCAGCCAGTCGAAGAGGCATGGTCTATCTGGTCGGGGCAGGACCAGGCGATCCGGGCTTGCTCACGGTCCGCGCGCTGGAGCTGCTGCGGGCTGCGGAAGTCGTGGCCTACGATCAATTGATCTCGCAGGCGATTCTCTCGCTTGTCAGGCCTGAAACAGAGTTGCTGTCGGTTGGCCGACGCCATGGTACAGGAGCAACTTCTTATCGACTCCATCCGGAGGTGCTGGCTCGTGCTAAAGCGGGGCGTATGGTGGTGCGGCTGAAGGCAGGTGATCCATTAATTTTTGGGAGGGGCGGGGAAGAGGCGGAGGAACTGGCGGCCGCCGGCATTTCCTGCGCGATCGTCCCAGGCGTGTCCGCAGCGCTGGGTGCGGCGGCCTATGCCGGCATCCCGCTGACACATCGTCGATATGCCTCCGATGTGACCTTCTTGAGTGGCCATGATGTAGATGGGAGTCGGCACAGTTTCACCGACTGGTCCAAGACTGCCTCCGGCAGGGGTACCCTGGTCTTGTTCATGGTAGCGAGAAAGCTGTCCATCAGTCTTCAACGACTGATTCAGGCAGGTCGTCCGGCCGAGACTCCGGCAGCCTATATCGCCTCCGCCACCACGCTAAATCAGCATGTGATTGTCGGGACGTTGTCGTCTCTTGCAGACAAGACACAGCATGCCGACCTTACGGTTCCCGCTCTCGTCATCGTAGGAGAGGTTGTCACTTTGCGTGAGCGGATCGCCTGGTTCGAGCGAAGCCCACTGGTTGGTCGTCGATTGCTCGTTGCGCGTGCGCGCCCAGGCCTCTCCGCGATAGCGGCGGAATTGCGTGCGCTCGGCGCGGAGGTCCTGGAAGTACCCGAGGTTGAAGCGGTTTCGTTGAACGGTGACTCTTCCATCGAGACAGCCCTGACTCAGCTCCATACATTTCGCGGCATCATCTTTGGCTGCTCGGCTGGTGTCGATGCGGTCTTGTCGCATGTCCCAGTCCTCAACCTGCCGGTCATCGCAGTTGGAGCAGCGGCAGCGCAAGCCTTGTCACGGCAAGGTATTGCCTCCGCCGTCACGGTGTGTGGCGCTTGTCTGGAGGCGGTGGAAGAGCAGTCTGTGGTTTTTCAGAAGGGGCCATTTCTGCTTGTGACAGCGGAGGGCGGTCGCCCTCACTTGCAACACGCACTCATGAAGACGGGTGCGGAGGTCGAAACACTGGCTGTCTATCGCTGCATTCACCGGATGCCAAGTGGATATTTCCCACCAATCGACCTCGTCGTGCTGCCTAGTTCCTCTGCGGCTCGCACCGTCCTTTCGGGCGATTTCGGTCAGGCTCTGCTGGGGGTGCCAATGGCGGCGATCGGTCTTCAGACCGCTGCCGCCGCACGCCAATGCGGGGCGCAGTCTGTGGCGTTGGCGCAAGAGGATACAGTGGCAGCGCTGGTTTCTTGTGTGGTGTCGATGGTGGGAAAACTATGACGGATCATGCCTTTCCGGAAGCCTGGCGCCGCGGCCTGTACAAAATGATCACGCGCCGCCGCGACATGCGAGCCTTTCTGGCCGATCCCATTCCGGATGAAACATTGGCCCGCATCCTCATGGCTGCTCATCAGGCCGGATCAGTTGGCCTGTCCCAGCCTTGGAACTTTCTCGTGGTGGAGAATCGCGAGACCCGTGCCAAGGTGCGCGCCCATGTCGAGGTCGAACGGCTGTGCGCAGCGGAAATGTTTGATCAGGAACGCCGTGAGAAGTATCTCATCTTCAAGCTGGAGGGGATTCTTGATTCGCCTCTCAACATCTGTGTTACCTGCGACCACGAACGGTTCGGGCCGACGGTGATCGGCGGAATACAATTCCAGAAACCGCTGTCTATAGCACCTGCTGCGCGATTCAAAGTCTCTGGCTTGCCGCCCGTGCCGAAGGGGTCGGAGTCGGGTGGGTGAGTATCATGAGCCGGCGGTCCTTCGCATGATCCTCGGAATTCGTGAACACATTGTTCCGGTGGCCTACCTCTGCGTCGGTTTCGTAGAGAGTTTTCCAGAGCGGCCTGTTTTTGAGAGCAACGGCTGGTTGCCGCGGCTTCCGCTACATGAGTTGGTGTTTCATGACCGCTGGGAGGAACGGCCCAGGCTCGATCTTCTCCCTGCGCTTGAGACGAGCCGAATCGACGGACCGCATGCGACGCCCGCACCGATAAATCCTGCCGAGAGCAGGGCTGAGTGAGCGATTCTTCAAAATACGCCATCAAGGGTCAGCCGGGAGTCGACTCGTGACGATTCCACGACTCGTCATTGCCGGTTCGTCCAGCAATGTTGGCAAGACGACTGTCATGGTCGGTCTCGTCCGGGCCTTGCGGGCGCGGGGGCTGGGAGTAGCCGTCTTCAAATGTGGCCCAGATTATCTTGATCCGACCTATCACGTGCGCGCTTCTGGTCTGCCTTGCCATAACCTCGACGGATGGATGATGGGGAGTGAGGCGGTTCTTTCGACGTTCATGCACGCATCGCAGGGAGCCGACATTGCGATTCTCGAAGGGGTGATGGGTCTCTTCGACGGTGCCTTGCCGACCAGTGACGAAGGTTCGACTGCCGAGATCGCCAAGTGGCTTCACGCGCCGGTGGTGCTTGTCTGTGACGCGGGTGGTATGGCCCGTAGTATCGCGGCTCTGGCCAGGGGGTTTTCGACGTTCGATGCGGAGCTACAGATCGCTGGACTCATCTGTAATCGAATTGGGAGCCGTGGGCATTTGGAGTTGCTTCGCATGGCCACAGCGGGCTCACCTCCCGTTCTAGGTGGGCTTCCCAAGGAAACAGCTTTGACCTTCCCGGACCGGCACCTGGGCCTGCATAGTGCCGACCGGGCGACGGTGCCCGAAGATGTCTTCGTGACCTGGGGCAATCGAGTGAACGAATGGTGCGATGTGGATGCCATTCTGGCGCTCGCAGAGACCGCGCCGGTCCTTCCTGAAATTCATACCCCGGAACAGATTGTCCGGGAGGGGGCACGGTGCCGAATTGGGCTCGCGTTCGATGAGGCCTTCCACTTCTATTACGACGACAATCTCCGTCGTCTTCAGAGCCTTGGCGCGGAGCTTGTGCGATTCTCACCAATTCATGATGCCCATCTTCCTGATGTGGATGGCCTCTATTTCGGTGGCGGTTATCCGGAGCTCTATGCCGCAGATCTGTCCAGAAACCTATCCATGCGTCAGGAGGTGGCGTCGTTTGCTGAAGTCCGCGGACCTATTTACGGCGAATGTGGTGGTCTCATGTATTTGTCGAACGGCATCAGGACGCTCGATGGCACGCTCCATGCCATGGTGGGGCTAATTCCGGGCGAAGCGGAGATGAAAGATCGGGTACAAGCCCTTGGATATGTTGAGGTAGAGACCCAGCACGAGACGATGCTCGGTCCGGAAGGTCTGCGATTTCGCGGTCATCAATTTCGCTACTCGGACTTCCGCCTCTCAGCCGATGTGGAGTGTTGCTACAACGTGCGTCGGCGCCGTGGAGGCGAATTGTTCCAAGAAGGCTATCGCAAAGGCAACATGCTTGCCTCCTATGTGCATGCCCATTGGGCTTCGAATCCGCTCCTGCCTCAAGGGTTCGTACAGAGCTGCGCGGTTCATGCAAGGCGGGTACGATGAGCATCCTGGCGCCTACCATTATGGTTCAAGGCACGGCCTCGTCGGCGGGGAAGAGTCTTCTCGTTACCGCCCTGTGTCGGTTGTTTCGACGCGATGGATTTCGCGTCGCCCCTTTCAAGTCGCAGAACATGGCGCTCAACTCGGCCGTCACGGCCGACGGTCTCGAGATTGGACGTGCACAAGCTGTGCAGGCCGAGGCCGCCGGTATTGTGTCCTCTGTGGATATGAACCCAATTCTGCTCAAGCCAGAGAGTGACCGACGAAGCCAAATCGTAGTGCTCGGCAAGGTGCTTGGCAGCATGACGGCGACCGAGTATCACGAGTATAAGCCCCGCCTCACAACTGTAATCGCAGAATCGCTCACGCGACTGCGAACCGATTATGACCTGGTCGTGATCGAGGGAGCAGGGAGCCCGGCCGAGATCAACCTGAAAGCTCGTGACATCGTCAACATGCACGTGGCGAAGCTGGCGGACGCGCCGGTGCTTCTCGTGGGGGATATCGACCGCGGCGGCATCTTCGCCTCCTTTGTCGGGACGATGGAACTCCTCGAACCGGATGAGCGGGTTAGGGTTGCGGCGTTCGTGGTGAATAAATTTCGTGGCGATGTGGCGTTGCTCCAGCCTGGACTCGATTTCCTTACCGAACGCACCGGCAAACCAGTTCTGGGCGTCATACCGTATATTCAAGGGCTCCGCATTGCCGACGAGGATTCCGTGTCGCTCGAAGGTCGTATGGCTCACCACAAACCATCGCGGCAGGAACTTGATATCGTGGTGGTGCGATTGCCTCGCATCTCCAACTATGACGATGTCGAAGCTCTGGAGCACGAGCCAGGCGTCGTCGCTCGGTTCGTTGTGCAGCCTGGCGAGATACAAGAGGCAGATTTGGTGATTCTGCCGGGCTCAAAGAACACGGTGTCTGACCTTTCGTGGCTCCGTGCAAGTGGTCTCGCGGACGCGATCGAGACGCGCGCCCGCGAGGGGAAACCGATACTCGGGGTTTGCGGCGGCTGCCAAATGCTCGGTGAGAGTATTCATGATCCCCATGGGGTGGAGTCAACTGAAGCCCAGGTAGGTGGGCTGAGCCTGCTTGCCCTGCAGACGCACTTCAAGCGGGAAAAAGTCACGGCACAGGTGCATGCCCGCGTCATATATCCCTCGTTCCTCACCGATGGCATGGTGGTCGAAGAGGAGATTCAGGGATATGAAATCCATATGGGGATGGTGGAGCCGAGGAACGCGCAGACGAGCCCGTTTGAAATACAGTCGCGAAATGGACATGTGGCGCGGTGTGCGGATGGGGCTGTCAGCGTCGACGGGATGGTGGTGGGCACCATGTTACATGGGCTGTTTGAAAATGAGGTGATCAGGGCCAAGATGCTTTCGTTTCTTCGTGCACGGAAAGGTCTCTCCGCATGTCCCACGAGTCAGCGCATCTCCTCAAAGCAGGCTGAGTATGATCGGCTAGAAGCCGTGGTACGTGAGCACATCGACTGCGAGATGCTCGGGCGTCTCACGGGCCTCTATTCGGTCTCTTCCAGGTAAAGCATGTGCCAGTATTTTCGATTGAAATCGACGAGTGCCAGAAGAACCTATGCATCCCGCTGACAGTAGTCTCTCCCCTTTACTCGGTCTGGCCTTCGCTTTGGGGCTGGGTCATGGAGCCGACCCAGACCATCTGACCGCGATCGACGGGATGACGCGGGCGTCGGTTGATCGACATCCGAGAATGAGCCGGTGGGTGGGGACCTGGTTCGCGTTCGGGCATGCGTTGTCAGTCCTGGGCATTGCGACCGTGATCGCGTTGGCGGCGGAATATCTGCAATCCTTTGACCGCGTCATGCTACAGGCCAGCGGGGTCTTGTCGGCCGTGATCTTATTTGCCATTGGGACGCTCAATCTCACACGATTGTTGACTGTGCCAGCGGAAACCGTCGTGCCAAGCAGCGGAGTGATCGGTCACCTCTTGCCAAGGCAACTGCTCAATATTACGCATCCGATGAGCGCGGTGCCGATCGGAGCCTTGTTTGGACTGGGATTCGAGACCGCCAGCCAAATGTCGGCCTGGGCTCTCGCCGGAACAATAGGCTATGGATTTCTTGGAGCCATCTTCATCGGGGTGGCATTTAGTCTGGGAATGGTTATCACAGATTCGCTCAATGGATTCGTCGTACGTCGGATGTATCTGGCTGCGACCATGATGGCGACCAAAGAGAACCGCATGATGACGCTGACTGTCGTGGGGCTGGCCTATGTCGTCGGAATTATCAAGTTACTTCAGCCTACGTCCTTCGCTCTTCCGATCAGCGAGCTGGGACTCACGATCATGGTGCTTAGTGCGGTGGTGTTAGCCTTTGTGTCAGCGTTGGTGAATACCAAATACCGGGCGGCATAACGGAAAGGAGGATTCCATAAAGGAGACTGTACATCAGTGAATTCATCATCCATATACCCAAGGGAAGCGCGGTGAGAAGCCGCCACTGGTCCGCAACTGTAATCGGGGACGACATCTGCAGAGAGCCACTGTCCTCCAGGATGGGAAGGCGCAGAAAGTAGGACGAGCCGAAAGTCAGGAAACCTTGGTACAGGGAAACCGCCGTCATCCTTTCGTGAAGCAAAGGGGAGTCCATGCGGTGCACGTATATTATTAAGTTGAGTGTGGGTGTTGTCATCGGGACAGTATTGGGGGCCTCCACCGTCCAGGCCGAGAAGGGAGCACAGCCTGAAAACAAGGACGAGCTCGAAGTCGGTCCAATCCTCGTCGTGAGCCAGCCTTCCCCACCCCTTGGGACGGGCACATTACATCTCGATCAAGACAGTTCCTCAGCAAGCAGATTGGGCCTAACACTTCGTGAGATTCCCGCCACCGTCGAGGTGATCGATAAACGTACCATTCAGGAACGTGGCCTTCGGTCCATCTCGGAGGCGATTGAAACGACGGGGCTTCTTGTCAACGATGCCCCTGGCGCGCCAGCCAACTTTATCATGCGCGGATTTTCCGAAAACCAAATTCGCCAACTGTTCGATGGGTTGATGATCGGCCCCGCCAATATGGTCTCTCGACCACGCGACACCTGGAATTTGGAGCGTGTGGAAATCCTGAAAGGCCCCGCTTCGGTCCTCTATGGCGAAGGAGCCGTCGCCGGCGCCATTGATTTTGTGACCAAACGGCCGTCTTGGTCGGTCGAGGGGACGGAGGCCGCCATTTCGTACGGAACCTTCAACACGATTCGGGCGGGTGTGGGTAGTGGGGGAGCACTGGTCAGCGAGAAATTGCGGTATCGCGTCGACCTGAGCTATCAGAATTCAAACAATTTTGCCGGGGTCCAGCGGTCTCCTTATACGTACTGGAACGTGACCAGTGGCCTTCTCTATCACGCAACTCCCCGGCTGAACTTCGAGCTGTCGTTCGATTTTGCCTACGACTGGTCCAGGCCCTATTTCGGGACTCCTTTGGTACCGCTCTCCTTCGCCGGGTCATCAGCTGTGGATGGCGTGGTCTCGACGAATGACGGAAGGATCACGGATGCACGCTTTCTTCGACAAAACTTCAATACCGACGATGGGGTCATGACTTCGACCAGCTATTGGGCAAAGTGGAAAACGAATTGGCGTCCGACGGACCTGATCTATATTCGGAATCAGGCGTATTACTATTCGGCCGATCGTCACTGGGCCAACGCAGAAACCTATACCTTCAATTCGGCGACGAGCCTGCTCGATCGGGATCGACTGTTCGTGGATCATCATCAATATATCCTCGGTGATCGATTTGTCTTTCAAGCCAACCATCCAATACTCGGCTTCAAGAATCGGCTTGTCATGGGGGGAGACTTTAGTTACATACGCTTTGCCAGTCCGTTATTTTTCAACGGCTCGGTTGATAGCGTGAGCCCTTTTTCACCGACCCTCGGTTTCTTCGGTTCGACTGAGCCTCGAACCGAGTATCGCACCACTATTCTGACGACTGCGGTTTTTGTAGAAGAACAACTCAGCGTAACGGACAACCTGCGGATAGTGGGTGGCACTCGCACTGACCGGATCCAGGTCGATCGTGCCTCATTCGATGCCTTGGGAATGCTCAATACCGACGGCAGCGTCACCAAAACGTTCACCCCGACGACGTGGCGCGCGGGGGTCGTGTATGACTTCACTCCCGCAATCACGCTGTACGGACAATATGCCACCGCCGCCGATCCTGTCGGGTCTAACATCTTTGCACTCAGCAGAGAGAATACTGTGAGGTTAGCCACAGGCGACCAGTGGGAACTCGGGGCGAAAGGGGAGTTCTGGAACCGGCGAGCTGAATGGACCGCCGCGTATTTCGACATCTCTCGCAGGAATATCCAGATTCCGACCTTGCCCATCACATCCAGCACAATTGGCAGACAGCGCTCACACGGAGTGGAGGTGAGCCTTGCGGTACGTCCCACCGAGCGATGGCGGATCCAGGGGAATGTGTCATGGTTGTCGGCCCGCTTCGAGGATTTCAATGAAGTCGTCGGGACATCTGTGGTATCGCGAGCTGGCAATCGCCCCCAAAACATTCCGCAATTAGTGTGGAACCTGTGGTCGGTCTATCGCCTTGAGACACCGGTTCCGATGGATGTGGGCGCCGCCTTTCGGTTTGTCGGAGACCGCTACGGCGACAATGCCAACAGCATTCAGCTCCATTCGTATGAGACGGTCGATGCATGGGTGGCCATTCCCTATCGGCAGTTCACGATTACGCTCCGGGGGAGAAACTTATTCGACAAGACCTATGCGACGGCCTTGAGCTCCTATCAGTTCGATCAACTCTTGATCGGGGCCCCGCGCACGTTCGAGGCAAACCTGATGGCCCGGTTCTAGGTGTGAAATGAAGAGAGGAATCATTACTGTTGTCCATCGCTGAAGCACTTTCTTAGGCGGGTTTTGCTATCTGTTCTGGTTTCTGTCTGGCATGGTCATGCTGTTTGTGCCCTATCCGATGTTGACAGATGAACAGCGCATGCAGCGATTACCTCCAATCCACTGGGAGCAATGTTGTCCATCCGTTCAGCAGCTGTTGAAAGCTGTGCCCGCTGGTCGAAAAGTGGCGCTGATACGGCTGATCATGACGGAAGAGCGACCGCGTATGGTGGCGGAGGACTTCAGCGGCGCGCTGTACGTGGTATCACAGGAGGGTCACCAGAATGCTGTCGAGACCAATTACGAAAAGCTCTTTCCTGAGGTCGTGCAGGGCGGAGTTTCGGCGATTGCCGAGCCCATTATGCGTGACCAGTGGACGGTACAGGAACGGTATGGTCCGCATCGGCCGTTATGGAAGGTAAGCGTGCACGACGAAGAAGAGCGCGTGCTCTACCTCTCATCCAAGACTGGTGAGGTGCTGCTGGAGACAACGGCCTGGCAACGCGGGTGGAATTGGATCGGGGCAGTCGTGCATTGGGTCTATCTTCCAGAGTGGCGCGAACACCTGTGGGCATGGGAACAGACATTGTCTTCGCTGGCACTTGTCGCAGCAGTTGGGATTGGGACTGGCCTGTGGGTCGGTGTTGGTCATCTCAGACGAGCCTCGAATAGACAATGGCAGAGAGCCCATAGTGGGTGGTGGCGATGGCATCATCGTTTGGGGTTGCTCATCGGAGGTTTCACATTGACGTGGGCGTTAAGTGGGTATTTGACGCTCGATGCAGGGCGGCTGTTTTCCGTCCCGACTCCAACCATTGCGCAACGTGAACGATTCATGGGGTCGCCAATTCAGCCTGAAGATCTGACTCGGTCATTGGAAGAGGTCTGGAAAGAGGTACAACCCGCATCGCCTGTTTGTGAAGTTGCCATCGTTAAAGTAGAGGGCACCATTCACTATGTGTTTCGGCATGATGCCACGCATCAGATTGTCGTGCTGATCGGACAGGACTCGCGGCCCTTACTGGATCAAATTGCTACACCGTTGCTCGTGGGAGGTGCCGAGCGAGCTATGGGAGCTCGCGTACTGTCGGAAGAACGAATGGAAGAGCCGGATGAGTACTACTACCCCACGGCCCATCACTCTCGCCCGTTGCCGGTTCTCCGACTGGTCTTCGACGACCCAGCTGCGACCTGGTTCTATCTCGATCCCGGTACTGGACGGATTATCGAGGTAATGGACCGAAGTCGGAGGGTGTTTCGGTGGCTGGTCAGCGGGCTCCACTCCTGGAATGTCGGCTGGTTGCAAGATCAACAGAGGATTCGCAAGGGGTGGATCCTCCTCTGTTCTATCCTGGGAATTGCGCTCACCCTTACCGGACTATGGATTGGGCTGAGACGCATCTTGGCTAGACGGGCTAGCTCTTTCGGGAGAAGTCATGCGATTCGCTGAGACGCAGAATTCCGTGGGGCGTCGACTTGCGGTAACGAGCTGGAGTTGCTCTGTCCTGTTGCATCTTCTCTGTTGGGGCGCTGCTGGGTGGATCATGACACAGGAGACTTTGTTCCATCCACAAGAATCATTTCACTGGGATGTAGCGATTGTTGAGCCATCCGAACAAGGCAACATCTCAAAGCCGCTGGGGGAACGGATCGACCCAGCTCCTTCCAAGAAAAGTCCTGCTGCTGAAGTTCAACAACACGACTCAGCACGGTCTGCACGCCGGAAACAGGAACAGCCAATACCTTCTTCTAAGCCGATTCAGCAAGAAGAGATTCTACCACCACCGCATAGGGATGCCACGATGACGCGGTTTATACGAGCGAAACCGGAGGCCGCAAGCAAAAAAGCTGTCGAGCAAGCGGTTCAACCTGAGTCAGGTGAGGACGTCGACGAGAGTGCAGAAGAGGGACAAAAGGCGGTACCAATGAAGCAAACAGTGACATTGGATGAGGCGGGAGTTCCTAAGGAGCTTGTTCCCACTCCTACGGCAGCCGACAGTATACCTGAGGGAGTGAAACAAACACCGCGGATGCCTGTTGTCACGCAAGAAGAAGTAGAGAGTCAATCGACTTATAGCAGTGCGGAACCGATGGCGACGGGGGATGGGTTTCACGGGAAGGCCGATTTTGGCTGGCTGATACAGATGCTTTGGAGCCGAGTGATGGAACGGAAACTGTATCCGCACGAAGCTCGAGTGAATCACTGGGAAGGACAAGTAATAGTGAGAGTGGTTCTTGATGAGCACGGTCAGCTCGTCGATGTGGCAGTTGTGACAGGTTCTGGACACGATGTGCTGGACCATGCTGCATTGGAGATCATCAAGCAGTCTTGTCCCATTACATTACCTCGAGCGCTTGGTCGGTCTCAGGTTGTGTTACGGGTACCGATCCAGTACAGGTTAGATTCCTAGGGTGTGTTGACATTCATTTCATCCACAGTATGGAAAGAGCTGTCGCAATCGGGGCAGTACCATATAACAGCGGTAGGGTAGGAAGTAATTAGTTGTTTTGCTTATTTGACAAATGTCAATTAACATTTTACAGTCAATATATGTTGAAGGTTCGGGTAGATGATAAAAAGTTTCCGGCACAAGGGCTTACAGCTTCTTTTTGAGGAAGATGAGGGAAGGAAGGTCAAGGCGGATCAGGTCAACCGGCTGCGGTTGATTTTATCCGCCCTAAATATGGCGACTTCCGCCGAGGATATGAACCAGCCGACTTTCCGGCTGCATTCCTTAAAAGGCAGCCGCAAAGGGGTATGGGCTGTCACGGTGCGAGCAAACTGGCGGGTAACATTCCGGTTTGTGCAAGGGAACGCCTACGATGTCGATTTGGAAGATTACCATTGAGTAAGAGGTACATATGATGATGAAAAACCCCGTCCACCCGGGCAAGCTGGTGGAAGCCAATTTAGAAGAAGTGGATTTGAGTGTGGCGGAAGCTGCCAAAGCCATGAAGATAACGCGGCAACAACTCTATAACGTAATACGCGGGAAAAGTGCGGTATCGCCGGATATGGCCTTGCGCTTTGAAAAGGCGTTTGGCGGCAGTGCCAGCATGTGGCTAGGGATGCAGTCCGCCTATGACCTTGCACAGGCGCGAAAAGAACAGGGGAAAATTTCTATCCGCCGCCTCGTGGAACATGGGGTAGGGGTTCCGTCGTAATCAAAGGAAGTGATTGGACACCCGCCAGGGCGATAAGCCCTAGCGGGATCGTTTCTAGCGTTCCAGGTCGGTCTCTTGGCTGGGTTGCTGCTGCGCGTAATATTGCTGCAGATGTTCTTTCGCTATCGCTTCCAGGTCTACAGGCGGCGGGTCGGGGAGTCACCGTCAAGAGGTGTGTAAATGAATTCAGGCGGCAGTCCTCTGCGGTTGACGGTGGCTCCGTTCCAAGGCTGATTTGGAGCTGACTGTCTAGCTTGCTAAGAGACACGACCCGAGAGACGTCTGCTATCTCTCGGAGCCATCCCCTTGCTGATGCCCTGTCAGCTGCTTACTGATGTGGGGCCCAGGGACTTGGTAAGCGATTGATGCCGTCCAGCGCGGCGACTTTGTAACATTCTGCCAGCGTCGGGTAATTGAAAACGGTGTCGATGAAGTAGTGGATTGGACTACGATGAGCCATGATGGCCTGACCGATGTGGATCAGCTCCGTCGCCCCTTCACCGATGATATGGACGCCGAGCACTTCGGAAGTCTGTCGGTGAAACAAGAGCTTGAGCATCCCGGTTTCATCGCCCATCAGCAGCCCACGGGCGATTTCTTTATAGCGCGCGATGCCCACGGCATAGGGAACCCCGTCCTGAGCGAGTTCTTCCTCGTTCCGTCCCACCATGGAGATTTGCGGAATGGAATAAATCCCGTAGGGCAATAACGAATTGTCGGTGTGATCCGGACACCCGAAGGCATGGCAGACGGCATGGCGGCCTTGCTGCATGGAGGTTGAAGCCAGGGCCGGAAACCCGATGACGTCGCCGGCCCCATAGATATGCGACACCGCGGTTTGGAAGTGTTCGTTCACGCTGAGGCGACCCCGATGGTCCGGTTTCAATCCCGCCGCGTCCAGGTTGAGTTCCTTTGTCGCGCCGCCCCGGCCGATCGCATACATCAGCGTGGAGGCTTGGATCCGCTTGGCATGTCGCAACACGACATCGATGGCATTGTCCGACGCCTTCTTAATCTGGAGGACTTCTTCGTCGTGATAGAGGGTGACACCCAACTCTTTCATCCCTCGTTGGAGCCTATCAATGATCTCGGCATCGGCAAACTCTAACAGACGAGGACCTTTGTCGATGAGGGTGGTGGAAATTCCCAGCGCCGCGAGCATGGAGGCGTATTCTGTGCCGATGACACCACCTCCGACGATCACGATCGAGGAGGGCAGGCGTGTGAGGGTCAGGAGCCCGTCCGTATCGATGATGGAGGAGTCGTCGAACGGGATCTCGGATGGGCGGCTTGGTTCGGTGCCGACGGCGATGACAATGAAGTCTGCCGTATGTTCGCTCGGGCCGCCCCGGTGTTGGACGCGGAGACGGTGGGGATCGAGAAAACTGGCTGATCCAAAAATCATCTCGACCCGATTCCGAGCCATCTGGTCGTGCACGACCTTGATCTCGTTCGTGATGACGTAGTTGGCGTGGCGGACGAGTTCGTCGATGTGAACCGTCTCCTTGAGTCGGTACGGGGTGCCATAGATGCTGCGCTGTGGAATTCCTGAAAAATAGAGCACGGCTTCGCGCAGGGTTTTACTCGGAATCGTGCCGGTGTTGATGCAGACGCCTCCGACGACTTCCTTCTTCTCGATCAAGCCCACCTTCTTACCGAGCTTGGCCGCCTGCACTGCGGCCTTTTGGCCGGCAGGTCCTGTACCGATGACGAGTAAGTCATAGTGTGCCATGAGTGCTCCGAAGAACTGAGGCTAAGGGTGTGGTTCAGGAAGACAGTGAACGCTTCTGGTCCAGACACGCCATTAACATTCCCATTAACTTTTACCGCAACCTGTTCCCTGAGCGTTCCGTCACCAATCGATCGGTAGACCTGGTCGATAGGTGGGGGAAGTCAGAGGCGATTTGGAGATAGCGAAGGGTGTTCATTGTATCGACGACCATACGGCTCAGGCCTACATGTGGTGAGCGGCCACGAAGCGGCCAAGTTTTCCAAAATTCATGGTCTGGTTCTTCCTTCCCCTCGTTCTTGTCCTACGTATAGCCGAGAAACCGAGGCCGGTCCAGGACCGACACCATTTTCATCAAGTCCCGTATGGAGAGCACGCCGACGATCTTGCCGTTCTCACTGACGGCTAAGTGACGCACACCCTGTTCGGCCATGACTTGACTGGCATCGCGAATCGTACGATTGACATCAATGCTCAGGAGAGGGGAGCTCATGACGGCGCTGACATGAGCCTTGCCTGCATCCTGGTGGGAGGCGAGTCCTTTTCGAACCAGGTCGCTCTCGGTCACGACGCCGACGAGCTCACCGGCCGCAATCGTCAGCAAGGAGCCGATGCGTCTCTCGCTCATTTGCACAGCGGCCGCAAACATGGACGCTTCACTGCCGATTGTCGCGGCCGCAGTTGCCATCAGGGCACCCAGCGGCCGGTACACTCCGTCGAGCTCGCGGACAGGGCCGCTCTCCGCATCCACAAACGATCGCACGACATCACGAACGGAAATAACCCCGACGATTTCCCCCCCTTCCACCACGCAGAGGTGACGGAGCTGGTTCCCTTCCATCATATGGTTGGCCTCCCACATGGAGCCTTCTGCCGCGATCGTCAAAGGTGGGCGGCTCATCACACGATCCACCATCGTGACCGCCGGATCCACTCCCTTCGCAAGGACTTTCCGTACCAAATCCGTCTCCGTCACAATCCCGATCGGTCCTCGTGTGGGATCGTCGGACGCCACCAACACGCAGCCGATACGCCGCGCACCCATCCGCTCGGCCGCCAGCACGGCCGTCGTCTCTTGTGGAACCATTTCCAGGTCGCGATGCATAAAGTCTTTCACCGCTCTGCCTGTAGACTCACGCATCGCAACTCCGTGTTCCTGAAAACAGATTGTCCTTCCGTGCACCGATAGTTCGGGGCACCTTCACCCCGGTGCTCTCGTACATACTATACATGATGGCGTCGGCACGCATGCGATGTGGTCGACATGAATTCAGGAACCTGAGTGGGTGCGCGACCAATGTTGGAGTCCTCATGGAGACCCCTGCCCTGCCCATACACTCGCCTCATTGATTCCGGGTGTGGTGTCTTCCTGAAAGGGTCCCACGTCACTCTTGTCGAACAAAGCTGTTCCGAGAAGTGGCTCTTGAACGGTGTCTGACGGGGAGAGCGGCTCCCTGTGAGGCAGCGATGACTCCGATAGGCGTCCCACCCGTGAACCGGTGCCAATGGCACCAGCACTGTTAGGCGACCACCCCGCGGCTCGGATCGTCCGTTTCCTTGGGTATGCGGAGATCCTCGGAGAAGGATGAACGATAATGGGGACTGCGCGGCTTTCGAAAATCTTCTGCAAGCCATATCATACGAGCCACTGACTGCTCAGAATGACGATCGTCAGAGGGGGCTTTGCGGCCGCTCGTGTCGGTCATGAGTCTCCTTCGAGCGAAAGTCCTCGTGGCCATCGCCCGCACAGCAGAGTGAACTGCCTGATCTTGAAATTGACCCGGGCGTTCTTGGATGTGAAGATCATCGCCAATGGGCTGGAGGCCATGAAGAAAGCCTCGTGACCCGCCCTGGAACCAGCTGATCCGAACACGGTTCACCCAGATGACGCGGTGAGAGACCAATCCCCATCTTCTGGGGATAACGTTGTGAACAAGATGGATCGCGTGCAAACATCACAGCGAATCATGGCCTGTTCAGCGTCTTGCCTAATTTCTAGGCATCCGCCTTCTCCGGAGTAGACCCCCCAACGGGTTGTAACGGGCCAGCGACAGAGCGAATCTCGCATACCGACAACAGACAGGAGATGACATTTTACATGTGTGGTTAAATTCCAACAAAGGTACCAAATGCGACATAG
>JACZDD010113419.1_pt1 | contig 30588 bp, 36 predicted proteins | sample 8641771 | NCBI WGS metagenome assembly JACZDD01 (sample SAMN15324614, study PRJNA640507) | soil metagenome | isolation source: intercropping peanut in the second line | place: China: Luxin town, Laibin City, Guangxi Province | collected 2019-07-25 | depth 10cm m | reverse complement strand
GCGGAATAGGTGAGGTAAAAGAGCTTGCATACGTTCCTCGTACGTTCGGACGGCATCTACATAGCACGCGTTTCGCCAACCGCTTGAACCTTGTACTAAGAAGCACTTAGCAGTACGCTTTGCGGTGGGAGTGAGCCGCAGGTGGTGCTTTTGAGCCAATCCTGGGGTTTACTAGGTCTTATTGCAGCCGCCTTCGCAGGTAATCCAGGTAGGATTTGAGGGCAAGCCCCAGCACGATGATCAGCGCGAAAGCCAGCGCCTTACCGTGCAGCGTGGCAATCGAGACCGCCACCAGGACGGCGTAGAGAACGGCCGCAACACGTCCTGGGATCATTGGGCCGGCATGTTATAGGCGAAGGAAAAAGCCAAGCGTACCTGCGCGCCTTTAAAGTCGGCCGGTAGCGGAGGGAGCGGGTCGGACATACTGAGGCCGGCAATGGCTGCCCGATCGAGAGGCTCTAGACCTGAAGACTGAGCGGTGACGAGTTTGGGAATTTTGCCGTCGCGATTGATGATGAACTCCAGCACCGTGCGGCCGCGGACGGTACCCATGCGCGCGCTCTCGGGAATTACGTGGCGCCAGTTGGCACGCACGATAGCGAGAATGCGCGTGAGGTAAGGCTTGAAGTCGGCTCCCTGGGGATCGCTTTGCAGTTCGACGGCGGAATGTTGCGCTCCAAGTTGGCCTGGTATGCGCGATGCGCCGGGCTGCAGTTCGGTCGGCGAGTCGTCTGTAATAACCATCTGATCGGAAGCGCCGGGGCTGGTCAAATCGTTGATTGCGGCTTGCACGGTAGCTCGCGGCGGAGGGAGTTTCGGATGGGCCGGCGGCGGAGTATCCTCACCGATATTTTGAAAGGGCCCCGCGGTCGTGAGCGGAGGAGCCGACGAAGGTAAGCCATTCACCGCGCCAGCCGGCATCGGGCCAGGCGTTTGATTCAGTGCGATGTTCGGCGCCTCCGCAAGAATCTGCGGCGCTTTGGCGGGTTTCTGCGCCGTCGCCACTTTGGGCAACTCGAACCGCTTGCTGGAAGGCGCGGGAGAAGAGCGGGATGGGCGTTGCGGCAGCCGCTCGGCTAGCAGCGAGGCAAGATCGATTTCCTTCGAAAGTTTGGCGCGGTTTGGGGCTTTTTGCGTGAGCACATCCGGCGGAAGGTAGAGCGGGATATGGTGGACAATCACGCGCGGTAGCGGGGCGGAAGGCGTAGCCACGCTGGGCAATTGCACAGCCGCGAGAAAAAATAGCGCATGGACGCCCAGCGAGACAGCCAAAATCTTCGTCCAACCGGCGCCCGAACGGCGAGTGAATTGCCAGTCCAGCAGCAGATTGAGCGGATAGTCGGAAGGCGGCAATACGCGCGGACCGGACGTATCAGAAGGAACGAGAGCCATACCGCGGAGACGATGTAACGACGCTTCAGCCCGTTGGAAAGTTGCTCTGCGAGCGGATCGTTTTCGAGACTAAGTCAGCGTGTACCTTGATTTTAGCAAGGATCGACTCGGCCACGCGAAGCGCTTTGGCGGCCTGGAAAGCATCCACGCGTGGCGCGCTTCGGTCGCGGACACAGCCGAAAAAGGCGGCCAGCTCGAGCGCCAGCGGCTCGGCAGGAGAGACCGCTAACGGTTCGAAGCCAATTTTGGGTTCGTTTTTGCGAATGGCGAGGCGCAGGGCGTCCTGGCGGTGGTAGTCGAGCGAGATGTATTCGCCGGGCTGAAAGAGGCGAAGCTTACGGACTTGGTCTGACGAAATGCGGCTGGCGGTGAGATTGGCGATGCATCCGCTGGCGAAGGCAAGGCGTACATTGGCGATATCGAATTTGGAAGACAGGACCGAGATGCCGGCGGCGCGGATCTCTTCAGGCATTGTCCCGACGAAGCTGAGGACGATATCGAGGTCATGGATCATCAAATCGAGAACCACATCGATATCCAGACTGCGCGGGGTGAAAACGCTGAGGCGGTGAACTTCGAAGAACAGCGGTATGGTGAGCGCTTTTTCGAGAGCGGTAACAGCCGGATTGAAACGCTCAAGATGACCGGCTTGCAGAATGCGTCCGTTCTTCTGAGCGAGGTGAGCGAGGCGTTCAGCGCCTTCGGAAGTCTCGGCAACAGGTTTTTCGACCAGGACGTCAATGCCGGATTCGAGCAGCCGCGTGGCGATCGATTCGTGGGTAACGGTGGGAGTCGCAACAATGGCGGCATCGATCCGGCCGATCACGTCTTCCAGTTTTTTATACGCGCCCTCTATATTGGGATCGACAATTGCCGCTAGCTCAACATCAGGCATTTCTTTGATGACGCGAACGTGATGCCGGCCAAAGGAACCGGCGCCGATCACTGCAACCCGCAGGTTGTTCATGAGTTTTTAAGCTCCAAGGGCGCATAGCCGACAATCGATATGTCCGCGCGATTGGCACGTTCGATCATTTCTTCTTTGTCGAGCAGGAGTGTGCGGCCGGCGTCCACCGCGAGAGCGGTCGTGTGGGTTTCGAGCATAGTATCGATGGTGGTTAAACCAACGACCGGGACGTCGAACAGAAGGTGCGCGCGGCCATGCGAGGCTTTGACGAGGCGCAGCGGCTTGCCGGAAACGAGCGATGCGGCGCGGCGCAGCATCGCGTCGGTTCCTTCCATGGCTTCGGCGGCGACGCACGCCTTTTCGCTGATCACGACGCTTTGGCCGATGTCGGCGGAAGCGAGTGTGGTGGCGAGGCGGCGGCCATAACGGATATCGGTTTCTTCCTCTTTATCAGGCTTGCGGCGTGTAAGAACGCCTTCCGGCGCAAGCAGCGGCTTCAGCAGCCGCGTAGAATCGACCAGTTCGATACCTTCTTCGCGCATCGCTTGCTGAATGCCGCCGATCAGCGCCGCAGTGTTTTTTTCCTTGAGCGATGCCAGCAGCTTGACCAAACGCCAATCGGGTGTGATGCCGGAAAAAAGACTGGTGTGGCGGACCTGGCCGGTCATCATCACTTCCGACACTTTCTCGCGCTGAAAAACAGCGATTAATTTAGCGAGTTGGCCGATATTGATCCAATGAAAGGCGGAAGCGTATTGCTCCAGCTCCGGAGCAGCTTCGTTTTCAATGGCCACCACGACGATTTCGTGACCTTCGCGGCGCGCGGTTTCAAGAGCGAGCAAAGGGAAGCGGCCGTTGCCGGCGATGAGTCCGTAACGCACCTGAAACCCTATTTCACGAAGCCCCGATCGGAGGCGCGGAGAAACGCCAGCAATTCCTTCACCTCGGCGGTTTGGGGAATTTCCTTTTCGATGCGTGCCAGAGCCTGCGTGGTGTTCAGGCCCGAATTCGACAGCAGCCGAAACGTGTTTTGCAGCGGCTCGATCGCTTCCGCCGAATAGCCGCTGCGCTCGAGGCCGATGCGGTTCGCGCCATAGACTTCCGATTTGTGATCGGTTGCGGTGACGGAGTAAGGCAATACGTTCTGCTTGATCACACTGCGGCTTCCGACCAACGCGTGACGGCCGATGCGGCAGAACTGGTGGATGGCGCTCAAGCCGCCAATATTGGCGTAATCCTCGACGACAACGTGGCCGGCGAACGTGACACCGTTAGCGAGTATGGTGCGATTATGAATGATGACATCGTGCGCAATATGCACATAAGCCATGAGCAGATTGCCGTCACCGATGGAAGTGACTAAGCCTCCTCCTTCGGTGCCACGATGAATCGTGACAAACTCGCGGATGGTATTGCCGTTGCCGATGCGGGTTTCCGACGCTTCCCCCCGGTATTTCTTATCTTGCGGCGCCACGCCGCACGAACAGTACGGATAGAACGTGTTGTCGCTGCCTATCGAAAGCCGCCCTTCCAGAAAGACATGCGCGATCAGTCGCGTGCGCGCGCCGATCGAGACACCGTCGCCCACGATGCAGTAAGGGCCTATTTCGACATCGGCGGCGATTACGGCTTGCGGATGAACGATAGCTGTGGGATGGATCGTCGCCAAATCTACTCCGCCGCGCGGTCTGTCAACTTGCACATAAGCGTGGCTTCGGCGGCAACTTGGCCATCGACGGTGGCGAGACCTTGCATTTTCGCGACTGTATGTTTGAGCCGAAGCATCTTCATCTCGATGCGTAGCTGGTCGCCCGGAACAACGGGTCTGCGGAACTTGGCTTCTTCGACCGAGGCTAAAAACATGATTTTGCCGCGCGTGTGCGGCGCGAGTTTGCCGACCAGTATGCCGGCTACTTGTGCCATGGCTTCGATGATCAGCACGCCTGGCATGACCGGAAATCCGGGAAAATGTCCGGTAAAGTGCGGTTCATTAACCGTAACGTTCTTCAGGCCGACGATCGAATCGCTCGAAATTTCGACGATGCGGTCGACCATGAGCATGGGATACCGATGCGGCAACAGCTGCGAAATTTCTTGTACATCGAGCGCTGTCATGGGAATGGGTATTATAACAACCGGTGACGGATTTTCTTCGCTATGCCACTCAAAAACAAGCAGAAATCATTGCGCTGGTAGAGCGATTGGTGACCTGCGAATCGCCCAGCGATGCGCCAGAAGCGGTAGACCGGTTCACGGCACTGCTGGCGCATGAGGCTCGGGACCTGGCAGCCGCGGAATTTTTTTCAGGCGGCGCATTCGGCCATCATTTACGGCTCGAATTTGCCCTGCCGCACGAATCGTGCCAAGGACAAATTCTGATTTTGGGACACGCCGATACCGTCTGGCCGCTGGGGACGCTGGAGACCATGCCGCTCCGACAGGCAGACGGGCGGTTGTGGGGGCCTGGCGTTCTGGACATGAAGGCCGGCCTGGCGTATTGCTTGTTCGCAGCGCGCGCGTTGCGCGATTTGGGAGTCTCCGTCCGCCGAAGCGTCGTCCTGCTGGTGGTTTCGGATGAGGAAGTGGGCAGCCCCAGCTCACGCACTTTAACGGAAGCGGAGGCGCGGCGCAGTGATTACGTGCTGGTCTTAGAGCCGGGTACCGGGCTCAATGGAAAATTGAAAACCGCACGCAAAGGCGTAGGGCACTACACGCTGACTGTAGAGGGACGCGCGGCGCATGCCGGTGTGGATTTTGAGAACGGCGCAAGCGCGATCGTAGAAGCGGCGCGGCAGGTGGTTGCAATCGCCGGTTTCACGGACCGGGCGCGCGGCACTACTGTGAATCCGGGAGTAATTCAGGGAGGAACGCGAAGCAATGTAGTAGCTGCCGAAACGCGCGTGGAGATCGACGTTCGCGTGACACGATTAGCTGACGCGGAGGAGCTGGATCGAAAATTCCGGGCGCTGCGCCCTATAGATTCCCGTTGCCGGATTCACGTCGAAGGCGGACTGAATCGCCCGCCAATGGAACGAACTCCCGAAATCGGCCAGTTGTTTGACAAGGCCCATGAGATCGCAGCGGAGATGGGCATTGCGCTCGAAGAATCCGCGACTGGCGGTGGATCCGATGGCAACTTTACCGCAGCTTTGGGAGTGCCGACGTTGGATGGGCTAGGCGCCGTCGGCGAAGGCGCGCACGCGGCCAACGAGAGTGTGCTGGTAAGCCGGATCGCGGACCGAGTCGCGCTACTGGCCGGACTGTTGGCGGCCTTTTGACGATCCGTTGACTTAGCTAATTAAACGGACTAACATGGACAAATGCAGGTCAATGTGCATGACGCGAAGACCCAACTGTCACGCCTTCTCGAGCTAGTGGAGCAAGGCGAGAAAATAGTAATCGCTCGCCACGGTAAACCGGTAGCTGAACTGGTGCCGGCGGCCAACAAAAAGGGACTGCCTATTGGGACTGCCCGTGAAGATCCTCTCGTGCCTCCCGGCGACGAGTGGTGGCGGCCAATGAGCGATTCAGAAATTGAGGATTGGCTGCACAATAAGTGAGAGTCCTGGTCGACACGCATTCACTTGTCTGGGCGTTGTCAGCTCCTCAGTTTCTCAGTTCCAAAGCTCGGCGGATTCTTACCAATTCAGACGTTGTAGTGAGCGTCGCGAACTTATGGGAGCTGGTTGTAAAAGCATCTAAAAAGGACGCCTTGCTGACAGACCCAGTGACGTGGTGGGAGAGGCACATAAGCAGGTCTAGCATCCCTGTGCTCTCCATTCGGATCTCTCACGTGATCGCGCTGGGGCATTTACCGGAGATTCACCGGGATCCGTTTGACCGCATTCTCCTCGCACAGGCTCTGGTTGAAAATTTGCCTCTAGTCAGCAAGGATACGCAACTGAGCGAATACAATGTCCGGATTCTCTGGTAAAACCTTGCTGGTTCTCCAGGCGCTACAGCATTCTATTGACATTCGATATCGATTGCCGATATGCTTGCTGCAATGGCGAAGCAAGCGGAACTTCTGCAAGGTACTCTCGATCTGCTCATCCTGCGGACGCTCGAACTACGGCCGCTTCACGGCGTAGGGATCTCCGAGCGGATTGAGCAAGTCACGCGCGGAGTTTTTGTTGTCGGCCCGGGCTCGCTCTTCCCCGCCCTCCACCGCCTGGCTGAAAAAGGCTGGATTGAAGGCGAATGGTCGGAGATCGAGGGCAAACGGCGGGTGAAGAGGTATGTTCTGAAAGCAAGCGGGCAGGCGCAACTGGCGGCGGAGAAGCGGAATTGGCAGAAGGTCTTTACCGCGATGAACCGCGCGCTCGCAGAGGAGTTCTAGCGCCGTGGCGTGGATGAAACGCGCACACAGTCTATACCGGCTTCTTTTCCGGCGCGAAGGAGTCAAAGCGGAATTGGATGCCGAAGTAAACAGTTACTTTGACACTCTGGCGGAACGCCACATGGAACGCGGCATGTCGCCGGAAGAAGCGCGGCGTGCGGCGCGCGTGCAATTCGAAGGCCCCGAGCAAGTGAAGGAAAAGGTCAGAGAGGTCCGGGTGGGAACGATGATTGACACCACACTGAAAGACGTCCGCTATGCTCTGCGAATGCTGCGCAAGAATCCAGGATTTCTAGCAGTGGCGGTCTGCTCGCTCGCAATCGGCATCGGCGCGACTTCGGCGATTTACAGCATTGCCGACGCCATGCTGCTGCGTCCGCTTCCCGTCCCGCATGCAAGCGAAGTCATCGCAGTAACGCCCGTCTCCGATCAAATGTTCTCGGGGCTGAACCTTGTATCATATCCGGACTATAAGGATTTTCGCGACCGCAACCGTACCTTCGAAGGCTTGACGGCAAGCTCCTATTCCTTCTTCGGCTTCGCGCCGGACCGGGATACTCTGCCCCGCATGAAATTCGGCATGGCCGTTTCCGGCAACTTCTTCCAGGTGCTCGGCGTGGAGCCGAGAATCGGACGCGGTTTTCGTCCCGATGAAGATCAGGCGGTGGGACGCGACGCAGTGGCGGTGCTCAGCCATGATCTGTGGGTAAGCGAATACAACGCCAGGCATTCCGTCATCGGTGAGAAGGTGTGGCTCAACGGAATTGAATTCACAATTATCGGAGTCGCTCCCGAATCCTTCACCGGTACAGATCAATTTTTGCGGCCGGCTCTGTATGTTCCGTTCGCCATGTCTCCGGCGTTGACGAATACGAATAATCTCGAGCAGCGCCAGGTGCGCTGGCTGTCGTTAAAAGGGCGTTTGGAGCCGGGCGTGGGTATTCCACAGGCGCAAGCCGATCTCAGCGCCATTGCCGGCGTATTACGAAAGACGTACCCCAACATCGATGGGAATTTGCGCGTAAGGGTGGAGAGTCAATTTGAATACCAGTTGCACTATTCACCTCCTACGATGGCTTTTGCGGTGATGCTGGGGATACTGGCTCTTTGCGTGCTTCTAGTCGCATGCGCAAACGTCGCCGGATTGCTATTGAGCAGCGCCAGTGCGCGGGCTCGTGAAATTGCTGTCCGGCTGGCCGTCGGGGCGGCACGCATTTCGCTGGTGCGGCAATTGCTCATTGAAAATCTGCTGGTCGCAATCCTGGGAGGCGCAGCGGGATTGTCATTCGCTTTCGGAATGGTGAAATTCTTCAACAGTCTTCCCTTGCCGACCGATATCCCGATCAAGTTCGCGGTGCAACTCGATAGCCGTGTACTGCTGTTCACCGCGATAGTTTCTATTGCCAGCACGTTTTTATTCGGTCTGGCGCCGGCGCTCCGCACCACGCAGCCGGATTTGGTTCCGGCGCTAAAAGCAATCGATGCGGTGACATTCAAGAAACGGCCGCTCTGGGGCCGCAATTTGCTAGTGAGCACGCAAGTCGCGCTTTCGCTCGCACTGCTGACAATCTCGGGAGTCATGGTGCAGGGATTTGGCGTTCAACTTGCGCAGGGCCCGGATTTCGCACGGATCATCTCTTTCTGATGAGCCTGAATACTACCCTGGTGCGGTATACCGATGCGCAAAAGAAACTCTTCTTTAAACAACTTTTGGAAAAGACGCGGCTTGCACCGAGCGTAAAATCGGCCGCGCTCGCCTCGGCTGTTCCCCTGGCAATTGGCAACAGTCCGATCGGGATCGTTCCGGAAGGGCATCAGTTGCCGCGCGGCCAGGAGTCCATCAGTGTATTCCACAATGTGGTGAGCGATGGATATTTCGAGACGATGGGAGTGACAATCGTCAAAGGCCGCGGCTTTTTGGAATCGGACCGGCAAAACACAACGCCGGTGGCCGTTGTGAATGAGCAGCTTGCACATCACTACTGGCCGAATCAAAACCCGATCGGAAAAAGATTTCATCTGAGGGATGCGAATGGTCCCTGGGTGCAGATCGCCGGAGTATCCAGAGCAACAAAAGTCCTTTCCATTACCGAGGCTCCGCTCGATTTCGTCTATTTGCCGCTTGCGCAGAATCCGCAACCGCAAATGACTCTTATCGCCGAATCGAAGTCGCCGGATGCGACGACCCTTGCTCCCGTCCTGCGGCACACTGTGCAACAAATCGACAGAAATATGCCGGTGTTCGATGTGCGCAGCATGGAAGATCTTTACCAGAATCGGGCCGTGAAAACGCCGAATATGATGGCTTCTATCGTCGCCATTCTTGGCTTTATGGGGTTGATTCTTACGATTGTCGGCTTGTATGGTCTGGTGGCATATTCGGTCAGCCGGCGCACCCGCGAAATCGGTATTCGGATGGCCATCGGAGCGGATCGGACGAGTGTTTCCAGAATGATTTTGAAGCAGGGATTTGTTCTTGGAATCGCGGGAGTAGCAGTAGGTCTGGTAGTGGGCATTCTGGCGTGCCGGGCAATTGCCTCGAGTTCTTTCATGAGCTTGGGAAATCCGGGAATCAAGCCGTTTGCAGCCGTTTCTCTGTTGCTGATTCTGACGACCATGGGCGCGACATATTTGCCGGCGCGGCGGGCTTCGCGCATCGATCCGATGCAGTCTTTGCGCGAGGAGTAAGAACCCTCGTCGTGTAGCCTGATGTCGTGAAGAAAGAAGCGGCCGAGGTGCTTTCGATCGACGGGCGCGAAGTGCGCGTGACGCACCCCGATAAGCTGTATTTTTCCCAACAAATCAAACTTTCGAAGCTTGACCTGGTGCGCTATTACTTGTCGATTGCACCGGGTGCGCTCACTGGCATTCGCGACCGGCCAATCGTTTTAAAGCGATTCGTGAATGGCGCGGAAGGCGAGGCGTTCTACCAGAAGCGCGCGCCCACCGAGCGGCCCGAATGGCTGCGCACGGTTACCTTATCATTTCCTTCAGGCCGCACGGCGGAAGAAATTGTCGTCGATGATGCAGCTGGGCTGGCTTGGATCGTAAATCTCGGATGCATCGAGCTGCATCCGCATGCGGTGCGGTCCGGCCATCTCGAGCGTCCGGACGAGTTGCGGATCGATCTCGATCCGGGCCCCGGCGTCGCCTGGGCGGATGTGCGGCGGGTTGCTCTCGAAGTAAAAGCGCTGCTCGAAGAGATCGGGCTGCGCGGCTGGCCAAAAACCAGCGGCTCACGCGGCATGCATGTGAACGTTCGCATCGAACCGCGCTGGACATTTACCGAAGTGCGGCGCGCGGCGCTGGCGCTATCGCGCGCGGTGGAGCGGCGCGCGCCGGCCATCGCCAGTTCCAAATGGTGGAAAGAGGAGCGCCACGGTGTGTTTCTCGATTACAACCAGAACGCGAAAGACCGCACGACTTGTTCTGCGTATTCGGTGCGGCCGCTTCCCGATGCTCGTGTATCGACACCGCTCCACTGGCATGAGGTCCCGGATTGCGATCCCGCCGATTTCACGGTGCTCACTGTTCCAAAGCGTTTTGCGGAGATGGGCGATCCGCACGCAGCTATGGACGACGCAGCCGGCTCGCTCGATGCCCTGCTGGAACTTGCGGCAAAGGATGAAAAAGCCGGTCTCGGCGATGCGCCCTGGCCGCCGCACTTTCGCAAGACTGCGGGGGAAGCACCGCGCGTGGCTCCCTCACGAGCCAAGATGCCGCTGATCGTGGTCGCGAATTCTCCCGATAAAGAAGCCGCGCTGGTAGGTTTGGAAAGATGGAAAAGCAAACACGTGAAAGCGGCCGGATTCCTCGCGGTGGATGATGTTCTGGTCGACTCCATGCGAGGCCGGTCCTCCACCTGGACGCGCATTCGAGTGAATCTCCGTCACGTGCCCGAGGCTTTGCGGCCGAGTCAGGAAACTCCCGACCCGGATGACGATCCGACGCGCGAGTGGCGTGAGCAGCAGGCATCGAAGAAGACAGCGAAAAAGCGTTAGCGCCCGGTTGCGAAAATTTCCATCAGCTCTTGCGGCGCTACGACCTCGAGTTGTGCGTACGTACAATCGCTGGGCTTCTTGTCCATGCGCCAGCGCCGAAATCGCGACATGTGACGGAACCGGCCGCTCTGCATGTGTTCGTAGGCGACTTCGACCACCAATTCAGGCCGCAGCGGCTCCCAGGAGAGATCCTTACCTTGGCTCCAGCGGCTCTGGCCGCCCGGCATCCGATGTGCGCCTCCATTGGCTTCCAGGCCATGCTCCGCCCAGCCCTTCCAGGGATGATTCGCGAGAGCATTCTTGCGATACGGCTCCAGGAATTCGACCAGCTCGTGGCGCTTCTCGGTTGTGAAGCTGGCGCACACGCCTACGTGGTGAAGAACGGCGGAATCGTCGAAGAGTCCTAACAGCAACGAGCCGATCATCGTACGCTCGCCTTTTTTGTGCCAGCGAAAGCCGGCCACCACGCAATCGCAATCGCGCTCATGCTTGACCTTGAACATCACTCGCTTGTCTGGCTCGTAAGTGCCGGAAGGCGGTTTGGCTATGACGCCGTCCAGGCCGGCGCCTTCGAAGCGGCGAAACCAATCGGATGCGACGCTTGATTCGGAAGTTGCCGGCGTGAGATGGATGGGCGGCTTGGCCGAAGAAAGAACAGACTGGAGCAATTTACGGCGGCTTTCAAAAGGTTCCGGACAGAGATCGCGATCGCCTTCGCAGAGCAGGTCGAAGAACACAATCGACGCCGGGGTCTGTTGAGAAAGCAGTTTTACACGCGAGGCGGCGGGATGAATGCGCTGTTGCAGAGCGTCGAAGTCGAGCCCGTCTTTGGTGGCGACGACGATCTCGCCATCGAGCACGCACCGCGCGGGCAAAGCTGCGCGCAGCGGATCGAGCAACTCGGGGAAATAGCGATTCAGCGATTTTGTGTCGCGGCTCTGCAGTAGGATCTCATCGCCATCGCGAAAGACCAACGCGCGAAAGCCATCCCATTTCGGCTCGTAAATCCAGGGTCCTTCCACCGGTAATTCGCTAACTCGCTTGGCGAGCATCGGCAGGACGGGAGGAGCAACGGGGAGCCGCAAGCCTCATGGTAATACCGGCTGGCTGAAATTCGAGTATTGTCTAAGGAGGCGGTATTAACCATGGCAATTTCCTTTCAAGTGAATGGGCGGAGTCATTCGGTGGATGTGGACCCGAAGACGCCGCTGCTCTGGGTGCTACGCGACACGCTGAATATGACTGGCACGAAGTACGGGTGCGGTATTGCGGCGTGCGGAGCATGCACCGTGCATATCGATGGAGAGCCGGCGCGCTCCTGCGTGTATCCGGTAGCGTCAGTGGCAGGAAAAAAGGTGACCACCATCGAAGGGCTTTCGACAGATCAAAGCCATCCGGTGCAGCAGGCCTGGATCGCCGAACAGGCGCCGCAATGCGGCTACTGCCAATCGGGGCAGATCATGACCGCGGTGGCCTTCTTGAAAAAGAACCCATCGCCCACCGCGGCGGAGGTGGATGAAGCCATGTCCAACAACATCTGCCGCTGTGGAACACAGCAGCGCATGCGCGCGGCGATACTGCGCGCCGCAGGAGGTGGAAAATGAGCGCGATTGCAGTTGACATGACGCGAAGGACGCTGCTGAAGTCGGCGGCGCTGGTGATTGGCTTCGAAATTCCCGCGGCGGCACAAGCTGTCCCGGAGAAGCCGCGCGTGAATCCGATTCAGGCTTGGATCAAGATCGATTCGAACGGCAAGGCAACGCTCGCCTACTCGAAGTCGGAAATGGGGCAAGGCGTTTCCACATCGCTGCCCATGATTCTGGCTGAGGAATTGGATATTGACTGGAAAGATGTACGCGTCGAGCACGCGCCTCTCGACGCGTCGCATCCCGGACAAGGGACGGGCGGCAGCGGCAGCGTTGCCGGCATGTTCACGCCACTGCGGCAAGCGGGAGCGGCGGCGCGCCAAATGCTGATAGCCGCAGCCGCCGAGCGATGGAACGTGCCGCCGGAGAGGTGCACGACAAAAGAAGGCGCGGTGTGGCACGGCGGCGACAAATTGTCCTATGCGGAAGTGCTCGAACGCGCTTCGCAGTTGCCTGTGCCCGATATGGCGACGATTGCGCTGAAGGACCCGGCGAATTTCAAGATTATTGGCAAGTCCCTGGCGCGAACAGATGTCCCGTCGAAAACAGACGGCCGCGCCATTTTCGGATTGGATGTGCGAGTGCCGGGCATGCTCTACGCAATGATCGCGCGTTGTCCGGTGTTCGGCGGCACAGTAAAAAGCTTCGATGCCGCGAAAGCGAAGGCCATGAAGGGCGTCGTCGATGTTTTCGAAGTGGAGCCGGTCAAGCCGGCGCATTCCTGCGGCGGAGTCGCGGTGGTAGCCGAGACTACCTATATTGCGATGCAAGCGCGCAAGGCATTACAGATTGAATGGGATTTTGGCCCAGCGATAACCGAGAGCAGCGAAACGTTGCGCAAGCAGTTCCGGCGCATTGTGGATTCGCCAATGAAAGTCGTCCTTGATCAAGGTAATGCGGAGGACGCAATCTCGAAGGCGCCGGAAAACAAGAAGATCGAGTGCGACTACGAATTGCCTTTCCAGGCGCACGCCACCATGGAGCCGATGAATTGCACCGTGCATGTGACTGCGGATGGGGCTGAGGCCTGGGCGCCGACACAAGGACCCGAGCAGGTACAGAGCGTGATCGCGCAGGTCACTGGATTGTCGCGCGAGAAGGTTCAAGTGCACACGACCTATATGGGCGGCGCATTCGGGCGGCGCTATCAAGCCGATTTCCCGACGGAAGCAGCGCAGATTGCCAAGCGCATGGGCAAACCGGTGCAATTAGTGTGGTCGCGCGAAGACGATATGACGCACGATTTCTACCGGCCCGCGTCGTACCATCGCATGAGCGGCGCGGTGGATGCGGACGGCGGGATCGCCGCATGGCGCCACAAATACTCATCTACGCCCATATCGGAATGGTTCAATCCCAAGGCGGCGCCCGAGTCTTCGGAGCTGGGCTGCACGACCCAGCCGCCGTATCTCGCCAAGAGTTATAAGCTCGAGTACACGCCCGCGGCTTCGGCGGTACCGCGCGCCTGGTGGAGGTCGGTGGAAGCTTCCGTGGTGGGCTTCGTGATGGAAAGTTTCGTCGACGAGCTCGCCCATGCGGCGGGCGCGGACCCGCTTCAATTCCGGCTGCAGCAGTTAGGCGAGGCGCGCCTCGTGAAAGACGCGGTGAGCGGGCGCGGCCGGCCGCTCGATACGGCGCGCTTCAAAGGAGCGCTGGAATTGGCGGCGCAAAAAGGCGATTGGGGCAAACCGCTGCCAGCAGGCCAGGGGCGTGGAATCGCATGCCATTATTCGTTCCACAGCTATGTCGCAAATTTAATCGAAGTGACGGTGAACAAAGACGCGGTGCGTGTGGATCGGGTAGTGTCCGCGGTGGATATCGGAACTCCGGTGAACCCGGACGGTATTCGCGCGCAGGTGGAGAGCGCTATTGTCTACGGTTTGACAGCGGCGCTGAAGAGCCAGATCACCATCGACCAAGGCCGGGCGGTAGAAAGCAACTTCAACAAGTTCACGACACTCTCCATGAAGGAGATGCCCGTAATTGAAGTGCATATCGTTCCGAGCACGCTGCCGCCCACCGGAATCGGTGAGCCTGGGCTGCCACCGACCGCGCCGGCGCTAACGAACGCGATTTTTGCGGCGACGGGAAAGCGAATTAGAAGACTGCCGATTCTGCCAGGCGATTTAGTTTAGCTGTAACTGATTATCGCGCCTGAAAGGTAACGATTACGTTTCAAACCGCGGCCGGATTCGAATTTTGTCCGGTTCCACGATAGCAAGCCGACCTCGCAAATCAATGTTCTTCAGCAGGAGAAGCGCTTTCGAAGAGTGTCCCTAATCGCCTGTTCTGTTGGCGGATGAAGGCGAAGACGTACCAATCCAGGAGTGTGTTCGGCCGGGAAGCGGAGTATATTTGCGAAGTCCGCATCTAAAGTCAACAGAATCCGGTCCTCCTTGACTGCGAACTCGAGTATACGTTCGTCAGTTGCTCCCGAGAGCCCAGCTTCAATTACCGCGAGAGCATCGTATCCGTCGGCTCGTAGCTCCTGGGCGTGAAGTGACGAGATGTTCTCGTCTAAGAAGAGCTAGGTCGTCAGAACAATTTCGTCGGCAGCCAATTGGGCGGCGTATTCAAGAGCGGCCCTAATGTGTTCTGCTTGTAGCTGCGGATAGGCCATCAGGATGCCATCGGCGGGTTCGCCTGCTGCCAGCTTTTGGAGTATCAAATACACCGGAATCCGTGTGCCGGTGAAACAAGGTTTGCCCAGCATGACATCAGGACGAACCTCTATATGTTCTGGAAACTCCATGCATTGAATCTATCAGCTTCCCATGGTTCGACTCAACCTCAACGATGCTCGTCAGCCGTATTGCTTTGAGGCCCCATCCAACGCTTCAATACCTAGCTCTTAACTATCGGCTTTCGCCGGCTCCGACGGCGATTCCGTGTGGAGCGCACGCAGTTTGATAATGCACCACAGCGTGACGCCCATGCCATAGCTCATAAGAACCAGCGTCAGAATTTCTCTGGTGATTTGGCTAAACGCGCTGGAAATCTGAACCAGGAAACAATTGGCGATCTCGCCTAGAAGCATCAGCTCGTAAAAGAGCAGCCAGACGAAAGTATTGTGTGGCGGCGACAATTTCTTGCCGCGGATTTCCTTGTGCATGACCCATAAAAACGAGAGACTTGCGGCGGCCGATCCCGTCCATAGGAAAATCGCCAGCGTTTGCAGAAAGGCGGACTCGTCCGGTTCGCTACCGCTTGCGATGAAGGCGGCCAGCGCTAATCCGAACAACGCAATCAGCACCAGGCTGGTTATGGTTCTGGCGATTGCGAGCCGCCGCAGCTTGGCCAAAGCGGGCGTGAACTCTTCAAACACGTCCCATGCCGCAACCGGAAATATGAATGCGTAGAGAAAACGCGAGTACAAAAACACACGAATATTCGCTTCCGAGCTGGGGCCCAGCCATAGCGCAACCCCATCGAAGAACACCGTAAGCAGACACGCCAGTGTGATGAAAAAATAAGTCTTGTGCAGCTTCAGTGTCAGCACTCTCAGCAGCAGTAGAACGTCGATTGCCGTGGCGGCGAAATCGAACCAATGGTTTACCTGGCCCAGTATTTCCAATCTTCCATTTGAACCTACGAGCCAGGTAACACTTAGCCGATCGCCGGAATTGGCGAAATGGCGCTGAGGTCGATGGGTTGGCTCGAAGCGGCGCTTTGGGCGGCCAAAGCCTGCCGCGTCGCGTCGATCACCAGTTGCGCCAACATCGCATACGGAGCGGCGGGAGCGATCGTTTGCGCCACGGCCGCCGCGATCTGCAGTTCCGTGAGGATATCGGAGATGGAGATACGAGCGGTGGCGCGAATGGTTCTCGCCCTGTGCTGAAAGCGCGCCACAACCGCCGGCGAGGCGTGCATGTCGGATTGGAAAGCAGCTTCGAGCGCGGCTACGCTTGCCGTCAGGTTGGAAACGGCCAGCGATAGCTGAGCGGCATTACTTCGGTCGATCCGGTAGAGCGAATACGCCTGAAAGGCTACCGTGTAGGCGGCAGCAGCCTGATTGAATTGCGGAACGTACTTGGGATAATTGGCCGAAATTTGGATACGCAGCGAACCCAATGCGGCGTGCGCGAGCATTAACGAATCGTATGTCGCCCCATCAAACGTGTTGAGCTGATTGGGATGGTTCGGCTGTGTGCCGCACCCGGTCGTCAGCATGAAAAAAAGAGAGAATACGGGCAGCGCGAGGCTGCTCCTTTTGAGTCTGTTGGTCATAGGACTTCCCGCGCACAGCGTAAATTCGGTGTTTGCGCGGAAGGGGCTCGAATGGACCTAAACTATTGGAAGGATTGCGCTCCGGACAATTTGCAACTTTTGTGACCGACTTGTGACCGCGCGCGCGGCGGAGGCGTCTAAGAAGACGGGGAGAACGACAAACATGCTTAAACGAACCGGAGTCCCGCTGCTCGCACTAGCAGCTTTACTGCTGATGGCCCCTAAGCCATCGCATGCCGGCACGTTTAGTTTCGGCTTCGGAGTGTATCCGGCGTATCCGTATCCAGCGTACCCGTATGCGTACGCCAATCCGTACGCCTGCAATCCATATATCAACGCCTATTGCTATGGCTACTCGCCGTATGTGTATCCAAGCTTCGGATATTACGGCGGTTACTATGGTTATCCGTACCGCTCGTATCGCGGCTATTATTGGGGCCATGGCTATCGCGCCCCTTATGCGTACCGCGGCCGGGGATATGGCTATCGCGGAGGTTACGGTTTTCGCGGCGGCTATAACTACCGTGGCGGATACAACCGGGGCGGCTGGTATAACGGCGGTGGTGGCGGATACCGCGGCGGCGGTTATCGTGGTGGATTCCGCGGAGGATCCGGCGGCGGCTATCGCGGTGGTTTCGGCGGCGGCCGCGGAGGATTCGGCGGACACGGCGGCGGCCATCGGTGATACAATTTCGGGCACTTGCCTGAAGTGAGCGCCGCCGGAATTCACGTAACGGAATCGATCGCCGGTTCGCCGGCGATTGCCACTCCGCAAATTTCTGTTCGAAATGTAGCAATTGACGCCTATCGCGGTCTCGTCATGCTGCTGATGATGGCGGAAATCTTGCAATTCAGCCATGTTGCGCGCGCTTTTCCGGGTAATTGGTTTTGGGGTGTTCTCGGCTACAACCAAAGCCATGTCGAGTGGGCAGGTTTCTCGCTGCACGACCTGATTCAGCCCTCATTTTCATTTCTAGTGGGAGTTGCGCTACCGTACTCAATCGCCGGCCGGTTGCGCAAGGGAGGCAATTTTCAGCGCCTCTTCGCTCATGCATTGTGGCGGGCATTCATGCTGGTTGCACTTGGCATTATTTTGCGGTCGCTGCATCACCGGCAGGTCTATTTCACCTTTGAAGACACGCTGACGCAGATCGGTTTGGGATACCCGTTTCTCTTTCTGCTCGGTTTCCGGTCGCGGCGCTGGCAATGGGGAGCGCTGGCGTTCCTGCTGACAGGCTATTGGCTGGCTTGGGCTTTGTACCCGGTGGGAGTACCGCCGGATTGGAGCCATAACTTCAGCGGTTTTGCGGCGCACTGGAACAAGAATGCCAACCTGGGCAACGCGTTCGATCAGTGGTTTTTAAATCTTTTCCCGCGCCGCACGCCGTTTGTCGCCAACGAGGGCGGCTATCTGACGCTAAGCTTTATTCCGACACTCGGGACCATGATTCTGGGTCTGGCGGCGGGCCGTTGGTTGCGCGATGTCGCGCCTAAGGTTCCGCTTCGCCGCCTGATGACCGCCGGGGCCATCTGCATTGCCGCCGGCCTGTTGCTCCATTACTCCGGAATTTGCCCGATCGTGAAGCGAATCTGGACGCCTGCCTGGACGCTCTTCAGCGGTGGCATCTGTTTTTGGTTTCTCGCGGCGTTCGGCTGGGTGATTGACGTGAAAGGTGCTCGGCGGTGGGCGTTTCCGCTGGTTGTGATCGGCATGAACTCGATTGCCGCCTATCTGATCGCGCAAGGCGGCGAGGACTCGTCAGTCGGCCGGGCGCTCCGCTCCTTGGGAAACAGCCTGCACTTGTCGGGTTCGCCGTTCGAGCCGTTGGTGCTCGGGACGGGCATACTTTTTTTGTACTGGCTGCTGCTCTGGTGGATGTACGAGAAACGAGTGTTCCTTAAGATTTAGCGCTACTTCACCAGCACGGCGGCAAAAAAGCCGTCCCCTTCGTCCCGCCCGGGAATCCGCCAAATTTCCCGTTCACAGCGGAGTTCCGGCTCTTCCTTCAGCAAGGCGCGGACAACCTCTTCGTTTTCTTCCTGCTCAAGCGAACAGGTTGCATAGACCAGTTTTCCTCCAGAGGCGAGCAGCCTGGCAGCCTGGCGGGCAATACGCAATTGCTTTTCCGCAAAGCGCGGGATATCCGTTTCCTTGAGCCGCCATTTGATTTCCGGATTACGGCCCAGAGTACCGGTTCCCGAACATGGTGCGTCAATGAAAATCCTGTCGAATGGAATGGCGAACGGCAACAGCTCGGTAGCGTCGAGCACGACTCTCGGACAGACCGGTGGAATATCGCAAATTCGTTCGGGACTGACGTCGCAGGCGATGGCGAGCGCGAGCGGCGTTTCCAGCGCCTGGACGGTTTTGTTTCCGGGTGCGGCGCAAAGGTCCAGGTAGCGCAATCCGGGTTTGAGGTCCAGAAGAGGCACGATCGATTGCGAACCGATGTCGTGCAGGCGGATGTTGGGCGTAGTGGGCGAGAGCAATCGATACGCTCCAGGCAAGTTCGTGGCCTCCACTCGCAAACCGTCGGGCAGCGCCTGCATCGGCGGCACGCGAACATAAGGGACGGGTTCAACAAGGGCCGCGCCAGCAATACTGCACGCCACTTCCTCCGTGAAATGCTCGCTCCAGCGAGCCAACAACCACCGGGGACACGATAATTCCGTTGTCAAATCTGGCCACTGGACAGGTAAGCGGTTTACTTTACGGAGAACGGCATTGACTAAGCCGGAGGCGGCGCGTTTGTGGCGTTTCACGAATTCCACCGAATCGTGGACGGCGGCGTGCGCCGGAATGCGTTCCAGGTAGCGCATCTGGAATATTCCGGCCCGAAGGGCGATGGCGACAACGTCATCGAGCCGATCCGCCGGTTTGCCGGAATAGACAGTGATTAAATAGTCGAGTTGGGCCTGGTATCGCAGGCAGCCGAAAACGATCTGGCACGCCAGCGCGGCATCCCGTGGACTGAGAGAGGCGGTGGCGCGGCGAACGGCATCGGAAGCATACGCACCTTTTGAAACGGATTCGAGCACACCGAAGGCGGCTGTTCGGGCCGGTGAAATCGCGTGCATCAAATCCCGGTCACAGGCATCGAAAAAAAAGAGTAGTCTTTGAATAGCAACAAATTAAGCGCTGTTTTGCTGTTTACCTGTATCGCACCCTATGCTATTATGCCAATAGCCTGCGCGAGGCTTGGTCCACAGCGAGGCGCGCTTTGTACTTCCCTCACGGAGCATAAAACACTTATTACATGAGCTTTACCGTTTTTCTCGGAAATCTCCCTGTCTGGGTGACGGCCGACGATATCAAATCTTGGCTGACCTCGGAAAACTTGGTCGCAGACGCGGTCAAGGTAATTCGCAACCCCGAAACGCAAGAGTCGAAGGGCTTCGCCTTCATTGAATCGCCGAACCAGGAAGAGATGAACTCCATCATCCGCCGGTTCGATCGGGCGCCGCTTGAAGATCGTTTGCTGCGCGCCAATCCCGCTCAGCCTCCGAAATCGGGCAAGGGCGGTTCCGCGGTGAAATCATCCACACCCTCGGATCGCGTGCGCCGCTCATCGCCCCCCGGCTCAAATGGCGCAAATCCTACGGCCCGGAAGAATTTCGGCTCTCGCCGGTCGCAGAACTCCACGTCGCGCCAAAGCGCATTTGCTGAGGAGCTTGCAAAAGTTCTCTAAACTGGCACTCCATCAAGCCCCACCGCCTCTCCGGCATCCCTGCCTTCAGCCGTCTTTCTCTAATTATTTTTGGAATTTGCTCTAATTGTTTTTGAATTTGTAATGATGTTATACTGCGCAGAATTGTCCGTAGTTGTGGAGACGCGCGCCGGTACGGAGGAATCCCGCGCACGTCCTAGTCAGTAATAGCTCGTGCGTCGTTCCGGTTTCGACACCTACGTTCTCGGTTCTATTTTTGTCGCGTTGATCGCGTGCGCGAGCGCCGTTCTACGTCCATTTGGATGGGAACGGACCGCCTCGGCGCTGGCCGGCTGTGCCGCCGCCCTGCTTGCCACCGCCATAGCGTGGCGGTTGCGCCGGGCGAATCCGGCAGCTTTGATTTCCGGCGTCGCCGGCAGTGTGGTGGGTGCGGCGTTAGGTTTGCTCGCCGTCTTTGTACTTCGCCAGGCGGCCCTCGCCGAAGGCTCCCATAGCGTATTTCTGCGGCTCATTGTACCGCTGGTAGGCGCCTACATCGGAACGCTCGTGGGCGTTTGGAAAGCCGAGTATCTGCCGTTTCATTTTCGATCAGGCAAGCCGGAAGTGCGGACCGCGGATGCCGGTTCCGTAAAGATCGGTTCGGTGAAAATCCTGGACACCAGCGTATTGATCGACGGACGAATCGCCGATATCTGCGAATCCGGCTTCCTGGAAGGAAGATTGATCGTCCCGCGTTTCGTCCTCCACGAATTGCAGCTTGTGGCGGATTCCAGCGATTCCGCGAAACGAAATCGCGGCCGGCGCGGCTTGGACGTCGTCCAGCGCCTGCAGAAGCTGACACGTATTCAATTGCAAATTTCGGGCGAAGACTTCCCGCTGGTGCGGGAAGTGGACCTGAAGCTGATCGAGCTGGCCAAGTCAATGGATGCCAAAATCGTCACAAACGATTTCAATCTCAACAAGCTGGCGCAGGTGCAGGGTCTTGCCGTATTGAACATCAATGAACTCGCCAACTCCTTGCGGCCGGTGGTTTTGCCAGGCGAGATGATGCGTGTCTTCATTCTGAAAGAGGGCAAAGAGCACAATCAGGGCGTCGCCTATCTGGACGACGGCACCATGGTGGTAGTAGACAATGCGCGGCGGATGATCTCCAAGACCGTGGACGTAGTAGTCACAAGCGTTCTGCAAACCACCGCCGGCAAAATGATCTTCGGCCGCTTTGACGATCGGGGGACGCAAGGCGGCACCGATCCGCGAAGCAGCGCGGCCTCCGCTGGAACGTCCGGACATTAATCCGAACCTCCTAGCCGTTCGGCCGATGCGCATCCCGCCGGATTCACGCAAAGTGGAGTTATGGACTTAGAGAACTACTCCGCGGCGGTGACGCGGCTTGTAGAGAACGCCGGAGCGTTTGTCGTAGCGGTGAAATCGGCCGCCTACCGCGTGTCGAGCGGCGTCATCTTCCGCGACGATCTAATAGCAGTGAACAATCACACGCTGCGGCGCGAGGGCGCGATACCCGTTGAGCTGCCGGACGGGAGCGAGGCATCCGCGGCGATCATCGGAAGGCATGCACCGTTAGATGTAGCCATACTCAAAATAGAGGGCGCAAGGCGTCCCGCGGCTGCCACGGCTAGCCACTCCGCCACCATAGCCGGAGCTCTTGTGGCGGTAGTCGGACGAACTTTGGATTGCGGACTCTCCGCGAGCGTGGGAATCGTGGGAGCGGTAGGCATCGGCCGGCGCAGCGGATTCGTTCGGCTGGATGTGAATGCATACCCCTCGCAGGCGGGCGCGGCGGTAGTGCTGGCAAACGGCGCATTTCTCGGTATGGCGACGGCAGCGATGCTGCGCCACTCGGTGATCGCGATTCCCAGTGCGACGCTCGATATTATCGCGAACGAATTGCTCAGCCAGGGAAAGATTCGACAAGGTTACTTGGGCGTAGGTCTGCAGCCAGTGGCGGTACCCGAAAAATTGCGCGCGGAGACCGGGCGTGCGATCGAGACCGGGCTGATGGTGCTAAGCATCGAACCGGGGACTGGCGCAGAGGAAGGAGGTCTCGAGTTGGGAGACATCCTAGTCGCAGCCGGCGAGACGCTTCTCGAAGATCCCGAAACGTTGCAAGCCGTCCTGCGAGGCGATGCAGTCGGAAAACCGATGAAGTTTACTGTGTTGCGCGCCGGGCGAGCGATTGAACTCGAGCTGCGTATTGGCGCGCGGCGCGTGTGATTCGCGTTCTGATTCTTGCGAAGTCGGAGACCGAAGCAGCCGAGCTCGCCGAATTGATCGCTGAAGACGAAAGAATGCAGGTTGTCGAAAGTGATCCCGACGTCGTACTAGCCGCCGGAACAACCGTCTCTTTCGAGACGCCCGCGGTAGTCTTGAGCGAAGGAACAGACGATTACGGCCATCCCGTGCGAGCCTACTTACCTCCTGACGCGGCGGCGGCCGAAATCCTGGCGGCGATAGCGGCTGTCGGCCAGGGCTTGGTTGTGCTTACGCAAGTGCAAGCCGAGCGTTTGCTTCCGGCACGTTCACAGCGCGAGAATTTGCCGCGCCTGGTCGAGGCTCTGACGCCGCGTGAAATAGAAGTCCTGCGGCTGATGGCGGACGGGCTCGTCAACAAAGAAATCGCCGACCGGCTGGGCATTAGCGAGCACACTGCAAAATTTCACGTCGCCTCCATATTGGGTAAATTGCAAGCTTCCTCGCGTACGGATGCCGTCGCCCGCGGTATGCGCCGGGGATTGATTCCCATCTAGCGGCCGCCGCCTTCCTCTATGATGTAGATTCGGATGAAAGTATCGGTCATAATTCCCGCGGCCGGTTTGGGAACCCGCATGGGCCGCAGCGCCCCGGAAAAGGAAGGAACCAGCCGGAAACAGTTCATGCTCCTGAACGGCGCGCCGATCCTGATTCATACGATCCGTAAGTTTGTCAGCAGCCCTTCGGTGAGCGAGCTTGTGGTGGCTTTGCGTGCCGACGATCGGCAATGGGCCGCAGAACTTTTTGCAAGCCATGGATTGGCGCAAACGGTCCGGACGGTCGAAGGTGGAGAATCGCGCCAACAATCCGTGGAAAATGCACTGGCGACGATCGAAGGCGATAGCGGACTGGTGGCGGTGCATGACGCCGTGCGTCCCTTTGTAAGCCGTGAAGTAATCGAGGCGGTGATTCGGGAAGCTAGCGAAAGCGGCGCGGCGATTGTCGGTATCGTTCCGGTGGACACGGTGAAACAAGTGCATCGGAATAAAGTGCGCGCTACCCTGCCCCGCGAGCGCTTGATCCTCACGCAAACACCGCAAGTCTTTCGTATCGGTCTTTTACGGCAGGCATTTGAAAAGGCGCGCAAGGATCTATTCGTCGGAACCGATGAAGCGTCGCTTGTCGAGCGGCTGGAGCAAGTGGAAGTCTCCGTTGTAGTCGGAACCGATCGAAATATCAAAATCACTAAGCCCACGGATATGGATTTAGCGCGCCTTTATCTGGCGCTCGAAAAATCGGCGCTTGAAGTGTCGTAAATGGTTTACCGCATCGGCCAGGGTTGGGACACGCATCGGACACAAGCCGGCCGCGAGCTGATTCTCGGCGGCATTCGCATTCCGGCGGAATTTGGATTAAGCGGCCACTCTGACGCGGATGTTCTTTTCCACGCGACAACCGATGCGATTCTGGGTGCGCTGGCGCTGGGCGACATTGGCATGCACTTTCCCGATACCGCGCCGGAATGGAAGGGCGCGGCCAGCCTGCAATTTCTGCAACACGCCATTCAGTTAGCCGCCGACAAAGGTTATAGCCTGGTGAATGTCGATTCCACGATCATCCTCGAGCGGCCGAAGCTGAAAGATTTTCGAGGAGCGGTTCGCGAGAGCCTGGCGAATGCCGTGGGGCTGCCTGTCGACGCGGTGAGCGTAAAGTTCAAGACATCCGAAGGAGTCGGGCCGGTTGGTGAAGGCCGCGCCTGCGAGGCGCAAGTAGCGGTATTGTTGCAGGCTAGTGCTTAGTCCGCATAGGAGCCAAATTTGTGGGGCAGCTTGATAAGCTGCGCGCCGGTTGGCAATCGGCGCTAAGGTATTTGACGATTGTGGCTGCGATCGTGGCCGCGTTCTACTCGCTGCTGTTGGCACGTGCGGCGCACCTCTTCGCGCTCGATACGCAAGCGTCCGTTTCGGCGGCAGTCAGGCTTGTTCCTTACAATGCCACCTACGTGGCGCGACTTGCGGCCTGGCGGCCAACCGAGCGGGATAGGTTGCTGCACCGCGCAATCGAATTGAATCCCTGGGATTTTCAATCGTGGGTTCAGCTCGGCCTTTCGATCGAGATGCAACAGAACGATGCAGAAGGCGCCGAGCGCTACTATCTGCGCGCCGCGGCGATGAACCACATGTTCCTGCCGAAATGGACGCTGACCAATTTCTACTTTCGCCAGCGGCGGTCGAACGATTTTTTTCGTTGGGCCAAAGCAGCCCTACAGATTACTCCCTATTCTTCGGATCCGATCTTTGCGCAAATGTGGCTGGTCGACCAGGATGCCGCGACAATCGCCGCCGCAGTCCCCAACCGCCCGCGCATATTGCTGCAATACGCTTGGTTTCTCTCGAATGCGCGGCAGTTTGCCGCAATTCCGGAGGTCATACATCGGCTGATCCTACGCGTTGGAAATGCCGAGCCTCATCTCTGGGGCCGTGACGATCTGGTGGCCTCGATAGAAGATCGGATTCTGCGCGAGGGCAACCGGCAAGACGCACTCGCTATCTGGACCAGCCTCCGTGAGGGCGGATGGATCCGTCAGAGCGTTCCCAATGTGCAGCATCCGCTGACAAATGGCGATTTTCGCATTCCGTTTTTTCGGCATGGTTTCGATTGGGCGCTGGCGGATTCGAGTTGCAGCCAGGTGGAGCAAGTTCCGAATGCAGGGCGAGTACGTATCACGTTATCGGGGGATCAGCCGGATGCTTGTGTTGTGATGCGCCAATACGTCCCACTCGCTGCCGATCGAGCCTACAGCCTGACTTGGCGCGCGAATACACAAGATGCAGACAGCAGCCGTGGACTTGCATGGCATATAAGAGGCATGCCTCAAAAGATCGGTGAGGAGACTGCATCCGGCGATCTCTTCGATTCGCCCGGCACCTGGCAATTTCGAGCGCCTGCATCGGAGGTGGCAATGCTTTCGCTCGAATACAACCGGCCGAAAGGTTACGTGCGTGCCGCAGGAGCAGTAACGCTGGAATCGGTTTCGCTCGAAATGAAGTAGCCGCAACAATCGGAGTGTGCCTTCTGCTCCCTCGCGCCATCATGCGGGAAGGGATGCACATAACAAGTGAACCGGCAATTCTATATTTCGGCACGCCAGTGGTGTTGGTCAGCACGGTCAATGAAAAAGGAACCTACAACCTGGCGCCGATGTCTTCTGCATGGTGGCTGGCGTGGCGCTGCGTTTTGGGATTTGGCGCCCATTCGAAGACGCCGCAGAACATGATTCGCACCGGCGAATGCGTGCTTAATTTGCCGTCCGCAGATATGACTGGCGCAGTAAATCGGCTCGCCCTCACAACCGGCTCAAACCCGGTTCCCGCTTCGAAGATAGCTCGCGGGTATCGATATGAACCGGAGAAATTCGCGGTTGCGGGTTTGACCGCCCGAAAATCGGACGTAGTGGCCGCGCCGCGCGTACTCGAATGCCCGGTTCAATTGGAAGCCACGGTCGAATCGGTCCAGTATCTTGCCGAACGGGATGAAAAGTGGCGCGGCCGTTTGCTTGCGATCGAAGTTCGTATCCGCCGCGTACACCTCTCTGAGGCGATTTTGGCGGAAGGCGACGCGAATCGCATCGATCCGGATAAATGGCGGCCTCTGATCATGAGCTTCCAACATTTCTACGGGCTCACCCCGAATCGATTGAGCGATTCGAGGCTCGCCGGAATTCCCGAATCGCTGTATCGGGCATCATAGCTTCATGCAAGGAATTCACTCCGTTCATTTGGTCCTGCTTGATCGCGTCCTCGAGGATGCATGGATCACCATGGAAGACGGCACGATTGCGGCATTCGGACAGCGAGAGCGGCCCGCGGGCGTCGAATGGCTGGACGGCGGCCAATTGTATGTTTCACCGGGCCTGATTGATCTACACGTGCATGGAGGCAATGGCGCGGATGCGCTCGATGGAACACCTGAAGCGCTGCTACGAATGTCCGACTATCACCTCGCACACGGAACCACGTCGCTATGCCCCACCCTGATCAGCAGCACATACGAACGCATATTCGTCGCTCTCCAGGCTTGGGAAACCGCGCGGACGCGCGCAAACGCCCGGCTTCTGCCGCTTCACTTGGAGGGGCCGCATTTTGCCCGGACGAAAGCGGGCGCGCATGATCCCGAGTTGCTGCATCCGGCGACCGACAGTGAGATTAGCTGGCTGGTGGAGCGGGCTTCTGGCATTTCCCAGATGACAATGGCTCCCGAATTGGCCAATGCACGCGCCTTGATGGAACGCGGTGGAAAGGCCGGCATCGTGATGAGCGCAGGACATACGGAAGCCCGCGAAGAGTACATGCGTCTCGCTCTCGAGGCCGGCCTTCACAAGGTCACGCATCTGTACAACGCGATGACATACGCCGAAAAACGCGGTCTGTTCCGGCACGCCGGACTTGCCGAATTTGCGCTTACAGAAGACCGGCTTTCCTGCGAGATTGTCGCGGACGGCGTACACGTGGAGCCGGTTCTGTTGAAGCTGGCGTATCAATCCAAAGGCGCCGGAAGGTTAGCTCTGATCAGCGATGCGCTGGCAGGTACCGGGTTACCCATAGGGACCGAGTTCACGCTCGGCACTTTGCGCGCAGCTGTGGGGGAACGCTACTGCCTGCTTGCGGATGGTTCAGCGCTCGCGGGCAGCGCGACCTGCATACTGGATCAGGTACGGATCATGACGCAGACTGTGGGCGTGCCTCTGCACGAGGCGGTCCGCATGGCTACCCACACTCCCGCAGGGCTTCTTGGCCAGGACCACCGTCTGGGTTCGATCGCCGTAGGACACGCTGCCGATCTGGTTCATTTCGATCAAAATTTTCGAGTGCATCACGTCTGGGTGGACGGCAAACTTCGGGAGGTCCGCTAGCATGCCATCGAACAGGAGAGACTTTCTAGTCAAAGGAGCACTAGCCGCCTCCCTGCTTTCGACGGCAACAGCAAAATCAGCAGATTATTTTCCTCTGCCTGATGAGCAGGATGGTTGGCGCGCGCTGAACGAGCCTGCGAAAATTCGCAGCGTGGCGGACATGGATTTTGCGGCTCGATCGGGCTTTTGAGTATACAAAGACGACAAGCCGATTCGGCGGTTTATTGGTCGCACGGCGCGGTTATCTGCTGTACGAAAAGTATTTCGGTCGCGCTTCACGAGACGTTACGCCCAACAAGGCTTCGTGCGGAAAGATCTTCACGATCAATTTCATGACGGCCCATCAATAGCGATACTTCGATCCGGCGAACACTCGAGATGGGGTGATAGCCTCTATCCGTGAATAGAACTCTCTTTTGCGCATTCGTCCTGAGTGTTGCTGCCTTGGAGGCCCAATCCCTGCCACAAGTTTCGCCGGCCCAGGTGGGCCTCTCTCAGGAGCGGCTGAACCATATCCGGCCGGCGATGGAACGGGACATTGCCCAAGGCGAGATGGCGGGCGCGATCGGACTGATTGCCCGCCACGGCAAGATCGCCTATTTCGAAACCTACGGCATGGCCGACCGGGAAGCCCATAAGCCGATGACGAAAGATGCCATTTTTCGGATGTACTCGATGACCAAGGCGGTCGTGGCGGTGTCTGTCATGACGCTGTATGACGAGGGGCGGTTCTCCCTCCATGACCGATTTCGAAATTCCTGCCCGAATTCACGCACATGAAAGTCGCCGTGGAGAAGACCGACCCGGCGACCGGTAAGCGCAGTTATTCCACGGTTCCGGCCGAGCGCGAGATCACCATTCTGGATTTCATGCGCCACACTTCCGGACTAAACCGGCCCGCCCGACGAGGTCGGCGAGTTGATCTATAAGAAGGTTCTCGGCGATATGCATTATCCGCTGAGCGAATTCATCCGCCGCCTGGCGTCAGCGCCGCTCGTGACTACAGTTATTCGATCGACGTGCTGGCGAGGCTCGTCGAAGTGGTTTCCGGCAAGTCGATCGATGAATTCTTTTCCGAGCATATCTTTCAATCACTGCATATGGTGGATACGGGATATTACGTTCCGGAAGCTAAGTGGAATCGGCTCGCAGTACTCTACGCGCATCCTGACGGCACGGTGCAGCGGTCCGGCAGTCCGGCACAGGAGAGCTACAAAAAGAAACCGGTGCTGATGATGGGCGGCAGTGGTCTCGTCGCAACCGCGTCAGACTATGCCCGCTTTGTGCAAATGCTGCTGAACGGCGGAGAACTCGATGGTGTTCGTATTCTCAGCCAAAAACCGTCGATCTTATGCGATCCAATCTGCTTGGCGATCTTCCCTCGGTAAACAATGTCAATGGTCGGATTGGCTACGGTTTCGGCCTGACGTTCGCCGTCAATCTGGGAATCGACAAAACCGGCGCCATCGGTTCGAAAGGCGAATACAACTGGGGAGGCGCGGCCGGTACGGCGTTCTGGGTCGATCCGAAAGAAGACATGATCGGCATCTTCATGGTCCAGGTGATGCCTCAACGGACGGTAAAGGATCAGTTCAAGCAAGCTTGCCTATCAGGCGATCGTCAAGGAACAGAATTAATTTTATTGCTGTTGACGTTCGACACCACGGCCGTCTATAGTGTAGACAGCCGACATTTATGGCCCGCCGTAGGCGCAAAGAAGACGCAGAGGAGCTCAGTGCACATCTCGAGTTAGCAACACGCAAATACATAGCCCGGGGAATGTCGCCGGCGGAAGCGCACCGCCGGGCCGTGCTCGAGTTCGGCGGTCTTGAAAAGACGCTGGAAGAATGTCGCGAGGTGAACTCGTGGGGATGGCTCGAGTCTGTCGTTCGGAGCGCACGGCACTCTCTACGTTCGCCGGGACGAAATCCGGCATTTACGTTCGTTTCTCTGCTCTTGCTCACCATCGGGATTGCGTCAAATGTTGCGGTATTCAGTACACTGGATGCGCTGTTCTTTCGGCCGCTGCCAATCGAGCGGCCAGACGAGGTGGTCCGTATTGCCTCGCTCGACAAAGGCGGCCGCGCCGGAACGCTTCCCTCCACTATGCTGGATGGGCTGGCGAGTAACCGCGCCTTCAATGGAATCTGCGGCTTCTCTACTTCGTATCTGGCTACCGAGTTGGCAGGCGGCATGCGGCAGCTCGGGATGGCCGCGTTCAGCGGCGGATGCTTTGCCTCATTAGGCCTTCACCTGCAATTGGGCCGCGCTCTCACACCGGATGACGATCATCCGAGCACACCACGCGTTGCGGTGATCACGGACGCCTTGTGGCGGGAGGCTTTCGGCGGCCGTCCGAACGTGCTTGGAAATACGATTCGCTTGGAAGACGAGATCTTCACGATTGTAGGCGTCGCGCAAAAAGGCTTCACTGGGCTGTTGTTAGGGTTTCCGGAACCTATAATGATTCCGCTTCAGCAGCAACCTTTCCGCACACGAAGCGATCGGCGAATGACCTATTGGCAGGTGACGATTTTCGCCCGCCGGGCCGCCGGTATTTCCGATTCACAGGCGCTTGCGAGCGTTGTTCCCAGCCAGGCCAGGCTTCTCGAACAGAGTGTCCCGCCGCGCTACAACGCGATTCAGAGAAAGGATTTTCTGGCGCAGAAGCTAACGGTTACTTCGGCGCGCAACGGCTTGGACTATTTTTTGCGGCGGCGTTTCGGCGACACTCTGTACGCCATTTTCGGACTCTCGGCCACGATCCTGCTAATGACCTGCCTGAACCTGATCAGCCTTCTGCTTGCTCGCAGCGTCAGCCGCCGTCACGAAGTGGCCGTTCGCCTCGCAATTGGAGCCCGGCCCGCCCACATCGCCATCCTGTTTATTCTGGAGAACACCGTGCTGCTGTTTTTGGGCGCAGTGCTGGGCGTCCTCACAGGATTGTGGAGCGCCCGCGCAGTACTTACGAACGCTGGACACATGTTCGAGAGCTTCGATCTCAATATCGCCTTCGATCTGCGGATAGCTTTCTTTCTGGGTGCGGCCCTGCTGCTTGTCTTTGCTATCTTTACGAGCGCTTCGGTATGGCAGACGAGCCGTTTCGCAAGCGCGGAAGTGTTAAAGCGAACCGTACGAACCTTCCAGAACGGGTTCGTACAAAAGACACTCCTCGCCATGCACATCGCACTTACCGTCGCGCTTGTCTCGGGCGCCTCCCTTTTTGGCGCTTCCATCCGGAATATGTATGCGATTGATTTCGGGATTCAGCCGAAAAATGTTTGGAGT
>JACZDD010165626.1_pt1 | contig 30735 bp, 23 predicted proteins | sample 8641771 | NCBI WGS metagenome assembly JACZDD01 (sample SAMN15324614, study PRJNA640507) | soil metagenome | isolation source: intercropping peanut in the second line | place: China: Luxin town, Laibin City, Guangxi Province | collected 2019-07-25 | depth 10cm m | reverse complement strand
GCCGCTCGGACACTTGGCCAATATCCGGAAAAGAAAGCGCTGGTTTATATTTCGAGCGGGATTCAGAAGAACGGCGTCGATAACCAGTCCCAATTGCGCGCGACGGTGAACACGGCGATCCGGGCGAATGTCGCGTTCTATCCGATCGATGCCCGCGGTCTTTCGGCGATCGTCCCCGGCGGGGACGCCAGCCAAGCGGGCTCGACCGGAACCAAACTTTACAACGGCTCCGGCCAGCGCTCATTGAAAGAGAATTTCAACGACCAGCAGGAAACGCTGGCGAGTCTGGCCATCGATACGGGTGGCAAAGCGCTGCTCGATTCAAACGATCTGACTGCGGGAATCCGCCAGGTGCAGCAGGATCTTTCGAGCTATTACGTTCTCTCTTATGTAAGCTCGAATTCCGCCCAGGACGGGCGCTATCGCCGCATTCAGGTGAAACTCGCTCCGCGGCTGGCGTCGTTGAAGGCAAAGCTCGATTACCGGCAGGGTTATTTCGCGCCTACTACCTTCGCGCACATGCGCGATGCGGAGAAAGATGCTCAGCTCCAGCAAGCGCTGCTATCGGACAACCCGGTAACCGACCTGCCGCTGGCCGTCGAAGTGGATTACTTCCGGATCGCGAAGGACAAATATCTGGCGCCGATTTCGGTAAAAGTTCCCGGCTCTGCCCTTGCCTTCCATAGCAAAGGCGCTAAGCAGGCCACTGAACTCGATTTCATTGCCGAAGTCTTCGATACCCGGAATCGTCCGGCCGCCACCGTACGCGACACGATTCCGCTTCGGCTCGCCGTGGATGTCGCCGGCCAGGTAGTCCGCAAGAGCATTCAATATGACACGGCAGTTACGCTGACACCCGGGAATTACCGGCTCCGCTTCGTGGCCCGCGAAAACGGCGAAGGCAAGATTGGAACATTTGAGTCCTCGTTTGTTGTTCCCGACCTGGATAATCAAAAAACATTACGTATCAGTTCTGTCGTTTGGAGTAATCAACGCGAGCCGATTACCGCGCAAGTGGCCGGCGTGAAAACGGACAAAAAGCTGGCCGCCGCCAACCCGCTTATCGAGGATGGGAAAAAGCTTCTGCCGAACGTGACGAGGGTATTTCGGCCTGGACAGAGCTTGCTGGTCTACGTGGAGGTCTACGATCCCACGATTCCCGATTTTCTACCCGAACGTTTTCGCCGCGCCAATGTCGCCGCGAGTCTCGCGTTTTATCAAAACCGCAAAAAAGTCTTCGAAACCGCTGCGGTAAGGGCAAATCAGCTATCGGCAACTCGTAGCAACACCCTTCCGGTATGGCTCCAAGCGCCCGTCGCCAGCATCCGGCCGGGAAAATACGAAGCGCAGATCAATCTTATCGACGAGTTCGGGCGCAAGTTCGCTTTTCCGCGCACGTCTTTGGCGGTTCTGGCCGCCCAAGCCGCCACCAAATCCCAAAACCCATAACCTGCTAGAATAGATCTATGCAATTTGGTTATGTGAGCACCCCCTCCCGGGCGGCCTCCTTGGCCAAGCAGCTTCTCGTGGTAGCCGGAGTTGCTTCGGCTGTGCCCATCGTTTGGACAGGCAGAGCCAAAGCAGTGCCGGAAACACCGGCTCAGATCGCACCGGTAAACACCGCACGCCCCATGGGACCCGATCCGCGGGCGGTCCGGCTACGGCGGTTTCTTTCGAAGCTTCATTGCCCCGTAGCATCCTTGTCGGAAGACTTCGTGCGCGCCGCCGACGATAATCAGCTCGACTGGCGGTTGCTTCCGAGCATCGCGATCATCGAATCCAGCGGCGGCAAAGCTTATAAAAATAACAACATCTTCGGGTGGCGGAATGGCGACGAGGCGTTCCCGAGCATCCGGGCGGGTCTCAACCACGTAGCCTACAAACTGGGAAGGAGCCCGCTCTACCGCTCCCGTAACTCGCTCGGCAAACTAAAGCTCTATAACCCGAATGAAGAGTACCCCGGAAACGTTATCGCGGTCATGAACCGGATCAGCCCAGTGGTGGACTTAGGCCGCAAGCTGGAGAAGGTGCTTTTCCGGCATAACGAATACGTCTACGCGGATTGACTAAAGACGAAATCATACTCGCCAGCCGCGAGTACCTGTTCCCGTCCGTATTCCATTATTTCTCCGAACCGCTGGTAATCGAACGCGCCAAGGACCAGTTCGTCTGGGGCGCCGACGGCAATGAATACCTCGATTTTTTCGGTGGAATCCTCACCATTAGTGTCGGGCACTGCAATGATCGCGTGAACGGCGCTGTACGGAGTCAACTGGACCGGCTCCAGCATGTCTCGACCGTATACCCTACCCAGCCACAGGCGGAGCTAGCGAAAAAGATCGCCTCCCTTGCTCCCGGCGAGCTAGGGCAATCGTTTTTCACCAACAGCGGCACAGAAGCGAACGAGACGGCGATTACACTGGCGCGCTGCTTTACCGGTTCGTCCGAGATCATCGCGCTACGGCATTCCTACCATGGCCGCTCCACCCTGGCGATGGCGGTTACAGGCAATGGAGCCTGGAAAGCCGGGCCTCAAATGGAGCCGGGCATTGTGCATGCGCACAACGCCTACTGCTATCGCTGTCCGTTTGGACTTTCTTATCCCGATTGCGGAGTCCGCTGCGCGCAGGATGTCGAGGAATTGATTCAGACGACGACTGCGGGGCGGGTCGCGGGCTTTATCGCTGAACCGATCCAAGGCGTAGGTGGCTTCATCACCCCACCCAAAGAGTATTTCCAGATCGTCGCGGATATCGTGCGCCGGTATGGCGGGCTTTTCATTAGCGATGAAGTGCAAACCGGATGGGGTCGAACGGGGCACAAATGGTTCGGGATCGAGCATTGGAATGTCACGCCGGACGTGATTACGGGCGCCAAAGGGCTGGGCAACGGTTTTCCGATTGGGGTAACGATTGCCCGCAAAGACGTGGCTGCATCCTTGCGCGGGCTCACCATCTCCACATTTGGCGGGAATCCTATTTCAACTACGGCGGCGAAAGCGGTTCTGGACTTAATTGAAGAACAGAATCTTGCTGCAAATGCTGCCGATACGGGCGCCTATCTGCGGGCGAATCTGGAAGAGCTGCAGCACAAGTATCCGATAGTCGGCGATGTGCGTGGCATGGGGCTGATGCAAGGCGTGGAACTGGTCCAAGACCGGAAGGCCAAGACCCCGGCTGTCCAGGAAACGCTTCGGCTCATGGAAGCGGCGCGAGACAATCGCATTCTTATCGGCCGCGGCGGACTCTACGGCAACGTCCTTCGTATATCGCCGCCACTGAATATTCAGAAATCGGACGTGGACGAATTTATCCGGCGTCTCGATCGGAGTTTTGGTTCGATCGGTTGATTACTCTATCCCATTAGCGGGAACCAAATCCCACATCCGGCGGCCTGGAGAAGCCGTTAGCGCCATTTTGTCAATCGTTTCTGATGGCGATAGAAATGCAAGCGGCGATGCGGGAGGTCTCATGCTGCGCCACCTTCGGGATACCGTGCAACATCCCGTCTCGCTCGATTATTTTCAAGAAAGGCTCTCGGCCGGCTGGAAGCTGAAGGCGGTGGAATGGGAGAGAGAAGTCGAGGTTCCCACGGAAACGGCAGCTCCCCCAGAGCAAGCGGCTCCGTATGGCTTGGAAATTGTGCCCGAGGCCCCGCGCCTGCGGCAGAATCCGCACGAAATCGGCGTGTTGATGACTATCCTGGAATTGATTGTGGTCGAAAAGGGCGTCTCTTACATTGCCGAAGAACTGAACGTCCGAGGATTCAAAACGCGTGAGGGGACTTCGTGGACTTCGCCCGCGGTGTTCAATCTGTTGCCGCGGCTGATCGAGCTGGGTCCGGATCTGTTGAAGAGTAGCGATTGGCAGACACGGCGGGGGCGCATGCACGCGCCGCCCGCAAGCTAACTCCTAAACTGCCTGATCACCCAGCGCTGCGCCTGCTGGTCATATTCAAACGAGACGCTGGCGTCGAATTCGGTCGGACTCGGCGAGCCCTGGCACCAGACGATGTGCGTTAAGTCGATTTGCGTCGGATGGTTGTTCTGGGCGGGCAGAGTTATCTGGTACTCACAGCCCGGATTCTGCTTTTTTATATGAGTCAGCCAGTTTTTGGCGTTGTTATCGTAATGCAATAGTTCGCCGGCCAGTTGTGGCGTCAGCGCGGGTGTTGTCGGTTTGGGCGAGCCGCATGACACGCACAACAACAAGCAGCCACCGCCGAGAATCTTCTTCATTCGCTCTCTTGTTTCCTTCTACAACGTAGCAGGTGTTCGGTAACCGACTCCCTTGCGGTCGCGGCTCGGTTAGATTCGCCAAAGTTCGCAGTGTTTACAAGTTCATCCAGCTATGCGGAAAGCGCTGGTAGCATGGGCAGCGAGCGGATTCTTTTCCGCGTTGCGCTATAGATTGCATTTGCGACGGCGGGGGCGATGCCGACAATCGGAGTTTCTCCGGCACCCGCCGAGGGCAGATCCTTGCGGTCGAGAAGTACGACCTCGATTTTGGGCGCATCGCTGAAGCGAGGCACACGGTATTTCGAGAGCAGCGGGTTGCGAATACGCCCGGCGCCGAAATCGATGGCCTCGAACAACGTGCCGCCGATGCCCATGACAACCGCGCCTTCTACCTGATTCTTCAAGTGCTCCGGGTTGACGATCGCGCCGCATTCCCAGGCCGTGACCACACGTTCGATGTGAATATCGCGGCCGTTGCGCAAGGAAATCTCGGCGCAACAACCGGTGTAGCCGCCTTTTTCGGTCCCACAAGCGAGGCCGAAGCCACGCGTTGCGGACGGCTTCTGCTTGGCCCATTCGAAACGATCGGCGGCGGCCTGCAATACGGCAAGCAAGCGTTCGTTTTTTAGATTTTTGAGGCGGAAAGCTAAAGGGTCCATGCCGGCTTTTGCTGCCAACTCGTCCATGTACGATTCCCGCGCGAAGTTGTTGGCGGTCGAAGCAAGCCCTCTATAGGAACCTTCGCGCAGCGGCGACTCGACGCGATGAAATTGCTCCGTCTTGTCGGGCACATCGTAAGGGGTCTTGAGACCCGACGGGCCAGACAGAAAATTATGGAACTCCCAACTGCGCAGGGTTCCGTCGCTCGCCATGGAGCTATTGATGCGGATGACGCCAGCGGGGCGAAAATACGCCCAGGTAAACTCCTCCTCGCGGGTCCAGATCAGCTTCACCGGTTTGCCGGCGCCTTTGGCAAGTCTTGCTGCTTCGATGGCGCATTCGCCGCTGTGCTTGCCTCCATATGCGGACCCGGTGTCCGGCATGATCACATGTACCTGCTGCTCGGACAATCCGAACGCACTCGCGGCTTCCGAGCGCACTCCAAAAGGCCGCTGGGTGCCGGTCCATAGCGTCAGCTTTCCGTCTTTCCATTCGGCGAGCGCGGCACGCGGCTCAAGCGGCGTGTGCGCGATGTAGGAGACCGTGTAGGTCGCGTCGGGCTGACGGGAAGCGTCCTTCGCCAGGTAGGAAAACAACTCGCTCGCGCCTACGGGGTTCGGCTGTTCCTCCCATTTCGCGTCGATAGCCGCCAGGGCTTTGCCGGCTTTGTGCTCGTCCGTGGCGGCGACTCCGATGAAATCGCCGTCGCTGATCACGGTGACACCGGCCATCTTCGCGGCCCGCGACGTATCGGCGGATACGAGCTTCGCTCCGAAGCTCGGCGGCCGGAGTACGCGCCCGAATAATGTGCCCGGCAGTTTCTGGTCGGGGGCGGATTTTTGCTTGCCGGTTACCAACTCGCTCGCGTTGACTTTCGGCAGGCTGGCTCCGGCCGCGTGCCAAGCGTTGGCGGGCGTCGTCAGGCCATCGCGGCCCATGATGCCGGCCCAGTCCAGCTTCGCCGCCAATTCTCCGAAGCCAATCTTTTTCAACCCACCTTTGAGAACACATCCGTTCTCCACGGTAAGACCGGCGGGATCGACATTCCAAACTTTCGCTGCCTGGCCGATCAGAGCTTCGCGGGCACTCGCGGCCATTTTCCGCATGACCGGCGCCATCGTCGGCGTGGTACGGCTGCCGAACGTTCCAGCGTCCCAGGGAGTAAGAGCGGTATCGCCCATCACCAGCCGCACAGTTTCCGGCTTCGCGTGCAGCTCGTCGGCAACGGCTTGGGTGAGCGAAGTGCGGATATTCTGGCCAACTTCGACTTTGCCGGTGAAGCCAGTGATCGAACCGTCGCGCGCAATGTGCAGCCATGCGCCGATGTTCTCCGGCAATCGCCCGCCACCGCCGCGGCGCCCTGATTCCTGTGCGTCGGCATCCCAAAGGATCAGCAATCCACCGCCGAGGGATTGCAGGAAAGCGCGGCGATTCAGCTCAAGCCCCTTCCGTTCAGGCATGATGCGGCTCCTTGGTCTGGGCGGTCATAACACCTACTGCCTTTTGGACCGCTGCGACAATCCGGTTATAGGTTCCACAGCGGCAGATATTGCCTTCGAGCTTGCGCTTAATCTCGGCCTCGGATGGTGCTGGGGTTGCGCGCAGCAGCGCTACACTCGCGACGATCATGCCGGGCGTACAATAGCCGCATTGCATGGCGTCACAATCAATAAAGGCCTGCTGCACCGGATGCAGATGTTCACCATCCGCCAGACCTTCTATTGTCGTGATTTCCTGTCCGGCTACCGAGCCGACAGACGTCTGGCACGAATGCCGCGCCACACCGCCGACCAGGACGGTGCAGGCGCCGCATTGGCCTTCGCCGCAGCCGTATTTGACGCCGGTTAAATCGAGTTCATTGCGCAGCACCCAGAGCAGGGGGCGCTCCGGATCGGTCTCCACGTTTCTGCGCACACCGTTTATGGATAGCTGCATACGTTTATTTTCCCAGAAATTAGTGAGCGTTCGGTGAGTTCCAATGATTCCAAACGGCGATCATGCGGAGAAAAAAGCCCACTGCCGCTCCGAGGATGGTCATCGCGGCGCGGCGGTAACGGCGTACACGTCCGTCCCGCCGCCGACGCCCGTGGTGAAATTGAATCCTATGCGGTCTTGGCCACCGCAGCGGGTTTCATGCGCGTTTCGGCCGGTTCAGCGGCTAGCGCGGTGTAAGCGAATCCTGCGATGGCGGCGCCGATGATCGGCGCTACCCAGAAGAGCCAGAGTTGCTGTAGCGCCCAACCACCGACGAAGAGCGCCGGGCCGGTGCTACGCGCCGGATTGACCGACGCGTTCGTGATTGGAATGTCGATGAGATGGATCAGCGTCAGTCCAAGTCCGATCGGAATCGGAGCAAAGCCTAAAGGCGCGCGGCGGTCGGTGGCCCCCAGAATGATCACCAGGAACATAAACGTCAAGACCAGTTCCGCTACCAGGCAGGCAAGCAGCGAATAGCCTCCCGGGGAGTGCGCGTCATAACCATTCGCTGCAAATCCGGCGCTGAGATCAAAACCGGCTTTGCCGCTGGCAATCACGAAGAGAACGCTCGACGCCAGTAACGCGCCGGCGACTTGCGCCACGATATAGGGCAGCAGTTCCGAGGCGGGAAATCGTTTGGCAACCGCCAAACCGACCGATACGGCGGGATTCAAGTGACATCCCGAAATGTGCCCGATCGCATACGCCATGGTCAGAAGCGTGAGCCCGAAAGCCAACGCTACGCCAACGAAACCGATACCCAGGCCGGGGAAAGCCGCTGCCAATACAGCGCTTCCACAGCCACCGAAAACGAGCCAAAAGGCGCCGAGAAACTCGGCCGCTACCTTCTTTTTTAAAGGCATGTAACCGATCCTTTCTGCGTTCGTTCGATCGGATGCGATTATATATCGATTCAGCCGCGGCCGACAAATGGCATGTTGGTGGCCATTACGGTGATGAACTGCACGTTGGCGTCAAGTGGCAGATTGGCCATGTAGACCACGGCATCGGCAACGTGCCGCACGTCCATGCGCGGCTCGACCATCGTCGAGCCGTTCGCCTGCAGAATGCCGGCGGCCATTTTCTCCGTCATCTCAGTAGCGGCGTTGCCGATGTCGATCTGACTGCAGGCGATATCGTGCTTGCGGCCGTCGAGCGAAATGCTCTTGGTCAAGCCGGTGATGGCATGCTTCGTGGCGGTGTAGGGAGCGGAGTTGGGGCGTGGTGCATGCGCGGAGATCGATCCGTTATTAATGATCCGGCCGCCGCGCGGTGTTTGCGCCTTCATTAGCCTGATCGCCGCTTGCGCGCACAGAAAGGCGCCCGTCAGATTTACGTTTACGATGGCGCTCCATTGCTCGAACGTCAGATCTTCGAGCGGAACCGACGGCGCGCCTATTCCGGCGTTGTTGAACAGCACATCCAGACGTCCGAATGCTTGGCGCGTCTTGGCGAACAGGGCGTCCACGGATTCGGGCACGGTCACGTCCGTGGGTACAACTAACATGCGGTCAGCCTGGGCAGCCGTTGTCTCGAGCTCCGCTTTTCGCCGGCCGGCCAAAACGACCGAATAGCCCGCGGCGTGCAGCGCGAGCACAACTCCGCGCCCGATGCCGCTGCCGGCGCCAGTTACTAACGCAATCCGGTTCAAATCAGTTTCGTGATCACGTTACCGGCGACATCTGTCAGCCGGAAATCGCGTCCTTGAAATCTGTACGTCAGCTTGGTGTGGTCGATGCCCATCTGATGCAGGATTGTGGCATGCAGGTCGTGAACATCCACGGGATCTTCGGCGATGTTGTAGCCGAGATCATCCGTCTTGCCGTAGGTAAGTCCCGGCTTAAAGCCGCCGCCGGCGACCCACATGGAAAAGGCACGTGGATGATGATCGCGGCCCAGGAATTTCGATTTGTTGCGCGCTTCGTTCATGGGCGTGCGGCCGAATTCCCCGCCCCAGACCACGATAGTGCTATCGAGAAGACCATGCTGTTTCAAATCGGCGACCAAGGCTGCCGCGGCCTGGTCGGTCTCCTGGCACAGAGACGGCAGACGGTTCACGATATCGTCATGACTCGAAGTGCCGTGATTGTCCCAGCCGCGGTGGTAAAGCTGCACGAAACGCACACCGCGCTCGACCAGCCTGCGGGCGAGCAGGCAATTATTGGCGAACGATTTCTTGCCGGGCTGCGTGCCGTATAGTTTGTGGACCGACTCGGGCTCTTTCGATATATCTACCAGCTCAGGCACGCTCGATTGCATGCGGTACGCCATCTCATAGGAGGCGATGCGCGTCTGGATTTCCGGATCTCCGTTGCTTGCCAGGTGCTGCTCGTTCAGCATCTTGATTAGATCGAGCGATTCACGGCGCGTCTTCTCGGATACGCCTTCGGGATTGGTTAAGAAGAGCACCGGGTCGCCCTGCGAGCGGAATTCGACGCCTTGGTAGACGGAAGGCAGGAATCCCGCGCCCCAGCACGCTTTGCCGCCATCCGGCTGGTTCTCACCGGAGATCAGGACGACGAAGCCAGGCAGATCCTTGCACTCACTGCCCAATCCATAGGTCATCCAGGAACCCATGCTCGGCCGGCCGATGATCTGGAACCCTGTGTTCATGAAGATCTGCGCGGGGGCATGATTGAACTGGGTCGTGTGCATGGAGCGGATGATGCTGATGTCGTCCGCGACATTTTTCAAGTGCGGAAACAGCTCGGAGATTTCGGCTCCCGATTTGCCGCAGCGCCCGAACTCGAAAGGTGAGCCGAGCAAGCGCGGCGTGCCTTTGATAAACGCGAAGCGCTCGCCTTTGGTCAATTCCGCGGGAACGTTCTGGCCATCGTACTTTTGCAGCATCGGCTTGGGGTCGAGGAGATCGACCTGCGAGGGCGCGCCTGCCATGAAGAGATAGATGACGCTTTTGGCCTTGGCCGGAAACATCGGCGGCCGGGCGGCCATGGGATTTACTTCAGCCGCGTTCATCAGCCGCGTCAGCGCCGCGGCGCCAATGCCGAAACCGGATTGTTTGAAAAAGTGCCGCCGTGTAGCGGCTCGCAGCAAGTCGCTCGATACTCGGTCTGGCAGATACCTCATCGCGTTACTCCTTAGTAATGGCCTCGTCGGTATTCATGAGAACGTTGGCTACCATGGTCAACGCTTTCAGATCCGCTCCCTCACGGTCGCGGTTCTTTTCAGCTTGCTCGTTATAGAACTTGAGCACATTTTGTAATTCGGTTTCCGATGGCTGCCGGGAGACAGTCAGAAGAAAGCCGTAGCGAATACGATCCTCGGGGCTGGCGCCGCCTTCTGCCACCATGCGCTTAGCCATGGCTTGCGCGGCCTCGAAGAAATAAGGATCGTTCAAGCTGGTGAGCGCCTGTAGAGGCGTATTCGTCCGCACCCGGCGCACCGTGCAAAATTCGCGGCTAGGCGCATCGTAGGTCGAGAGACTGGGATACGGAGCGCTGCGCCGCATGAACGTATAAACCGAACGGCGATAGCGATCTTCGCCCTTGCTTTCAATCCACTTATCGTTGTTGTAGGGTATGTCCCAAATGCCTTCCGGCTGATAGGGGAAAACGCTCGGCCCATACATCTTGTTGCTGAGCAGTCCGCTTTCGGCGAGCGCGATATCGTGGACCATCTCGGCTTCCACGCGGAAGCGCGGCCCGCGCGCGTAGAGCTTGTTATAAGGATCGCGCGCGATTAAATCGGGCGTTACGCGCGAGTCCTCGCGGTAAGCGGCGGAGGTCACCATCAGGCGCTGGATCTTTTTCATGCTCCAGCCGTTCTGCATGAATTCCGTGGCAAGCCAATCGAGCAATTGCGGATGAGTTGGCGGATCGCCCTGTGTGCCAAAATCTTCGCTGGTTTCAACCAGACCGTGGCCAAACAGCGTTTCCCAGAAATGATTGACAGCCACGCGCGCCGTTAGCGGATTATCGTCACTCACCAGCCATTCGGCCAGACCGAGCCGGTTGGGCGGCGCGCCTTTCGGCAGCGAGCCAAGCGCGGAAGGAACGTCGGCATATACCAAGTCACCTTTGCTTGTAAAGGTTCCGCGTTCACGAATATTGGTGGAGGGCCGCTCGGACCCGCCGTCTTCCTCCATCACCATCGCTGTAGCGATTCCCAGTTTTTTCAAATCGATTTTCAGATCCGCGAGCTGCTTGCGTGCATCGTCGAGCGAAGGCGCGACTTTGCGGTAAGCGGCCGCCAGATCCTTCGTCTGCTCCTCCGTGCGCGCTTTGGGCGCGATGGCAAGCACGTGCTGCAAGCGGGCCGGAACTTCGACAATTCGTTCCGGATCGGCTGCGGCGGTTATAGATAGGCGGAAGCGGCCTATGTTGCGAGACGAATGCCGCATCAGGTGCTTCATCGTGATGGTGAGGACATCGCCTTTCGCCATTTTGAGCTTGTCGCGTGGAATGAAAACAGCCTGACGCCGCACCGGCTCTTTGTCGTCGGCGTCAATGGCCCAGCCGGATAACACATCCGGCTTTTTCTTGATTACGTTCTCGACTGAATATCCTTTCTGTGCTTCATCGGCGCTAGCGCTTTTCCAAGCCACAGGTTTGCCACCGATTTCAACGTCGAAATCACTGAGAAAGAAATTGCCTTCCGAGTCCCGGCCCGGTCCGCCGTGCGGGAGGCTTTCATCCGGCAGCACTTCAAGGCGGATGGCTGCAATCGATGTAACTTTGCTGCGAGCTGTAATTGTGTACGTGTCGGCCTGGGGATTTTTGTCTGTCGCGAGAATAGAGCCATCGTCGAGCAGCTTGAGAGTCGCGCCGCCCGCGGAGTCATACCGAACCGGTTCCAGAACCGACCATCGCGATTCGCTCTTTTTGACCGCTTTCTCCCAGGATTTTTGGGCGCGATCCAATTCGGGAGTTTGCGTATCGAGCGCGCTTTGCAGTTTCTCCATTTGGGCGCGAATTTCCTTGCTGCGCTCGGCTTGTTCCGGAGTCGGCAATTCCAGCTCAGGTTCATCCATCCAGCGGTCACTCGGGTCAGGCGAGGGCTGGTGCTTGGAATGATCGAAAAACGCGAGGAAGCGATAGTAGTCTTTCTGCGGGAACGGATCGAATTTATGGTTGTGGCATTCCGCGCAGGCCAGCGTCGAGCCGAGCCAGACGGAAGCTGTCGTATTCACGCGATCGACAAGGCTGTACCAATAATATTCATTGATGTCGATGCCGCCTTCCTGGTTCAGCATCGAGTTCCGGTTAAAGCCGGTGGCGATGAGCTGTTCTTTCGTCGGGCGTGGCAGCATGTCGCCGGCGATCTGCTCGATTGTGAATTCACGGAACGACATGTCCTGATTCAGGGCGCGGATTACCCAATCGCGATATTCCCAGGCGGTGCGGCGGCGATCTTTCTCGTAGCCATTGCTATCGGCATAGCGTGCCAGATCCAGCCACGGACGCGCCCATCTTTCTCCATAGTGAGGTGAAGCGAGCAGGCGATCCACGACTTTTTCGTAGGCGTCGGGACTTTGGTCGGCCAGAAAGGCGGCTAACTCCTGCGGAGATGGAGGCAAACCAGTCAAATCGAGGTACACGCGGCGCAAGAGCGTGTTCTTCGACGCTTCCGGTGCGGGCTTCAGTCCTTCTTTTTCGAGCCGCGCCAGAATGAAGCGGTCAATCGGATTGCGGCACCAGGCAGCGTCCTTCACTTCGGGCAGGGCCGCGCGCACCGGCTTTACATAGGCCCAATGTTTGAGAGCTTTGACGTGTGGGAGCGGCGCGTTGGAATCAGGGCCGGGCGCACCATCGTCGATCCACTTACGGATGATTGCGATTTCGTTTTGCGAAAGCTGCGGACCGCCATATGGCATCATGGGCCGCTCCTGAGCGAGGAGCCGGGAAATCAGGCGGCTGCCTTGGCTGTGTCCGGGAACGACGACCTTGCCCGAGTCGCTGCCCTTGAGAATGGCCTGGAGTGAATCTAGGCGCAGACCGTTTTGCTGGAGTTTCGGCCCATGGCAGGGATAACAACGAGCGGCGAGTATCGGGCGCACTTGAGCAGCGAACTCGGTCGACTCCTTCGCCGGACCAGCGGATGCAACCGCAGCGGGAGCGGCGGCTTGGGACATATCAAATTTGCCCTGATCCACCCAGGCGCGAATCAGCTTCACCTTCACGTCAGAAAGCGGCGCGCCGCCCATGGGCATGCGAGGCGCATCATTCAGTCCGAGAATCCTTTTGACCAGAAGGCTGTCGCCACTCTTGCCGGCGACGACGGCCGGACCGGAGGCGCCGCCTTTCAGGATGGCCGCTTCCGAATCGAGCCGTAGCTTTCCCATCGCCATGTCGCCCAAATGGCATTTGGCGCAGGCCTGCTCGAAGATCGGGAAGATATCCTTTTGGAACGAAACTTCCGCGGCGGCCGCCGCGCGCATTGAAAAAAGAGCAACCGCTGCTATCGCCAGCGGCCTATTTACGAGTGTCACTTCCTATTAAAAGAGTGTATCGCTATTTACTATCAGTTCGGGGTGGCCATACCGGGAATGGCTTTATGGCGCGCTGCGTGCGACACGCGAAGCCAGTCGGCCGCGCCGAAAACCATCACGAGCGCGATGAGGGTGTGCGCGATGACGGACGGATCAAATATGAAATCCACATCCGATATCGCGAGCGTCGCGCGGGGCATGTCGAAAAACTGTGAGGTAATCCTATCCTGCGCCAAAATTCTTCCACCCGCGCAGGCAATTGCGCGCGCGCCTTCCGCTCCGTCGCGCAGCGTCCCCGACAGGACAACGCCGATGCCTCTTGCGCCGAAGCGCGCAGCAATCGACGCAAACAGCGGATCGGCTGCCGGACGAACATGGTTCACCTTTGGATGATCCGTTAACTGCAAAGCGCCATCGAGCCCGACGATTAAATGCCGGTCCTGCGGAGCGATGAAGACAGTTCCCGGTTGGAGACATTCGCCGTCTTCCGCCCATTTCACGCGCAGGCGCGTGTGGCGGGCCAGGACTCTATCGAGGGTGCTCCGGTAACTGGCTGTTGACGGAAGGTGCTGGACAACAAGGATGGCCGCTGGAAAGTTCGCCGGCAAAACGGCTAGTAATTTGACAAGAGCGTTAATACCGCCCGCCGAGCCGGCAATGGCAATTACATCGAAAGGGGATTTTTCGGCACCATCCTCGAAAGTTTGCTTATGAACGGTACCGTACATAAGACGAGAGTATCAGCATCCAACTGGCGGGGATACTCACCTTGTCTGAGGGACACGTATCGAATGGAGCAAACCGGCTGCTATCCGCGCTGGATAAATCAGCCTTCCAGGAGCTGGAGCCAAACCTGGAACATGTGAGCCTGACGCTCAGGCAGAAACTGTACGAACCCAATCAGCCCATCCCATATGTGTATTTCCCGGTGAATGGCGTGGTTTCGATGTTGGCGCATATGGAAGAAGGAAAGCTGATTGAGGTCGCGACGGTGGGTAACGAGGGGATGATCGGACTTCCGCTGTTTCTAGGAACGGATCTGACGCCGGGCACATCGTTTTCACAGATTCCGGGGAATGCGCTCCGCATGCCAGCGGAGCAATTTCGCCATGCGATTTCGCAACACGGTCCGCTTACGCGAATGCTCCACCGCTATACGCAGGCGCTGATGGTGCAGATCTCACAAGGAAACGCCTGCAATCGGATTCATTCCATCGAGGAGCGCTGCGCGCGCTGGCTTCTGCTATGTCATGACCGCGTGGGCCAGGACGAGTTCACGCTGACGCAGGAATTCCTTAGCCAGATGTTGGGAGTTCGGCGCGCCACTGTGAATCTGGTAGCCGCCACATTTCACCAGGCGGGACTGATTGAGTACACCCGCGGGCGCATGCGGATTCTCGACCGCCGGGGCCTCGAATCCGCTTGCTGCCGTTGCTACGGCGTGATCCGGGACGAGTACAACCGGATGCTGGAACCTTAGAACTGGCTCCAGAGGTATTGATTGTAGATCTCGTGGTGATACTGCACTTCGGCCGGCTTCACGCAGGTACCCAGAAGGCGGGCGCAGCGATCGGCGGAAGCCCGCTTCAAATCGACATAGCGGTTCTTCACGTCTTCGCCGAATAGGGTTGTGGTCCAGGCCGCTTTTTTGAAATTCTCCATCGCGTCGTAAATGTTATCAGGCAGATAACGCCCCTCGCCGCCTCGCAGGTTCTTCACTTTGGCGATGTCGCCATCGATGCCGGTCTTGAATATCGAATAGAGCAGCATGTACGGATTCGCATCGGGAGCGACCGAGCGTACTTCCACACGGGCGCTGCGCTCGTTTCCGATCGGGACGCGCACCATAGAGCCACGATCCACAGCGGAAGCCTTGAGCTGATTGGGAGCTTCGAAATGCGGGTCGAGGCGGCGATAGGAATTCACGCTCGAATTCATCACAAGACAAAGATCATTGCCATGGGTGAGAATCCGGTCGATGAAGTCCCAGGCCGGCTTGCTGAGATTCTCCTCGCCTTTCGGATCCCAGAACTGATTCTTTCCGTTTTTGTTAATGGAGACGTTGGTGTGCATGCCACTGCCGTTCACGCCGACAACCGGCTTCGGCAGAAAGCTGGCGGTACAGCCGAGTTTGGTAGCCACCTGGCGGCAGATTAGTTTATAGAGCTGGATGTGATCGGCGGCGGCGACCACTTCGGCGTAGCCATAGTTGATTTCGAACTGCGAAGGAGCGACTTCGGGGTGGTCCTTCTCGTTTTGGAACCCCATGGCGCGCTGCACTTCGGCGGTGGTGTCGATAAAGGTGCGCAGCGGATCGCCGGGCAGCGAGTGATAGTAGCCTCCGGTGTTGACGTACTCGAAGTTGCCAGTGTCGTGATAACGCCGCTCGGCGTCGGCGCCGTTAAAGAGAAATCCTTCAATTTCGTTTGCGGCATTCAGCGTGAGGTTCTTCTTTTCGAACATGCTAGCGGAATAGTCCTTCAGAACCGCGCGCATGTCGGCGGTATAGGTGCCTCGATCTTTATCGATGACGTCGCCGAACACCATCACCTTGCCGGACCCGAAGACGTCGGCCGGGGCCCAATAGAAGGCGTGCCAGTCGATGTCCAGACGCAAGTCGCTTTCACGTTGGGCTGTGAAGCCTCGAATGGAGGACCCGTCGAAGGTCAGATTGTCATGGCTCTTGAGGAGGAATTTCTTGTCATAGTCGAGCATGTGCAGCCGGCCTTCCAGGTCGCTGAAAAGGACTGTAATGGCCTTGATGCGCTTTTCGTCCGTCAGGTACTTCAACCGCTCATCTTTGACCTGGCCCAGGGGCGCGCGCTTCAGCCGCTGTTCCTTGGCTTTCAGGTTCCGTTCTTCCAGTTCGCCGTAGGGCAGTCTTAGAAAGTCTTGCAGATCGGTGCTCATAGTCCTCTTTGGAAATGTCCAATTTTTGATTGTCCACGACAACCCGTTTTCGAACCAAGTTTTTGCCAATAGATTCTATTTATGGGGCCGATGCGGCCGGGGGCAATACATGTCAGCAACAAGGCGCTTACTGGCTAGCGCGCCGCTTCACTTCGATAGCCAGGCGCTTGATCTTCTGATTCAAGGTGGAAAGCGGGATTTTCAACGCTTCGGCGGCTTCGGTCTGGCTGTAGTTTACGCGTTCAAGGGCATCGATGATGGTGCGGCGCTCGAAATCGGCAACCATCTCGAACAAGGAAGCATCCGCGCCCAGGTCGGCATCGCCGTCGCGGGCAGTACGAACGCCAATCGCTTGCTGCAGAGAATCGGGCAACACATGCGCCGGCACCGACGGCGAAGTGGTCAGCACCACGGCACGCTCGACCACATTTTCCAGCTCACGCACGTTGCCGGGCCAGCTATGCTCCATCAGCATCTGCATGGCTTCCGGCTCGAAGCTCAGCATGGAGCGGCCTTCGCTGTTCAGAAATTTTTCGTTGTCCTGGCAATAGCGAAGGAAAAAGTACTCGACCAGATACGGAATATCTTCCTTACGGTCGCGAAGCGGCGGCAGGCTCAAATTGATCACGTTGAGCCGGTAATACAGATCCTCGCGAAACTTGCCTTCCTCGACAAGTTTCTTGAGATCGGCGTTGGTGGCCGCGATGATGCGCACGTCCACGCGGATGTTTTCATTCGAGCCAAGCGGCATGAACTCGCGGTCCTGCAGCACCCGTAGGAGCTTTACCTGGATTTCGGGCCCGATTGTGCCGACCTCGTCGAAGAAAATGGTGCCGCGGTTGGCGGTCTCAAACAGGCCCTTGCGGTTCGCGACGGCTCCGGTGAAAGAGCCTTTCACATGGCCGAACAGAATGGATTCGAGCAGTTCGGAGGGCAGAGAGCCGCTGTTCACCGGCACGAACATATGGTCGGCGCGCGCCGAATGCGCATGAATGGCCTTAGCGATCAGTTCTTTTCCGGTGCCGGTCTCGCCGGTGATGAGAATGGTGGCACGGCTGGGAGCCACTTGCGCTACCTGGTCGAGCAGGCGCAGCATGCGCTCGCTCTTGCCGACGATGTTCGGGAATGCATAGCGCTGCTTAAGAGCGCGCTTGAGCTGCGTATTCTCCCGCTCGAGGCGGCCCTTCGAGATCATACGATCGATCTCGATCAGCAGCTTGTCGTTGTCCCAGGGTTTGGCGAAGTAGTCGTTGGCGCCCGACTTCAACGCGCGTACGGCGACCTCTTCGGAACCGTAAGCGGTCAACATAAAAATCGGCGTCTCCGGATCGCGTTGCCGGATCTCGGCAAGCACTTCCATGCCGGAGCGGTCCGGCATCATGAGATCGAGCAGGATCAGATCGTGTATTCCGGACTCGAACTTGCGCAGTCCGGTAGCGGCATTCTCCGCCAGATCGACGGCGTAATTTTCGCTTGTGAGAAGCAGTTCCAAGCTTTCACGGATATCCGCTTCGTCGTCAATAACGAGGATCCGGCGCCGCTCGGGCGGGCCAACGCGATCGGCAGGTAGAACTTGATTCGGGAAAGCCACTATTGTGGTTGTAGCAGACGTATCCGTGCTAGCCAGTCCGCCGTAGAGCTTCGTGCAACAGTGATTTGAGATAGGTCTGGTATGGAAGACCTTTTCTGGCAGCCTGCTCCCGCGCTAACGCCAAATCCGTTTCGGGTAGCCGCAACGAAATTACTTTCGTCGCACCCGTGATTCTAGCCTTGATCCGCTCCCGATCCAGCCGCTGTAATCGTCCCTTTCTAGCCGCTTCCAGGAAGTCCAGATCGAGTTTTGCGCGATTTTTATCCCACCACTCCGCCTCCTCCTGTTCGTTTCGGAAACGGGGCATTTGACGCACTGCCATAAAGCAATCACCTCTCTAGTTCTTCATAAAGCCGCCTGAGCATCCGGTTGGCAGCATAGGCTGTAATCGCTCGAATCCTGTGTTCGCGTACTGTCCACACCACAACGAGCAATCGACCGCGATTTGTCGGGCCGAGACCTTTGTACCGTGCTTCGTCCTCGCCCATCTGATACTCCAGATCCAGCGGATCATTGAGCAAAACCTCCTCGAACTCTGCCGGAGTGACACGATGCCGCCGCAGATGGCGAACATTCGCCTCATCCCAGTCGAAATCCAGTTCGCTGTCTGCCATTTACCAGACTACAGCAGTGTATATACGGCGTCAATACGCCCGGATGGCTTCGCCCTACGCCGTCAAAGCTTCTCGTCGCGCGCCAATCGCATGCGGCGAGCGCACGGAAATACCTGGGAATTCCAGACGGAAGCGCGTGCCTTGGTCCAGCGTGCTTTCCACTTCGATAATGCCGTTGTGCTCTTGCACAATGCCGTAGGTGATCGAAAGCCCTAAGCCGGTACCTTTCTTCGGCCCCTTAGTGGTGAAGAACGGGTCGTAGATGCGGGCCAGGTTCTCGGTGGGAATGCCTTGTCCGGTGTCGGACACCTCGATATGCGCAAACCCGCTTTCTGCCCAGGAGCGAACGGACAAATTGCCGCCGCCGGGCATGGCATCGCGAGCGTTGATAAAGAGATTGAGGAAGACTTGCTGGAGTTTTCCGGAGTTGCCGCGAACGGTGGGAAGATCGCCGGCGAGATCGAGGGCTGTTACAACGCCGGTTTTCTGGAACTGATGCTCGACCAGCGAGGCGGTTTCCCGAATCACGCGATTCAAATCGAGCTCGACAAATTCGGTCGGCGAAGTACGTGAAAAATTCAGCAGCGAGTTTACGATTTCGCTCGCCCGGAAAGTCTGTTTGGCGATTTTTTCGAGCAGCTTCGATTTTTGGTCGTCACCAGAAACCTGTTTCGCCAGCATTTGCGCGTAGGTAGAGATCACGGCCAGAGGCGTATTCACTTCATGCGCCACGCCGGCGGCAAGTAAGCCGATGGAACTGAGCTTATCGGCCTGCACCAGCCGGCGCTCGAGTTCGTTGCGGTCCGTGACATCGTCAAAAATGATCAGCCGGCCGATCTGCTTTGCTTCCCGCGAAACAAGAGGAGCGATTGCTAAATTTACGATCGATTCGCGCGGCTGCGGCGCGGGCGCGGCCAATTCCAGGCCGCCGTGCCCATTGCGCAACGCCCGCTCTTCCTCCAGATCCACCGGGACGCGCTGCCGCAGAACCATGCGGTAGACGTTGTGGACGCTCTCATCGTCCCGCAGCTCATCGAATTTCTGGCACAGCTCTTCGGGGAATAGCTCCATCAAGCGGCGGCCGACCGCGTCTTCGCGACTAATGCCGGTCAGGCGTTCGATCTGGGTATTCCAGCTTTCGACCCGTCCATCCAGGCCCGCCGCAAGAATACCGACATTGATCGATTCGACGATGTTTTCGCTGAATTCCTTCAAGCGCTCGTACTCGTCGGCCTTGCGCTGGAGCGAACTGTAGAGACGGGAATTTTCGATGGCGATGGCGACGTAGTTGGAGAGCGTCACCAGCAGCTCGATATCGTCGCTCGAGAGGAAATCGCCCTCGGTGGTCCGGCTGACTCCGAAATACGCGATGGTCCGGCCGCGCGATTTACAAGCTACGTAGTACGTGAAATCGAGATCAGCGATGGTTTCCCGGACCGATTCGGGCCATTCTTCGGAAACAATGTCGCGCAGACGCTTCGGGCGTTCGAAGAACAAATACGGCTTGGCCGCCGATTCGGTGAGAAAACGCAAATCGAGCGGCGCCGATACACTCTTTGGGTTGCGGCCAGATTTTTGGCCGAGCGAATGAAGCCGGAACTGGCCTGTGCCCTCTTCGAGCAAAAAGAAGCCCACCTGCTGAATGGAAAGTGTGCGCAGCAGGCGGTCGGAAACTTTGGCCAGCATCGCATTTTGATCGGTTTCGGAACTCAACTCGCGGGCAAACTCGGTGAGACTGCGGCGCGCATCATAGCGGTCGCGGTAGAAGATCCAGCGATCCAACTGCTCTTGAATCCAACGGCGAATCGGCTGGAAGACAAAGGTCGCAAACGAAATCAGCACGACGAAGGCAGGAGGCGTGATCGTCTGGGTATTGAAGATGAGGAAAATCAAACCGTAGAACGTGCCAATGACAGCCAAGGTCGCGAGCGTGTAGACATACCCTTGCTGAAAGATGATGTCGACGTCCATCAAACGATAGCGCGTGATGGCATAGGCCCAGGTCAGCGGGATCAGACCCATGGACAGGACCGTCAGATTCATCAGGTGGGTAGGAACGGCTCCAAACAGGTACGGCAGGACGTAGAAAATCGTGAACGGAGCCAAGCCGACAAAGGCGCCATTGCGCAGGTATTTCAACTGGCGGCGAATGACGGGGTCTTCGGCATGCGCAAAATCGAAGCCAAGCGCAGCGGCTCCGGTGAAATAGAGCAGCGTTCCGAAACCCAAGGTGAGGCGATCGAGAAACCAGCGCACCTCGAGCAGCGGCGTGCCGAAACGCAAGATGCCTTCGGCGGCGGCCGCCACAACAAGGATCAGCAGAACCGAGGGAGCATAGAGCAGCAGCCAACGCCCGCGACGTTCCAGCCAGCGCGGCCGACCGCAGAAGGTAAGGCAAAAGTGCAGGAACACGGCCGGGGCAATCAAGCCGGCGCTCAGGTTGCCCCAGTACATGATTTCATCGAACGTGTTGAGCTTGCCGGAGTAATGGAAGGACGAGGCGATGAAAGAAATGAGGCACAGCAGGAAGAAATGGAGCGATTTGGCGGCGCTGGTGCGGCGGAAATAGACAAACAGGCCGATGGCGAGGTAGAAGAAGCCGACGCAGTATTGGTAGTACAGAGCGCTATCCCGCGGAGCCGCCTGGATAAAAATGTGGTCTTTCTGGAATTCGATGCCGTCGCGGCGCAGCGTGTATTGCGCCTGTCCCAATAGCGGAATGGTCCAGAGCGCCTCCGGGACATCGAGTGAACGGCGGATGGGGAAGGCCTGGATGCGTTCCAATTGATCGCCCACCCGGATGCCGGCTTTTTCGCCTGGGCCACCGGGCGAGATGAAGGCCGCTACGACCTGCGCCTGACCTTTGGCCGACACACGGTCTACCCAGGTGACGCCATCATACGGCAGCGGATAAGAGCGCAGATGCAGCAGGCTGAGAATGGAGCCAATGATGGCGACCACTGTCAGGACCAGCAGCAGCGTGGCCGCGAATTGATTTCTGGACTCGCTCATTTGCCGCATCCGGGCAAGTAAACCACCTCAGAACAGAGGCGCCCGCCGCCCGTTTCAGAGAAGGCATCCCGCCCACCGGAATGGGTGGCAGGCGGTCCACACCTCTCTCGCCTTCTTACAAAACCCTTAGCTGCTGCACGTCGGCAGCCACTTCCATTCGACCCCTCAGAAGCCCGCTAAACCCTTCAAAAATTACATCTCGAGCGGATAACAGCGCGCTAAAACTCTTCATTTTAGGAGCCACCCTCCCGAATATCGTATTCCCCTGGACTTTGCACACCATCGCCAAGTGTACAGCCCCGAGAAAGTTCGAGGAAACGAAACGGTTGGACGATGCGTCAGGGCGTTGACGTTACCTGTAAAGAATCATAGACTTGAGTTTGGGAGTCCCCTACGCGTAGTCTTGAGGTTCCGCCTATGAAGTCCGGCCCCTTTTTCCGTTTTCTTGCCTTTACTTCCATTGTCGCTCTAACCGCCACCAGTGGCGCATTGCAAGCGCAGGAGAGTTCCAGCTCGAGCAGCACATCGGAGACGATCGCCAAGCCGCTTTCCAAGAAAGAGCTCCGCAAAAAGCGGAAGGCGCTCGAAAAAGAACTGGCAGGTCCGTGGAAAAAGTGGATGAACGAGGACGTCGCCTACATCATCACGGATGAAGAAAAGCAGGCGTTCAAACGATTGGCCACGGACGAAGAACGGCAGCAGTTTGTGGAGCAGTTCTGGCTACGGCGCGATCCGACGCCGGACACCGAAGAAAACGAATACAAGGAAGAGCATTACCGGCGTATCGAGTATGCCAACGATCACTACGCATCGGGCATCCCCGGGTGGAAGACCGATCGCGGCATGATCTACATCAAATACGGTCCGGCCGATGAAGTGGAATCCCATCCTTCCGGCGGTAGCTATCAGCGGCCGTATGAACAGGGCGGCGGCCAAACGTCGACCTATCCGTTCGAAGATTGGCGCTACCGCTACATCGAAGGCGTCGGCACGAACGTGATCATCGAATTCGTGGATACGACGATGACCGGCGAGTACAAAATCAGCCTCGATCCGGAAGAGAAGGACGCGCTGTTGTACGTCCCTGGAGCGGGTTTAACGCTCGCCGAGCAAATGGGCATGGCAGATAAAACGCAGCGCTTCAGTCGTACCGACGGCACGCATCTCGGAACCGGCAATCAGCCGCTGCCGGAGAGCATGAATGAATTCACGCGCCTCGAGCAATACGCCAATCTGATGAAGGCGCCGGCCATTAAGTTCAAAGATCTGGATGCGGTGGTCACTTCAAACATCCGTTACAACACGCTGCCGATGCAGGTGCGGACAGACTTTATTCGCGTCACCGACGCGACGGTCTATGCCAACATCACGATTCAGTTCAAGAACAGCGACTTGAACTACGCCACGAAAGACAAGATTTCGAAAGCCACGGTCAATCTGTATGGCCGCATTACGACATTAACGCGCCGTTCGGTGAACTGGTTCGAGGAGACGGTCTCAAGCCAAATTCCCGCGGAGATGCTGCAGCAGGCGATGTCGGGCTCGCAAATTTACTCGAAGCGTATTCCGCTCGCTCCCGGCACCTATCGGCTGAACGTCGTGGCCAAAGATACGGTTGGAAATACGATGAATACGTACGAACAAGCGCTGGTTGTACCGCACTATGAGGAAGATCAACTGGCTGCTTCGAGCGTGATTCTCGCCGACCAGCTCGACCGTGTTCCCACCAACAGCATTGGCGCCGGCCAGTTCGTGATCCGCAGCTCGAAAGTGCGCCCGCGCATGGGTGACGTTTTCAAGCAGAGCGAGACCATGGGCATCTACACCGAGTTCTATAACCTCGGAATGGACCAGAAAACCAAGAAGCCCCAGGGCACCATTGAATATGAAGTGGTGAACAATGCCGACAATAAGGTAGTGCTGTCGCAGACCGAGGATCTAACGTCATTTCAGAACGCTTCCGGCTTCCTCCTGACGGTAGAGAAGAAGCTACCGTTGAAGACGCTTCCCCCAGGCAAGTACACGCTCAAATTAAAGGTGGACGACAAGCTCAAGAACCAGAGCCTCACACCTTCGGCGCAATTTACGGTAACATCATAGACGAGTAGACGAGACTCGGAAGGTCAATTTGCATACAGGTTCAGCGGGCGCCGAATATGCCCGCGCCGTGCGCGCACCTCGAAAGTTCGCCGCCACGGTCGCGGTTGCGGGGTTCCTGACACTGGTTTCGCCTGCCAGTGCTGCCGATTTCGCGCTGCCGCTGACGGGAAATCTGCTAGGCCGCGTCGCCGATTCCAGCGGGAATCCGCAGATGGGCGCCAGGATCGAGTTGTTCAACCGCTATCAGCGTGCCGTGGCGCAGACCGTTAGTTCGCCGGACGGACGCTTTGCCTTCGCGGCTCTTCCCATCGATGTTTATTCGATCCGCGTTTCCCTGGCCAGTTTTCTGCCGGCTTTTCGCGACAGAATAGCGGTGAAAGCCGGGTTGGACAGCGTGCTCCAAATTCATCTGGCGACCCTGTTCAGCAATATCGATTTGAGTTATGTGACACCGACGGCCGCGATGACGAACGACTGGAAGTGGGCACTACGGACGGCGCCCGCCACACGGCCCATCACGCGTTATCTACCGGCGCAAGCTCCTGCGACGGCTGAGATGCGTCCGCGCATCTTCTCGGGCACTCACGCCATGCTTTCCCTCTCGGGCGGAGATACGGGCCTGGTAGATTCCGGTCCGGCGCAAAGCGGCATGGGTACGGGCTTCGCACTCTCGACTACCCTGCCCGGCAAGAATCAATTGCAGGTGGCCGGGACTTATGGGCAGAACGGCAGTTTCAGTCCGGCGGCAATGGGCTTGTGTGCGATCTATAGCCGTAGCCCGGACGGCGGCTTCGGCAACCCACCCGAAGTTACGTTGACTGTCTCCCAGGTAAGCCGCTTCGGCGGAACGATGGTCGGAGGATCGAGCCTTACGGGCTCCGCTCCTATGCTGCGGACGATGTCGCTCAGCGTATATGAAGCGATCGATTTCCTGGACAATCTTCATCTCGAATATGGAATCACGGGCGAATCGGTGGATTACCTGCAGCATTCGAATCGGATCAGCCCGTTCGGGCGGCTGACGGCCGATCTCGGAAAGGGAGCCAGCCTGATTGCAGCTTACAGCGATGGCGGCCGGCCGGATGAATTGACGGCGCATCAGCGGCTCCGGACTACGGAGAATGATGCCTCCGCCGACCTGAGCAGTCCATTGGATGCGCTTACCCGCCTCCCGCAGGTATCCCGGCGCGGCGGCCAACTGGAGTTGCAGCGAACTCAGAATTATGAGCTCGGCTACAACAAGACTTCCGGCTCGCTGACCTACGCGCTGAGCGCGTTCTATGAGCGAGTCTCGAACGGACGCATCAATCTGGCGGGCGATGTCACATCGCTCGACCCGGACGATCTGCTATTCGACGGCCTTTCCAAAACATCGACATACAATGTGGGCCGCTATGCACGCACGGGCTATCTCGCTTCCATCGGTCAGCGGGTGAACGACTCGCTTGACGTTGCTTTGGCTTATGGACGCATGGGCGGGTTTACGAGCGGCGGCGGGCAGTCGCAATTACTCGAGATGGGCGGCAATAATATCGCCAGCGTCAATGTCAGCACGCGATCCAGACTGACCGGCACGCGCTTAACGACCACGTACGGGTGGATGGACAGCAATGCCATCATTCCGCGCCACTTCTTTACGACGCAGTCCGCGTACGTTCTGCCCGGATTCAACGTAAGCATTCGTCAGCCTCTTCCTCCTATGCTGGGAATGCCAGGACGGTTCGAAGTTATTGCGGACCTCCGCAATCTTCTTGCTCAAGGCTACCTGCCGATGGGCGGCGATGCCCACAAACTGCTGATCGTGGAAGCGCCCCGGATCATCCGCGGCGGCGTGAACTTCACTTTTTAAGGGATCATTCCCACACTTGCTTACGCGCGTGGTTCTTTAAGTCCAAAAGAACCGCGACCGTGAGGGAGCGCCGGCTTACCTATGGACATTCCAAAGGAATCCTGGTATTTTCTTTGTAATGTCCAAGGGAACGGTGCGTCGGCTGTGGGGAAAGGCTCGCAGCCTGCTTGGCCGTCGAGACTTTGAAGCCGAGATCGCGGACCATCTGCACTTACTCACAGAGCGGTATATCCGCCAAGGGATGCCGCCGGAAGCGGCCCATCAAGCTGCCAGACGGCAATTCGGGAATACTACCTTGCTGCGAGAGGATCGAAGGGCGATGCAAACGATCGCCCTTATCGATGCGTTAGGGCGCGATCTGCGGTATGCCTGCCGCATGTTGCGCCGGAATCCGGCGTTCGCAGCGACGGTTGTGCTAACGCTGGCGCTAGGAATCGGCGCCAACACCGCCATCTTCAGCGTCTATGACGCGGTCTTGCTAAAGTCGCTGCCGTATGCCGACCCGGGGCGCATCGTCACGCTATGGGAGAAGCAGCGTAGCAAGGATCTCAGCACGGTGGCTACCGCTAATTTTGTCGACTGGCGGGCGCAGACCAACTCATTCAGTGAAATCGCTGCGCTCCAGCCCTTTTCCAATTTCATTCTTACCGGCCACGGCGAACCGGCACGGCTTGCCGGAGCTGCCGTCTCTTCCAACTTCTTCCGCCTGTTGGGTACAGGCATGAAGCTCGGGCGAGATTTCCTCGACGAAGAAGACAGGCCCGGCAAAGAACACGTGACCATCCTGAGCTATAGCGCATGGCAGCATTACTTTGGCGGAAAATCAGACGTTCTCGGCCGCACCGTGACGCTGAACGATATCAGCTACACCGTTGTGGGCGTGCTCGGGCCGGATTTCGAACTGGTGACGAGCCATTCTCAAAATCAACCTGACTTCTGGGTACCCCTGGCACTCAAACTGGAGAAACATTCCCGCGGCACGCATCCGTTGCGAGTCTTTGCGCGAATCAAACCCGGCATTACCTTCAACCGGATGCAAGCGGACCTCAATGTCGTTGCGGCAAATCTGGCGAAACTCTACCCGGAGTACGACCGTGAGAAAAAGACCGTTGCGGTCCTCCTGAGCCAGCAGGTGACGCAGAAGGTTCGAATGCCGCTAACGACGCTTCTGGCCGGCGTTGGCCTGTTGCTGCTGATCGCTTGCGCCAACGTGGCTAATTTATTGCTCAGCAGGGCTGCCGCGCGCCAGCAGGAAGTTGCGGTACGGTTGGCGTTGGGTGCAAGCCGTGGCCGTCTTGGGCAACAACTGCTGACGGAGAGCGTGCTCCTTTCCGTCCTGGGCGGTGCAACGGGGCTGTTGCTGGCGTCCGCAGCGATTCGAATTCTGGACCGTTATTTGCCGGCAGACCTGCCCCGCATCGCCGGGCTTGCCATCGATCTGCGCGTGCTCGCCTTCACCGCGTTGATTACTCTCATAACCGGAATTCTCTTCGGCCTCGCGCCTTTGTTCCAAACAGCGCGTGGAAGCGCGAACGAGGCACTGAAGCAGAATGCGCGTGTAGCGGTTGGAGTCCCATCCCGAGTGCGGGACGTTCTGGTAGTTGCGCAAATCGCAATCGCGCTGGTGCTTCTCACGGGCGCGGCGCTTACGGCGAAAAGCTTCTGGAATCTCCTACAGGTCGATCCCGGCTTCCGCACCGAGCATGTCCTTACCGCTCGTGTTTCTTTGCCTGCCTCGCGGTATCCTGATGTCCCGCGCATTTCCGCTTTTCTGAACGAATTACTCGAACGAGTTCGAAATATGCCGGGCATTCAATCCGCGGGGCTGACGGCGTATTTGCCGCTAAGCGGAGCCGATAATGGTTGGTCTTTCTTCATCGAAGGGCGGCCGCCCTTGCCAACCGGTATGTACAACATGGTGAAATATCGCCCTATCAGTCCCGGCTACTTTGAAGCCATCGGAATCCCGCTGCTTCAAGGGCGCAGGTTCACCGCCGCCGACAGCCAAAGCGCGCCTCTCGTTGTGATCATTAATGAGTCCATGGCGCACACCTATTGGGGAAAGGACAACCCCGTTGGGCAGCATATGCATTTTGCAGGGCCGGCGCCGCGCACGATTGTCGGCGTGGTCGGCGATGTTCGGCATGAAAGCCTGGACGGTGAATTGAACCCGGAAATGTATGTGCCGTTCACGCAGATTCCGGCCACCGAAAGGACGCCGACCATTGTCGTGCGCACTGCCATCGATCCAGGCGCCGTTACGGCCAGTTTGCGCAGCGCGGTCGCGGGAATCGACAGAGGTTTGCCGCTCGATCAGGTGGAGACGATGGAGCAGCTTGTTTCCTCTTCAGTCGGGCAACCGCGTTTCCGAACCATGCTGCTAGCGGCATTCTCCATTCTCGCGCTGGCGATCGCATCGATGGGCATTTACGGCCTGATGACTTATCTGGTGAGTCAACGGATTCGGGAATTCGGCATTCGCCTCGCTATCGGCGCGACGAAAGCGGACGTCCTTCGGCTCGTGCTCCGGCGGGCCGCCATTTTGATCGGAGCCGGGCTGAGTCTGGGATTGCTTGGATCTGCAATGGTCGTCCGGGTCATTACGAAGCTGCTTTACGGCGTCAATGCCCTGGATCCGGCGATCTTTGTCGGAGTCTCGTTGCTTTTGGCAGCCATAGCTCTCGTGGCAAGTTATCTTCCCGCGCGGCGCGCGACGAGAGTCGATCCGCTGGCGGCGTTGAGATACGAGTGAAGTTCGCTGCCGACCGTCCGATCGAGCCATTATGAGTATCCGCAATATCCAAACACATCGCCGTCAATGTGGATTTAATGATCGCACGGTGAGCGCGCGGTTTAACTTGCCCTTTACTTGATCTTTCTTTACGTGAATCCGTAAAGCGTCTCAGCCATAGACGGCGTGACACTTATGCGCGATGCCGTCTAGTAGTTTGTCTAAAGATGCGCTGAAACCAGCGAGGCCTTCCTGTTGCAATTTTTCCGTTATTGCATCGAGGTCAATGTTCAAGCTCCTTAGCAAATCCAGCTGAGCCTGAGCCAGTTCCAGCCCGTGTTGTACGGTCGCACCGCGCACGCGCCCGTGATCGCGGAATGCGTTTAGGGTTTTCAGTGGCATTGTATTGATCGTCTGGGGGCCTATTAGTTCTTCGACATAAAGAACGTCTGAATACGCGGGATTTTTCGTCCCGGTGCTCCCCCACAGAACGCGCTGCGCACGAACGCCTCGATCGCGGAGTTTAGCGAATCGCTCACCGTCAAAAACCTTCCGGAACTCGTTGTAAATTACCTTCGCATTTGCAATCGCGACTTTTCCTCGCAAGTCGAGCGCCTCCGGTATATCAATGGATTGCAGATCACGATCGATTATTGTGTCTATCCGGCTCACAAATACGGATGCAACAGAGGAGAGTGTTTCTGGATGTGAGCAACGCGCCGCTCCACGCAGAAACGCCTCCGCGACAGCTCGATAATGTGCAAGAGAAAACATCAACGTGATATTGATGTTGATGCCGTCACCCAAACAAGCCTCAATCGCAGGAATACCTTCGGCGGTAGCGGGGATTTTGACCATCACATTTGGGCGATCCACTTCGCGCCACAGGCGGCTTGCTTCGGCGATGGTACCCTCGGTGTCGCGGGATAAATAGGGAGAGACCTCGATACTTACGAACCCATCACCTCCCAGCATGCGGTCATAGACCGGACGAAGTACATCGGCTGCCATACGGATATCTTCAACGCTGAGTTTTTCGTATACTGTTGCGGCATCGATATGAGGATCGGCGTCGAGCAGCTTTCTCAGAGCCTCGTCGTAATCTGCGCTTTCGTTGATGGCTTTCTCGAAAATAGTCGGATTAGTCGTGACACCAGCGAGCCCTTCATTATTGATCATCCGGCTCAGTTCTCCCTTGACTATGAAGTCGCGGCGGAGGTAGTCCATCCAAACCGATTGCCCGTATTCTTGTAATTGCTTCAGCGGATCCATCATTATTTACTCCTGAGGGGCTTGGCCGTAGCTCCCGTCCTCTTCAATTTCGTTCCGATCACAACTTTTGAGCCGGTCGAAAACGCCGCGCACGACGCGGTCACAACGCATTCCCATGAATTGAAACGCTTGAGAGCTGGTCGCGCCCGCCAATGCATAGAGTTGGTTTTGCAGCATCTGGCGAGCCCGATGCAGGCGAGTTTTCACCGTTTCCTCCGTCACACCCAGACAGTTGGCCGTTTCGCTGGTGCTCATGTGTTCGATTTCACGGCATACGAAAACGCAACGATAGGTGTGCGGCAACGCGTCGACCGCTTGCTCCAGAAAAGAAGCGGCCTGCTGTCTGAGCGCCTGCTGCTCCGGATCCGGACTAGATGATTTGATCGATTCCATGCTTCGGCTTTCTTGAGGCGGACTGCCGGGGAGCAGCAGCAAACGCTTCCGCTTTTTCAAGCGGCCCGATGCCTCGTGAATGGCGATCTTCGTTAGCCATGTTGAGAACTGCGCTCTGCCCTCAAATTGATGAAGCGATGTATATGCCCTGACATACGCATCCTGCATCACATCCTCGGCTTCATCATCATCCCGGAGAATGCTGCGTGAGACACGGAATAGGCGTTGGTTATAACGGCGCATGAGAACCTCGTAAAGCGCCGTGTCACCGGCCCGCACGCGCGAGACGATCTCTTCGTCTGAAAGCGGCGAAGTGCCCGCCAAAGCGAATTCACGAACAGCGGTATTCGCACCCATTGCTATCTCAATGGTTACAGAGTCCCATCGATCGAAAAGGTTACAACGGCGGACGTGTACTGAAGTGGAAAGTCTTGTAACGGATCCTCGTCGCCCCACTCTGTACATATGCCGGGACGAGAAATGCCGGCCGAAAGGTGATTATGATGACACAGAGTATGACAAGCGGAGCAGAGGGCGCCTTTGCGCATGACCGTTCGCTGGTGAAAGCCACGCCAGCGTATCAGGCTTACCAGATTCTGCACGTCGCTTTTGTAGTGGCGCCCATACTCGCTGGATTAGATAAGTTCTTCCACTTGATGGTGAATTGGGATATGTATTTGGCTCCAGCGATCGCGAGTTTGTCGCCAATTGGAGGCCATGGGCTCATGCTAGTGGTCGGCGTGATTGAGATCGCGGCGGGCATCCTTGTCGCCGTTAAACCGCGGATTTTTTCTTATGTGGTAGCGGCCTGGTTGCTACTAATCATTATCAATCTACTGATCCTTCCGGGATATTTCGATGTTGCATTACGGGATTTCGGGTTACTGCTAGGCGCCTTGGCACTCGCGCGCCTAAGCCGGGAATTCGGCTCGTAACTGAAT
>JACZDD010029978.1_pt1 | contig 30860 bp, 28 predicted proteins | sample 8641771 | NCBI WGS metagenome assembly JACZDD01 (sample SAMN15324614, study PRJNA640507) | soil metagenome | isolation source: intercropping peanut in the second line | place: China: Luxin town, Laibin City, Guangxi Province | collected 2019-07-25 | depth 10cm m | reverse complement strand
GGCGGAGCGGTTAGGCAAAAACGCGAGCTCGCGGCGGTGCTCGGGGTCGAGCCCGACAAGATCCGCGTGCTGTCCTACGACGTCGGCGGCAATTTCGGCACGCGCAATCGCGTTTACATTGAATTCGGGCTGGTGCTGTGGGCCGCCCGCAAGCTTGGACGTCCTGTAAAATTTACTGCGACACGCTCGGATTGCTTCGTCAGCGACTACCAGGGCCGCGATCTGGTGGCGAAGTTCGAGCTGGCACTCGACGAGCGCGGCCGGTTTCTGGCGCTGCGTGCGACCAACATCAGCAATGTCGGCGCCCGATGCGTTTCACTTTCGCCCTTGAGCAAGGGCGCGGGCCTGATCACAGGCAGCTATGACATTCCGGTGGCTTCGTTGCAGGCAATGGCGGTTTTCACCAACACCATCCCCACCCAGGCCTATCGCAGTTCCGGGCGTCCCGAGATCACTTTCGCAATCGAGCGATTGATCGACATTGCCGCCAGACGGCTCGGTATCGATCGTGTCACGTTGCGACGGCGCAATCTGGTTCGGCCGAAGGCAATGCCATACCGAAATGCCGTCGGAATGGTCTACGACAGCGGCCGATACGAAGAGAACATGGACCAAGCTTTGCACCTCGCCGACTGGGACGGTTTCAGATCGCGCCAGCGCGAGGCAAGGAAAAGGGGCAAGCTTCTTGGGCGCGGTCTGGCGAATTACGTCGAATCTTCAATCGGAGCGCCAAAAGAGCAGACCCGCATGACGGTGTCCGGCACCGGGGTCAGTGTCGTCATCGGCACGCAGCCGGCGGGCCAAGGCCATGAAACCAGCTTCGCGCAGGTGGTCGCAGATCTGCTCGCGGTACCGGTCGAGAAAGTGCGCATCATCCTCGGGGACACCGATGTCGTGAAGGCCGGCGGCGGTACTCATTCCGGCCGCTCGATGCGCCACGCAGCGACCGTGTTTTCACTGGCCGCCACCGAACTCGTAGCGAAGGCCAAGTGCGCAGTTGCGGTCGTCCTTGGCACGTCAGCCGACCGGGTCGAATTCAATGACGGCCGATTTTCCGCACGCGACAGCAATCGCAGCTTCGACTTTCTCGAGCTCGCCGAGGAAATGACACGACATCCTATGCCCGATGACCTGTCGGCCGGACTCGCGGTCGTCACTGACAATGAGATGCATGAGCCGGTTTTCCCGAATGGCTGCGCGATCTGCGAAATCGAGATCGACGCGGAAAGCTGCGGCTTGCAGCTTGTCCGTTACATCTCGGTCGATGATGTCGGCCGGTGCATCAATCCGCTGATTGTCCACGGGCAGACGCAAGGGGCGGTCATCCAGGGCGTGGGGCAGGCCATGTGGGAGCAATGCGTGGTTGATCCGAGTTCCGGACAGCCGCTCTGCGGTTCGTTCATGGATTACGGGATGCCGCGGTCGGACGGCGTGCCGTCTCTCGTCACCAAGATCGTTGAGGTGCTTTCACCGACAAACCCACTCGGTATCAAAGCGGGCGGCGAAGGCGGAACAACGGCCGCACCGGCAGCGATCGTCAGCGCGGTCGTCGATGCGCTCGCCCCCTATGGAATCGAAGACATAAAAATGCCGGTGACGCCGCATCGCATTTGGGAAGCAATACACCCACAACGTCGACGTAGATCAACAGAAAATCGGGGAGTGAAATGATCAGGATCAAAGCCGGATTTTGCATCGCCGCCATTACGCTCGCACTGGCCGCACAGCCCGCACTTGCGCAAGGCCTTGCAGGCAAGGCCGTCAAAATCGTGGTGCCCTACGCCGCGGGCGGCACTGGTGATGTGGTCGCGCGCGTCCTGGCGCAGGCCGTCACGCAGAAAACCGGCCAGGGAATCATCGTCGAGGATCGCCCTGGCGCGAGCTCGATCGTGGGCACTGAATACGCCGCGCGTGCGGCGCCCGACGGCACGACCGTTCTGCTGGTCGAGAATCCGTTCATCCTGAGCGCGATCATTTTCCCAGGCCACTACGACGCGCTGACAGCTTTCGAACCACTGTGTTACGTCGCGGCAACGCCGGCCGTACTGGCCGTAAGCAGCAAGTCCGACATCCAGACACTGGCGGAATTCGTCAAATTGGCGAAATCGAAGGCCGGGGCCGTTTCCTATGGCAGCACCGGTCCGGCTTCTATTGCTCACATAGCCGGCGAGTTGCTCAAGCGGGACGCCAAGGCGGATATCACCTACGTGCCCTACCCGGGATCGCCGCCGGCGATGAATGCGACGCTTTCCGGCACGATCACCGCTGTAATGGCCAACTATTCCGATCTGAAAGGTCAGATTGATTCGGGCGCACTGCGACCGATCGCGGTCCCCGCCAAAAAACGAAGCGTGGCGTTGCCGAATGTCCCGACACTTGCGGAAAACGGGTTTAACGACGTCGAAGCCGCCGTGTGGTTTGGATTTGTTGTGCCCGCCAAAACGCCCAAGGACGTAATCGCCCAGCTCTCGCAGTACATTTCCGACGCAGTCACTTCACCTGCCGTCGTCGACCGGCTCAAGGGCCAGGGAATGTTCATCAATCTGTTCTGCGGTTCGGACTTCGGCAAATTCCTGGCCGAGGAGCATCGCACCTACACGCAGTTCACGGCCGAGTTCAACATCAAGCCGTGATGCGGATGATTGAAGTGACGGTGCCCAGGGGCGGGAAGCCGATACCGAAGGTGTCCTTCGCTATAGCGCATTTGAGTTGGCGATGACACTTGGTACATGATCACCGAGAAAAATTCATCGGCGGAAACCTATGTTGGACCCTCGACTTTTCCGTGACGCGCTCGGCCGGTTTCCGACCGGCGTCACCATTGTCACAACGGTCACGGCTGGCGGCGACCGGCTCGGCATGACCATCAGTTCGTTCAATTCACTTTCGCTCGACCCGCCTCTTGTCCTATTCAGCATCTGGCGCAAGGCCAAAAGCTTCGTCGCCTGGCAGCAAGCCAAGCGCTACGCGATCAACGTGCTGAGCGAGAACCAGGAGGAGCTGTCCAACAAGTTCGCGCGCGCGCAAGGTGATAAATGGATCGGGCAGACCGTTTTGACGGGCAAGTCCGGCTTGCCGTTGTTGCCGAACGCCGTGATCGCATTTGAGTGTGAAGCCTACGACCGTCACGACGGTGGCGACCATGAGATTTTCGTCGGACGCGTGGTCGAGCTGCATGAAAATCGGCCCAAGCGCGGCCACCCTTTAGTATTCTTCGGCGGCCAGTATCGGCGCCTCGGTCCAGTTGAAGCGGACGCGCCAGCCGACATTGTCAATTTCCTGCACGGATGGTGAAGCCCGCAGCCGTCAACAAGAAGCGTGACGAATTCCATACCCGCGACGTGAATGCCGGCTCGGACACACCGGTTGGCTATCCGAAAGGCATCGAGCAGAAGATATTGTCCGGCGGGCCCGACAAGACAAACAAGCGTGGCAGCTACTTCGACCCCGTGTGCGCCACGCCGGCGAGATGCCGAGCGCGGGCCTTCTTGTCCTCAATCTTCATGCCGCGTGCGATTTGTATGCGTTGCGCCTGCGGTGAGCCGGCGCCGTGCAGGCTTTCGGTCAGATAGCCGACAGCGTTGCGGCCAATGGTCATGTTCTCGATCAGCCGCAGAATGCGCATGCGGTCCGTAACCTCGACGCCGTCGCGCCCCTGCAGAAACTTGCGGATCAGCGGGCCGATCTCGTTGTTCTGCAGGTCCTTCTCCGACGGCATCGTGACGACGAGGCCTCCGGCGATATCCTGCGCCAGGCGTGCGATCTCGTAGGGAAAGCGCGTGACATTGTGCTTGGCCACGTTCGAGAGCATCTCGTCGTTGATGTAGGCGCCCGATGCCACAGGCTTTGCCTGGTGTGCCGCCGCCATGCAACTTGAATAGATGGTCTCGTTGAGATGCGTCATCTCGACGAGCTTGTCCTTGATGTGCGAAGCGGTTTCGACGCCGTTGTGCTCAGCGGCCGAGGCAGCGGCGCCGATCAGTACATCGCCAAGCCCGGTTTTGCAGACATAAGACGAACGGTGATAGGTGGTGAAACGCTCGACCAGCGAGGTCGCGTATTCCCATTCCCCGTCCATGAACACGTGCGCGTGCGGAACGAAAACGTCCTCGAACACGATCAACGACTCCTGGCCGGCGAATTGCGCGTTCCCGGCATCCATCGCGCCGCCGTCGACCACCCGCGTGTCGTTGGTTTGCCGGCCTACGATATATGTGAGGCCGGGCGAATCGACGCGCACCGCGCCGACTACCGACCAGTCGCGGTCCTTCTCGGTCATGCGCATGGTCGGCATGAAGATGAGCCAGTGCGAATTGACCGCGCCGGTCTGATGCATCTTGGCGCCGGAGACGTAGATACCTTTCTCATCGCGCTTCGTGACGTGCAGGAAGAGATCGATGTCCTTTTGCTGATGCGGCGCCTTGGAGCGGTCGCCCTTCGGATCCGTCATCGCGCCGCCGATCACGACGTTCGCAGCCTGCGCACGCTCCAAAAAGGCAAGAAAGCGCTTGTGGTAGTCTGTGCCGGCCTTGGCGTCGATGTCGAATGTCACCGAATGGCACGTGCCGATGGCGTCGAGCCCGACGCAGCGCTGAAAGCAGGTGCCCGTGCGCCGCCCAAGCTCGCGCTGCATCTCGTGCTTGGCAACAAGCTCCCCGGGGGTAACCGGCACGTGCAGGAAGCGGTTGATCTGCCGATCGCTGATGCCCGAATGCACCGTGCCGAGATCCGGCCGCTCGGTAGCAACGCGATACGTTTCCGCCATTGCGTTTACCGACGGGCGGATCACCGGATGATCAACCGGCGCAGGCACGCGCTCGCCCATGAAGAACACGTTCATGCGGCGGCCGCGCAGCGAATTGATGTAGTCGTCCGCGGTCTTGATGGGAGTTGCGAAGTCCGCCCATAACGTCTCGACGTCCTGCATCACACCATCTCCTTCAAACACTCCCCCGCCCTCAGGCCCTCATCGTTTCCCTGAGCTTGTAGCGTATGATTTTCCCCGAGCCCGTGCGAGGGATCTCGGCAATCAATTGCACGCTGTGCGGAACCTTGTACGCCGAAAGATGCGTGCGGCAATGGGCGATCAGCGCGTCGTTTTCGACCGTCTTGCCCGGCCGCGGCACGACGAAAAGCGCCGGAACCTCGCCCAGATGTTCGTGCGGCATGCCAACCACGGCGCAATCAAGCACCGCCTCGAAGGTATTCACGACTTCCTCGATCTCCGCCGGCGCGATGTTCTGACCACCGCGGATGATCAACTCCTTCAGGCGGCCGGTGATGGTGAGGAAGCCGTTCTCGTCGCTCCTGGCGAGGTCACCGGTGTGATACCAACCGTCGCGCAGCGCGTTGCGCGTCTCTTCCGGCTTGTTGTGATAGCCGGGCATAACATTGGGTCCGTGCACAATCAGCTCGCCTTCCTGGCCCGGCTTGCAATCCTTACCACTCGCCGGATCGACGATACGCACGGCAAGCCCCGGCACCGGCAGCCCACACGAACCGAGAGTGCGCCCGCCGGAAGCCCAATTCATCGTCACCATGGTCGACGTTTCGGTGATGCCGTAGCCGTCGAGCAGCGGCACACCGAGATACGCCTCGAATTCGCGGTTAAGCGTCGCCGGCATTATCGCGCCTGCTGACACGCACAACCGCAGATTCGGGAAGCGCACGTCCTTTTCCACACGTGTCGCCTGTAACAGATAATGAAACATTGTCGGCACGCCAGGAAAGTAGGTGAACTCGCCGGTCTTGAGCAGGCGTACCGCCTCGCTGGTAGAGAATTTTTCCATGATGTATTCGCTCGCGCCGGTCGCGAGAACCGTCATCACAGACAAATTCAACGCGTATGAATGGAATAGCGGCAGCGGCGACAGGACCGTATCCTTTTCGGACAGCCCGGTGATCGGCGTCCAGCAAGCCGCGGCAACCCACAACATGCCGTGGACGGTGAGTTGAACGCCTTTGGCGCGACCGGTGGTGCCGGAGGTATAGAGGATGTACATCGGCTCGTGCAGCGAGGCCGGATCGCGCGGCGCCGATTTAGCCGCCGAGGCAATCAGCCTGACATGGGGCAACGCATCTACACTGCACTGTCCGCGATCGGTTACGATCAGCGTCTTCAGACTGGGCGCCTGGCTTTTGAGCTTGGCAAAGAGATCGCCACGCTCGCCGGTGGTGAACACCGCCTTGCAGTTCGCGTCGGTCAGACGATAGGCGATTTCGCTTTCGGTTGCGTCATAGCTGATTGGCACACCGACCGCGCCCGCGCGGGTGATCGCAAAGCAGGCCTCGATCCACTGCACCGAATTCGGCAGCATGATCGCAACCGTGTCGTTCGGTGCTATCCCGTTATCCGCGAGATGCCCCGCCAGCCTGCCGGTGCGATCGAGCAGCTCGGCATAGGTGACCGACGACTGTGCATCGCGATAGGCCGTCTTGCTGCCGCGCGCGGCGGCGTGCCTCCTCAGTAACTCCGGGATCGGCGCGATCAGATCCGTGTGCAGCATCTTCAGTCCCTGTCAAACCATACTAAACCCGCCGCTTATGCTGATCACCTGTCCGGTGATCCAGCCACTGTGCGACGAGGCGAGCAATGTCACCATCGGCGCCACGTCGTCAGGCTGACCGAGCCGGCGGACTGGGTAAAGCTTCACCAGCTTTTCTCGGTTGGCCTCGACCCAATCCCTGTCGTGCGCTGTCTCGACCAGGCCGAGCGAAACCGTATTTGCCGTGGTGCCTGAGCGACCGAATTCGCGCGCCAGCGACTTCATCAGGGCCACCACACCGGCGCGCGCGGCCGCGACGATGGCGAGCCCGGATTCGCCGACACGCGAGGAATCGCCGATGACGCTGACGATGCGGCCGTTTTTTGCGGCGTCGAGGTGCGGCGCCGCAGCGTAGCAGCAATGGATGGCGCCGTAGAGGCAAGCGTCGATCTGGCGATGCCAGTCGTCCGGCTTTGTCTCAATGAAGCGCTGTCGGTGAGCGACCCCGGCATTGTTGATTAGGATATTGAGTCCTCCAAAATCCTTGGCGACCTCGTCGACCATCGCCTTTACAGCGGTGAAATCGGCGACGTCGGCCCTGAAGGCCTTCGCCTTTACCCCCTTCGCCATGATTTCGGAGACCAGCGTTTCGGCCTCCTTGCCGGAGTTATGGTAGTTAACCGCGACATTCGCGCCCTCTGCTGCCAGGCTGAGCGCGATTTCGCGCCCGACGCCGCGCGCGGCGCCTGTCACCAGAGCGACCTTGCCCTTGAGTCCGAAATCCATGATCACCCCTTAAGTTTTCTCGCGCGTCTGCGCCGCCTCGATTAGGCGGAACAGGCGCTCCGGTGTTACGGGAAGCTCGTTGATCTCAATTCCAAGCGGCGACAGCGCGTCGCTGACCGCGTTCGCAACTGCAGCCGGTGAACCGATGGTGCCGCCCTCGCCCATCCCGCGAAAGCCGCCGAGCGTGGTCGGCGATTCCGATTCCAGATGCACGGCCTGCATCTGTGGAATCTCGCACGCCGTCGGCACGAGGTAGTCGACGAGGCTCGCGGTGTTGATCTGGCCCTGGTCGTCGTAGACGACTTCTTCGTAGAGCGCGGCACCGATGCCTTGTGCGACGCCGCCATGCACTTGACCATCCACAATAAGGGGGTTGACCAGTCGCCCGCAGTCTTCCGCCACGGCGAAGCGGTCTATCTTGATTTCAAATGTCTCCGGGTCGACCTCGACCGTCGCTATGTGTGTCGCCGATGTCGTGGTGCCGAATACCGGGTCATAGATCTTGGTGGCGGCAAGTTCGTCGCGCGCATCCACCGGCAGGCGGCCCATTTCGGAGTAGACCGCCCGTGCAACGTCGCGGAACGTCACCGACCGATCGGTGCCGGCGACGAATACTTTTCCCTTTACGGCAACAAGATCGGCCACCGACGCTTCGAGCAGATGTGACGCTGCATTGAGCACCTTCTCGCGCACCGCACGCGCGGCAAGCGTCGCGGCACCGCCCGCGAGCACGAGGCTTCGGCTGGCGTAAGTGCCGGTGCCCCCTGGCACCGCGGCACTGTCGCCTTGCACGATGCGAATGTCCTCGAAGCGCGCGCCAAGGTGCTCGGCGACGATCTGCGCGAGAGTCGTCTCCAGCCCTTGTCCATGCGAGGCAACGCCGAACGCAGCCGTGATCGCCCCGGTCGAATCGATGCGGATATTGGCCGTTTCGGTGCCTGTATTGATGGGCATGCCAGGCGCGACTGAGATGCGTGAGCCGATGCCGGTCAACTCTGCGTAAGACGCCAGACCGATGCCAAACCAGCGACCCTTCGCGCGCGCTTCCTTTTGCGCCACGCGCAGCGCTTCGTAGCCGATCGCGTCGCAAGCGGCATTAAGACATTCCTGGAACGCGGACTTATCCCACACGATACCGGACGCGACCTTGTACGGAAACTCAGCCGTGCCGACGAGATTGCGCAGGCGGATTTCCTTCGCATCGAGTCCAAGCTTCGCGGCGGCCATGTCCATCAGCCGTTCCATGACGAAAGTCGAAGTTGGGCGGCCGACGCCGCGGTAGGGTCCGGTCGGCGCTTTAGAGGTCGCGACCGCCCGCACGCGGCCGCGGTAATGCTCAATGCGGTACGGCCCCGGCAGGAAACTCACGACCTGCACCGGCTCAAGTGCGGCGGTCCACGGATAGATCGAATAGGCGCCAACGTCGCCGATTACGTCCGCGCGCAGCGCTACGACGCGGCCGTCATTATTGAGACCGAGCTCGGCGTCGACGAGCTCATCGAAGCCCTGGCTGTTACAGGTCAAGTCCTCCGTACGGTCGCTGGTCCACTTGACCGGGCGTGCGAGCCGGCGTGCCGCGGCACAGACAAAAATCTCCTCGGGATAGAGCGAGCCTTTGCCTCCGAAACCGCCGCCGACGTCGGGGGCCGCTACACGAATCTGATGGCCGGCCATGCCGAGTACTGCTGATAGTGCATCGCGCACGATGCCGGGAACCTGCGTCGCCGAATGAAGAGTCAGCGCGTCGCGGCCCGCGTCGTATTCGGCGAGGCAGGCACGAGGCTCCATCGCCACCGGGGTCTTGCGGTGCATGCGGAAACGGCCTTTGACGCGCACCGACGCCGAATCAATCGCTGCATCGACATCGCCGCGTTTGAACTCTCGGCTCACGAGCACGTTCGTGCCCGCCTCTTCATGCAGAAGTGGTGCGCTGTCGCGGACCGCCCTTTCGGCGTCAATGACAATGGGCAGCGGTTCATAATCGATATTTATGAGTTCGAGCGCATCTTCCGCCTGATAGCGGCTTTCCGCGATAACACCCACGACCGGTTCGCCTACGTAACGCACCTTGTGGCGCGCCAACGGCCAAATCGGCGTCGCGTAATAGTTCGGCATACGTGACGTTGCGACCACCGGCTTTATTTCGTCAGCAAAGTCCTTGGCCGTGAGTACGGCGATAACACCCGGCGCGGCGCGAGCGGCCTCGCAATCAATGGCGAGAATGCGCGCGTGCGATTGGTCGCTGCGACGGAAGGCAACATGGAGCGCGTGTGCCACCTGCCGGTCGTCGGTATAGCTGCCGAGGCCAGTGAGCAGGCGCGGATCCTCGGTGCGCTTGACGCGAGCCCCGACGATCTTCGGCCGGGCGTGGATTTCGGCAGTGTCAGTCATAAGCGGCCGCGCCTTTTTGCAGGCTATTCCATTGTGCGGCGTCGTGACCGCACAGCACGGTCGCGCCCTGCTTCTGAATGTGCCTGATCTCGGCAAGCGATTTCACGAGCGCGTCGATATTCCAGGTGTTGCGTGGAATGATGTCGAGGTCGAGCGTTTCGCGCACGCTGACGGCGTCTGAGGCAAGCAGAAACTTTCCGGAACGATCGAGTGTAATCAGCGCACCGGTCGTGCCTGGTGTATGCCCGGGCAACGGGATCAATACGATACGGCCATCCCCGAACAGATCGCGCTCACCCCCAAGTTCTTCGGTCGACGCCGATTGCTCCCACTCAACCGCGAGATAGCCGGCGTTTTCGGCGTTCGGCGAGCGCGCCGCCTCGATCTCCTTTTTATGAATGATGAAGCTCGCCCGATGGAAAAGCGTGTTGCAACCGCAGTGGTCGGGATGCAGATGCGAGCAGATAACGACATCGATGTCGTCGCATTGCAAGCCGATGCCAGCAAGACCCGCGACCACGTTCTCGCCGCTCGGCATGATCGGCACCATCAATTTCGCGAGATCGCCCCAGCGCGCCTCCGGATCATCCGGCACTGAAGGATGACAGCCGGTATCGAACAACACATTGCCTTGCGGATGGCGCAAAAGCGCGCAGGACACAGGGATTTCAATTGTCTCGCTGCGTTCCGCATGTGGAAAATAGACCCTCTTGCGCATGCGCAAGCGGCCGCCGGACAGGAGATGCATTTTCATCAAACGGCTCCCGCTTTGACCGCGCGTATCGCCTTGACGATGTGTTCATAGCCGGTGCAACGGCAGAGGTTGCCCGAGAGCCCGTCGCGGATATCGTCGTCGGTTGCAAGCGGATATTTCTTCAGGAGATCGGTGGCGGTCATCAGCATGCCGGGGGTACAGAAACCGCATTGGAGCGCATGATGTTCGTGGAAGGATTCTTGCAACGGGTTGAGCTTGCCGATCCGACCGAGACTCTCGACGGTCTCTACCGTACAGCCGTCCGTTTGCACCGCGAACATCAGGCACGACCGCGTGCTGTCGCCGTCAACCATTACCGTGCAGGCGCCGCAGACGCCGTGTTCACATCCGACATGCGTGCCCGTAAGGCCTAGCGTGTGGCGCAGGAAATCGGCTAGCAGCAAGCGCGGTTCGACCGCGCGCTCATAAACCACGCCATTGACGGTTACGCGTATATCGTACTGTGCGCTCATGTCGTGCTTGCGCGCTTCAAAGCAGCGGCAAGCGCGCGCTTTGCGAGCGCACCCGCTAACTGCCTCCTATAGTCCGAAGAGGCGTGCAGGTCCGTTTCCGGCCTGATTGCAGCGCGTACCGCCTCGATCGCGCGTCCCATCAATTTAGCTTCGGGCTTTTGGCCTACGAGCAAGGCCTCCGCTTCGCTTGCACGAACCGGCGTCGGACCGACGCCGGTGAGTGCGATGCGCGCCTCTTTCATCACACCGCCCGACAAGGTGACCGTCGCGGCGACAGCAGCCAGTGCGAAATCACCGGCGCGGCGCGCCACTTCCTCGAAGCCCCAGCCGGTATGCGGCAGCAATTTTGGCACATGGATCTCGGTCAGCAGTTCGTCTTCCGCCAGGTCGACGGTGAGCGCATCGCGGAAGAAATCGTGCGCTTCTATGGCACGCCTGCCCCTGCCTGAGACGGTATGAAGCTTCGCCCCGAGCAGCATCACCATCATCGGTAGTTCGGCAGCGGGATCGGCATGGGACAAACTGCCGCCAATGGTGCCCCGATTACGGATGGCGAGATGCGCGACGTGCGTCATCGCGCACGACACCACCGGAAAATGTTTCGCGATGACCGGAGAGGTTTCGAGTTGGTAATGCCGCGTCAGCGCGCCGATTTTGACGATCTCGCCAGCGTCCTCGATGAAAGCGAGTTCAGGAATGCGATTGATATCGACGAGAATTGCCGGGCGGAGCAGCCGGAAATTCAGCATCGGTACGAGGCTTTGCCCACCGGCAAGGATTTTTGCCTCGCCTCCGGCGTGCGCAAGCGCGGCGACCGCCTGCTCGATGCTGTTGGCAACCACGTACTCGAACGCTGCCGGCTTCATGACTGCGAGAGGCCCCGCATCGTTCCCGCGACTAATGACTTTCATAATTAGACTATGTAGGCTATCGCCAAGTCAAGAAGCCGCGGGCCATCGATGCACGCGGTGCTCGGGGTGGCGATGGGTCAGGTTGTGAGTTTGCGGCGCCGCGCGCCAGCGCACCGCAGTGCGCGACGATCACGCGCCAAGCCCGTGCGGGTTATCCATGAGCGCAACTGCTCAGTTGGCCGTACCGTCGCAATCCTGAGCGACAGCTGGGCGTTTCTTGTGCTGCGTGAATGCTATTTCGCAGCGACGCGATTCGAAACGTTTCAGGCGGCGCTCGGAATTCCACGCGCGACACTCGCGCAGCGGCTGCGCGATCTCACCGCCGGCAGACTATTGCGTCGCGTGCAGTATTCGCAGCGGCCAAAGCGCTTCGAGTACCGCCTAACTCCGATGGGCATCGACCTTTATCCGGTGATGCTGGCACTGCTCGCATTCGGTGACAAATGGCTGAAGAAAACCGCCAAGCCGCCGATATATCTCATTCACAATTTGTGTGGCGAAATATGCCGGCCGATGGTCGCTTGCTCGCATTGCAAGGAAGAAGTCGACAACAAGAACGTCATCTATCGGAACGGCCCCGGCGCAGGTGTCACCCCTGTTTTTGACGCCAAGCGCAACCGGCGCCCGTCCGATCCGGCGCTGCTCGACCGCGGTCGTCCAAGCTCGGTGGCACAAACGCTCAAAGTGATCGGCGACCGATGGAGTTTCATGGTCATTCGTGAAGCATTCTTCGGCGTCCGCCGCTTTGACGATCTCCAGAACAAGCTCGGCATCGCGCCCAACATCCTGACCGATCGTCTCGACAGACTCGTCGCGGAAGGAATCTTCGTGCGCCGGAAATATCAGGACCAGCCTGAGCGTTACGAGTATCCGCTGACGGAAAAGGGCAAGGACCTCTACGGGCCGCTCATAGCGATGCTGCGCTGGGGCGACGATTGGCTCGCGCGCGGCAAACCGCCGCTGATTCTCCGGCACAAGGAATGCGACCACAATTTCAATCCGACCGTCGTTTGCAACCATTGCCGCGAGCCATTGCGCGCGCAGGAGATGAGCTACCGCCTCAACTATCGCCCGCGCAGCGACAGCCGGCCACGCAAGCCTGGCAGGCCGCTCTTCGTCGAGGACCTCTGACATGACAGGAAACGCCGCTGCCATGCGTCACTATTGACATGCATTACTAGACTGACCCATCATTTTGCCAACAAACAAAAAGAGTGCCGGGAGGGAATATCGATGCACATCAAGCGAACGCTGACCTTCATTGAGGAAATCGCGGAGGAAGCCGGGCAACGCGTCGATCCGCCGCTGCGCAAGGTCGCCGTCGCCGCCATCATCGACAATCCCTTCGCTGGTCGCTTTGAACGCGACCTCAAGCCGCTCACAGATGCCAGCGCCGAAATCGGCCGCACGATCTGCACGCTCGCGATATCCATGCTCGCGCCACACAAAGCTCAGAGTTACGGCAAGGCTGCCATTATCGGAGTCGAGGGCGAGAAGGAGCACGGCGTATCCATGCTCACCACAGTGTTTGGCAACGTGATGCGCGAGGCAGCCAGCGGTGGCAAGGCGTGGATCTCTTCGATCACCAAGCGCGCCGCAGCGGGTGCTACCATCGACATTCCGCTTGCGCACAAGGACGCGCTCTATGTCCGCTCCCATTACGACGGCATCACCATCACGCTCCCGGATGCGCCGTTACCGAACGAAATTGCAATCATCTGCGCGTTCGCCAACCGGGGCCGTGCCAACCATCGTGTCGGCGGTCTTGCAGCTAGCGAGATCAAAGGCCTCGATGGACTGACGTGAGGTCGGCGACGAGGGGTTGCGCGTAACTGAAGAAGGAGCCGGCCATGACGGATTGCAAGACGGGGGCAGAGCACATCAAGTCGCTCAAGGACGGCCGTACAGTTTATATTGACGGCAAGCTCGTGCCCGACGTCACCGAGCACGCAGCGTTCCGCAATTCGGTCAAGTCGGCGGCGTTGCTCTACGACTACCAGGCGCGACCGGAAAACATCGAGCTGATGACGTTCCGGCCGCATGGCTCGAATAGGCGGATCAATCGCGCCTGGCAGATGCCGGACAACTACGTCGAAATGGTCCGACGCCGCAAGGCGATGCAGGCGTGGGCCCGCCTCTCTTACGGTTTCATGGGCCGCTCGCCCGATCACCTCGCCTCCGCCCTTGTCGGCCAGCGGATGGGCATAGAGGTGTTCGAGAAGCACGGGCCCAAGCGTGCGCAGGCACTGCGCGACTACTTCGAGGAAGCGAGTCGCAACGACTACTTTCTCACCTACGTGATCATTAATCCTCAGGCCGAACGCGCCAAAGATTGGGGCGACCAGAAGGAGGAGTTGGTCGCGCGGATCGTGGACGAGGATTCAGGCGGAGTGACGGTCCGCGGGGCCAAGATGCTGGGCACGAGCTCCATCATGGCGAACGAGGTGTTCGTCGCCAATTTGCAACCACTGAGGCCCGGCGAGGAAGACCTCGCATTTTCCTGCGCGTTGCCGATGAATGCCAAGGGCATGCGCGTGTTGTCGCGCAAGTCCTACGAGGCAGCCGCTGTCTCTATTTTCGACAACCCGATTTCGTCGCGATTCGATGAGAACGATGCGCTCATTTATTTCGACGACGTCAAGGTGCCGTGGGAACGCGTCTTCGTGCACCGCGACACCGATATGTGCCGCGCCCAATTTCATGACACCGCCGGCCACACCTACCAGAACTACCAGTCACAAATCCGCCTGTCGGTGAAAATCAAGTTTCTGATCGGACTCGCCCACCGCATAACAGAGGCCATCGGTACCACCAACATTCCCTCAGTGCGTGAGCAGCTCGGCTATCTCGCTGCAAACAGCAGCATGATCGACGCCATGATGGCCGGCATGGAGGCAGAAGGCTCGATGCGCGGCGAATGGTATGTGCCGAACAGGCACTTCATGTATTCCGCGCAGGTGCTGACTCAGGATCTCTATCCGCGCATCGTCAATACGCTGCGCGAATTGTCCGGCGGCGCACTCATTATGCTGCCCTCCTCGATCCACGACTTCGAGGACCCGAAGCTCAAGCGGATCATCGACGTGACGCAACGCGCGGCGAAGATGGGCCCGGAAGAGAAAGTGAAGTTCCTGAAGGCCGCATGGGACGCCGTCGGCTCCGAGTTCGGCTCGCGGCACACGCAATATGAGATGTTTTATGCGGGGGCACGGTTTGTCACCACCGGCCACAGCTATCGCACCTTCGACTGGGACGGCGCCACGGGCCTCGTGGACGGCCTGATGGAATCGTATCGGCTCGAAGACGAGCTCGGCCGTAAGGCGAACTGAGGTCGGGCCATGAAAGTCGCGATCGTCAATCTCGGTCAGATTGTCTCCGGTGACTGGCGCAAGCCGTTCGCCGAAGGCGACACGATCCTTGTTGACGGCGAGACGATCGCCTTGGTCGGCACGGCATCCGCGGGCGCAATCGAGGCGGCCGACGTCGTGATCGACGCCGACGGCATGACGGCGATCCCAGGCCTCATCGACTCGCATGTCCACATTACGTTCGGCGACTATACGCCGCGCCAGCGTACCGTGGGCTATCTGGAGAGCTACCTGCATGGCGGCACCACGACAGCAATTTCGGCGTCGGAAGTGCATGTGCCGGGACGCCCGCGCGATGTTGAAGGCGTGAAGGCACTGGCGCTTGCCGCACAACGCTGTTTTGCCGAATACCGCCCGGGCGGCATGCGCGTCATCGCCGGCTCGGTCATCCTCGAGCCCGGTCTGAAGCAGTCAGACTTCCGCGAACTCGCGCTGGAAGGCGTGAAACTCGCCAAAGCTGGCTTCGGAACGGTCAAGACCGCTTACGACTACGTGCCGCTCGTTGCCGACGCAAAGGCTGCTGGTCTGATCACGACCTGCCACACCGGCGGCTCGTCGATCCCGGGTTCGGGCGCGATCACCGGTGATCACCTTCTGAAAATGCATCCACATGTGTCTTTCCACATCAACGGTGGACCAACCGCGATGCCGGACGCCGACTTTGAGCGGGTGATCATGGAGTCAAACATCGCCCTTCAGGTCTGCACCGCCGGCAATCTGCGCACTACGCTTCTGTGCGCGAAGCTTGCCGAGGCAAGGGGCGCGTTCGAGCGCTTCATCATCGCGACCGACACGCCGACAGGCAGCGGCATCATGCCGCTCGGCATGCTGTACACGATCGCACACCTTTCGAGCCTGACCGACATGCCGCCGGAACGTTTCATCTGCGCGGCGACCGGCAGTAACGCCCGTGTCTACGGTCTGAACAGCGGATTGTTCGCACCCGGCAAGGCGGCCGACATCGTGCTTATCGACGCGCCTGACGGCGGCACACAGAAGACCGCTCTGGCCGCCATCAAGCACGGCGACATTGCTGCGATCGGCGCGGTGGTGACCGCGGGGGTACCGCGATTCGTCGGCCGTAGTCGCAACACTCCGGCGACGACGCGCAAGGCAAAGGTCGCCGCTTCGCGCGTCGCGCAAGATTTCGCGGGAGCGACCCATTGACCATGCGGGCCGCGCAAACATCCGGAAGCTTCGCCGCACCGCCCTCGGCTCGGCTAGCACCCGTACCGGCCTGAAGGACCGACATGTTTTACCAGCAACTCATCAACGGCCTCATGCTTGGCGCTTCCTACTCGCTGGTAGCAATCGGCTACACGCTGATTTTCGGCGTGCTCAACCTGCTCTATTTCGCGCACGGCGAAGTGTTCATGGTCGGCGCGTTCGTCGGATTGTTCCTGGTCATGTATGCCGGCACAAACATCTATGTTGCGCTGTTCGGCGCCATGATCGCCTGCGCGGTGCTCGGCGCATTGGCTTTCTTTGTCGCGGTGCGTCCAGTGCCGAAGGACCGTCCGCTCGCGCCGCTGATCAGCACGATCGGCCTCACCATCGTCCTGCAAAATCTCGCCATCTATGTCTTCGGAGGTCAGCAGTTCTCGTTTCCCGAGACGATCCACCAGACGCTCTATCACATCGGGCCGATCACCATCAGCTCGGTGCAAATTTTCATCCTGGGCATCGCGATTGCGCTGATGGTCGCGCTCTGGCTGTTCATCGAGCGCACCAAGCTCGGCCGCGCGATGCGCGCGGTAGCGGAGAATCACGAAACTGCAGCGCTGCTCGGGGTCAACGTCAACCGCGTGGTGCTGATCACGTTCGTTATCGGCTCCGGCATCGCCGGCATTGCTGGCGTGCTCGACGGCCTGAAAAACAGCAGCGTATCCCCGTTCATGGGTCTTGGCGCCGCGGTGAAAGGCCTGATTGTCATGTTGCTCGGAGGCCTCGGGAACGTGCCGGGCGCGATGATCGCCGGCCTGTTGCTCGGCATGATCGAGATTCTGTCGTCAGCCTATATCGGCACCACCGAGCGCGATTTTTTCTCATTCCTCATCCTCATCCTCATCCTGCTTTATCGGCCGACCGGTTTGTTCGGCACGCGCACAGCCGAACAAAAGTAGCCATGTTCACCGGTCTCATCGACAATTACACACAATCCGTTCTGGTCTTCGCGGCCATTCACATCATTGCCGCGTATAGCTTCTTTGCGCCGTTCAAGACCGGGCAAGTGTCGCTCGGGCAAGCCGGATTCATGGCAATCGGCGCTTACGCCTCCGCGATCCTGACCCAGAAGCTGGGCCTGCCTTTCGCAGTCGCCCTGCCGTTTGGCGGCGTGGTTGCCGGCATCATCGGCATCGTGGTCGGATTTCCCGCACTGCGCATCAAGGGCGTCTATCTGCTTCTGCTCACGCTCGGCTTTTCCGAGATCGTCCAGGTCATCATCCTCAGTTGGGACTACACCGGCGGTGCGCAGGGCTTCCGTAATATCCCGTTCAACCCCCGCACGCTGGAATGGTGCGTCGGACTAATCGCGCTGCTGATGATTTTTTTTGCACGACTCGAGCGCTCCAGCCTCGGGCGCGCGATGGATTCGATCGAGCAGGACGAGACCGCCGCTGAAGTGATGGGCATTGATGTCGTGCGCACTAAACTGCTGGCGTTCGGCATTGGCGCGATGATCGCAGGGCTCGCCGGCGCGCTTTATGCGCACCACACGACCTATGTCGATTCTACAACGTTTAACATCATGCTAGCAGTGGAGATCCTGACCTACGTCGTCGTCGGCGGCGCCAGCACGTTCTGGGGGCCGGTCCTCGGTGCCTTCGTGCTTACGCTGCTACCGGAATTCCTTCGCACGCTGCGAGAGTGGCTGGAGCTGGTACCGGTCGAATGGACGGAATCATTCCCCATGAACCGCGCGTACGATTTTCTGCACGGGTTCCTCGATTTTGAGAACGCGAAGCGGCTCATCGCCTACGGCATCATCCTCATCCTGATGATGATCGTGCGGCCTGACGGCCTGCTCACTCGAGACTCGATGCGGTGGGCCTCGTTTGCGCGCTGGAGAAATGACCGTGGCTGACGCGCGCGCTATCTGCCTTTCGATCCAGGGCCTGACAAAGCGATTCGGCGGCTTCTATGCGCTCAATGAGGTGAGCATGGATGTGGCCACGGGCGATATCCATGCCCTGATCGGTCCCAACGGCGCGGGCAAGACGACATTCTTCAATCTCGTCACCGGCGTCCTGTCAGCCGATTCCGGACGCATTGTGTTCGAGGGCCAACCAGTCAACGAAGCGCGACCGTCAAAGCGCACTATCAAAGGGATCGCCCGCACGTTCCAGAACATCCGCCTGTTCCCGCATCTCACGGTGCTGGAAACGATCATGGTCGGCGAGCATTGCCGCTTTTATCCGTCGGTCACCGGCGCGCTGATGGACGTCATGTTGCAGCGGCCCTTCGGCGAGGCGGAAGAAGAGCGCAAGATGCGCGCGAACGCCATGGATCTGCTGGAATTCCTTGGGCTCGCCGACAAGCGTGCGGCCAAGTCATCAGACCTCTCCTACGGCGACCAGCGCCGGCTTGAGCTCGCGCGCGCCCTCGCGACACGCCCACGTCTGCTGCTGCTCGACGAACCGGCCGCGGGCATGAACCCGCATGAGACAGAGGAGCTCGACGAAGTCATCACCCGCATCCGTGATCGCGGCATCACCATTATTCTGGTCGAGCACGACATGCGGCTCGTAATGGGCATTTCCGACCGCGTCACAGTGCTCAACTTCGGCAACAAGATTGCGGAAGGCGTGCCGCAGGACATCCAAAAAGATCCGAAAGTGATCGAAGCCTACCTCGGCGAGGACGCGAAGATATGACGATGCTCACCGTACACGGCCTGCGCGCGGGTTACGGCAAGATCGAGGTCTTGCGCGACGTAAGCATTGCCGTTGAGCAGAGCCAGATCGTAACCCTGATCGGCGCGAACGGGGCCGGGAAGACTACATTACTAAAGACCATTTCCGGGTTGATCCGCCCGACCGCCGGAACGATCGAGCTTGAAGGCCAGAACATCGCGCGCATGGCGGCACACAAGATTACCAGCCGCGGCATGAGTCACGTGCCGGAGGGCCGTGCCATCCTCAAGCGAATGACGGTGATCGACAACCTGCGCATGGGCGCCTATGTGCGTAACGATAAGGACATCGATCGCGATATCGACGCGGTGTTCGGGCGCTTCCCTGTGCTCTCGGAGCGGCGCGACCAGATCGCGGCGACATTGAGCGGCGGCGAGCAGCAGATGCTGGCGATCGGGCGCGCGCTGGTGGCGCGCCCGCGTCTGTTGTTGCTCGACGAACCTTCGCTCGGACTCGCGCCCAAGTTCATTACGCTGATTTTCCAGGCGCTGCGGGAGCTCAAGGCCGAAGGCAAGACCATCCTTCTGGTCGAGCAGAACGCGCGCAAGGCCCTCCAGGTCGCCGACCACGCCTACGTCATGGAGCGCGGGCGCATCGTACTCAGCGGCACGGGCCAGGACCTTTTGAACATGCCCGAGGTGCGGCGCACATATCTGGGGCAGAGCGCCGCATGAAATACGCAACGTCACGCGGGGTATCATTTTCCGGCCGTCGGGATAAGATATTCCAAAAAAAGAATTCGTGGGGCGCTGCGCGATCGGAAGAGAAAAGGAATTCGGTCAAGCAACTATTGGGAGGGTAATGCAATGCAACGTCTTGTTAGACTGCTGACGTCACTGGCCGCCGCAGCAATGATGCTCGCGGTGCTGCCCGTGCATCATGCCGACGCCAAGCTCGCCGGCCGTAACGTCAAGATCGGATGCCTTGTGCCGCTCACCGGCAAAGGTGCCGAGTGGGGCCAGGGCGCGAAGCCCTCGATCGATATCGCCGTCGAAGAGATCAACGCCAAGGGCGGCATCGGTGGCCTGCCGATCGAGATGATCTGCTATGACGACCAGACGCTTGAATCCGAAGCGCTCAACGCGATGAATCGCCTCGTCGACCGCGATAAGGTGCTCGCCGTTGTGGGTCCCTGCTTCAGCGGACCGTTCGAGACCATCGCGCCGCAACTCGACTCGCGCTTCAAGACCGCAATCGATTCCTACTGCTCGGCAAAACCCGGCCTCTCGGCGATGAGCAAGTGGGCGTTCCGAAACACGCTCACCAGCGACAAGCAACTCAAGCCGGTCGTCGATGCTTGGCTCAAGGATTACAAGATCAAAAAGGTCGTCATCATTTATGATGCCGAAGACGCTGTCTCCAAGGGCGAAGGCGCTGCCGTGCTGCCCAAGCTCCTGAAGGACCACGGCGTTGAGATCCTCGACAGCCTCACCTACCGCACCAAGGATACCGACTATTCGGCACAAGTGACGAAAGCGAAGTCACTCGGCGCTGAAGGTATTGCTCTCGGCTCCTGCTATCAGAACGCCGCAGCGATCGCCAAGGAGATGGCGAAGCAAGGGTTGACGGTTCCGATCATCGGCGGCGCCTGCGCCGGCGCGCCGGGGTACATCGGGATCGCCGGCAAAGCCGCGGAAGGCACCTACATGTCGACCGCCGCTTGGCTCGACGATCCGCGCCCGGAGGTCCAATCCTACGTGAAGAAGATCAGGCCGCGACTCAATGGCCAGCTGCCGCCCTACAGCGGCCCGCGCTCCTACGACATCGTCTACTCGTTCAAATATTGCTTCGAGAAGGCGGGAATCACCAACAAGCCGGAAGATCTCGAAAGCGACCGCGACAAGATCCGTCAGTGCCTCGGTACCCTCAAGGATTTTCCTGGCGTTGCTGGACCGATCACCATGGACGAGGTGCGTGATGGCACCGGGATCACGGCGATCCTCAAGGTCGTCAACGGAAAGTACACCAACATTGCCAAGTGAGCGGATGCAGTAGCACGCGCAGAACGGCGCCCCAATCAAGGGCGCCGTTTCACTCTTTCCGGCGATTTGTGCAGGAATAGCGGTCAGAAAGTGTTCGCGGATGACCGGAGTAGTGACAAGCTGGTGTGGCCAGTCGGTTGAGCGTGTCGAAGACGGACCACTGCTGACCGGGCGCGGCCGCTTCATCGACGACCTCGGCGTACGCCCCGGCACGCTGCATGCCGCGATCCTGCGCTCCCCTCACGCGCATGCAAGAATCCGCGCCGTTGACGCTGCGGCGGCGCGCAGGGCGCCGGGCGTCGCCGCCGTCGTCACCGGCGCCGAGGTCACGGCGGTGTCGGCTAGCCTCGTCGTCGGCGTGAAGGCGCCGATCGAATGCTGGCCGATTGCGGTCGAACGCGTCCGCTACACCGGCGAGCCGGTGGCGGTCGTCCTGGCTGCCAATCGCTACCTCGCCGAAGATGCCCTCGAACTCATCGAGGTTGATTACGAGCCGTTACCCGCCGTTATCGAGCCGCTCGCCGCACTCGATCCGAAGCAACCCGCACTACATAAGGGTCTGGGCTCGAACATCGCCAGCGAACGCTTCTTCAGCTACGGCGACCCAGAACGCGCCTTCACGCAAGCCGCACATCGGGTGTCGGTGACGATCCGCTATCCGCGCAATTCCTGCACGCCGATCGAAACCTACGGCCTCGTCGCCGAATACGATGCGAGCGAAGACGCCTACGACGTGCTCGCCAATTTCATGGGGCCGTTCAGTCTGCATGCCGTCATGGCGCGCGCGCTGAAAGTGCCGGGCAACCGCCTGCGTCTGCGCACGCCGCCGGACTCCGGCGGCAGCTTCGGCGTCAAGCAAGGCGTATTTCCATACGTCGTGCTGATGGGTATCGCCGCGCGCATTGCCGGCCGTCCCGTAAAATGGATCGAGGACCGGCTCGAGCATCTCGCAGCGTCGGTATCGGCCACCAATCGCCTCACCACGCTCGAGGCCGCGGTCGATGCCGATGGCCGCGTGCGGGCGCTCGCATGGAACCAGCTTGAGGACGTCGGCGCGCATATCCGCGCGCCCGAGCCGGCAACGCTTTACCGCATGCATGGAAATCTTACCGGCGCCTACGACATCCGCCACGTTTCGGTGCACAACCGTGTGGTGCTTACCAACAAGACGCCGACCGGGCTGAACCGCGGTTTCGGTGGGCCGCAGATGTACTACGCGCTTGAGCGGCTGATGCAGCGCGTTGCGGTAGAGCTCAAGCTCGATCCGGTCGATGTGATCCGCAAAAATCTGGTGCCCTCTAACGCGTTTCCCTATCGCACCGTGACCGGCGCCACGCTCGATTCCGGCGACTATGCGAAAGCGCTGGAAACCGCGCTGGTGCAGGGCGGTTTCACGGGGCTGCGCGAGCGGCAGAAGGCGGCGCGAGCGCAAGGCCGTATCTATGGCATCGGCCTAACCGCTGCGGTTGAGCCCAGCGTCTCCAACATGGGCTACATCACCACCGTGCTCACGCCGGAAGAGCGCCGCAAGGCAGGCCCAAAGAACGGCGCTCAGGCAACCGCGACCGTGTCGCTCGACCCACTCGGCGGCGTCTCGGTGCATGCGGCTTCGGTACCGCAGGGCCAGGGTCATCGCACGGTGCTGGCCCAGATTGTTGCCGACGCACTCGGCCTCAAGCCATCCGACATCCGCGTCGTCGCCGAGTTCGATACCGCAAAGGACGCTTGGTCGATCGCATCCGGTAACTACTCGAGCCGGTTCGCCGCCGCGGTCGGTGGCGCGGCGCATCTTGCGGCTGAAAAGGTCAAGGCGAAGCTCGCGCGTACGGCCGCATCCCAGCTCAACGTTGCGGCGCAAGAGATTGAATTTGCCGGCGGGCAGGCACGCGCTCGCGGCAATCCCGACAACGCCATCCCGTTTTCAAGACTTGCCGCCGTCAGCCACTGGTCACCCGGCCTCGTTGCGGTGGAGAATCAGGCGCTGCGCGAAACCGTGTTCTGGACTCCACCCGAGCTGACTCCACCAACCGAGAAGGACGAGATCAATTCATCGCTCTGCCACGGCTTTATTTTCGATTTCTGCGGCGTCGAGGTCGACCGCATGACGGGAGCCGTACGGATCGACAAATACGTGACCATGCACGATTGCGGCCGCGTGCTACATCCGGGCATGGTCGCGGGCCAGATCACCGGCGGCTTCGCACAGGCGCTCGGCGCCGCGCTTTACGAGGAATTTGTCTACGCGCCGGATGGCGCGTTCCTGAGCGGCACGTTTGCCGATTACCTACTGCCGACGACGACCGAAGTGCCAACACCGCTGATTCTGCACATCGAAACGCCCTCGCCATACACGCCGCTCGGCGCCAAGGGCGTCGGCGAAGGCAATTGCATGAGCACGCCGGTGTGCCTTGCCAATGCCGTCGCCGACGCGCTCGGGCTTGCCTCGATCGACCTGCCGATGACCCCGGCAAAGCTCGCCGCGCACATTCACGCCGGCGAAAGGTCTACGCGGAGGCGCGCATGAAGCCCGCGCGTTTCGACTACATCCGTGCCGGAACACTCGCCGAAGCACACGACGCGCTCGGCGACATCGGCGACGACGCGCGCATCATCGCCGGTGGGCAGAGCCTCGTACCGATGCTGTCCATGCGGGTGGCGCGCCCAGCCGTGCTGATCGACATCATGCATCTGAGCGAGTTGGCGAAGATCGAAGTCAAGAGCAACGCCATTCGTGTGGGCGCGTGCGTGCGGCAAGCGGAGCTGCTGGCCTGGTCCGAGCTGGCCGAGCGCCAACCACTCCTCGCCGCCGCCCTGCCCTGGGTCGGCCACGCACAGACCCGCAGCCGCGGCACGGTTTGCGGCTCGGTCGCGCACGCCGACCCGAGCGCGGAAATCCCACTGGCCCTGCTCGCGCTCAAAGGTAGTGTCGAACTATCATCGCGACGAGAGCGGCGGCGCGTTCCTGCGGAAGATTTTTTTACCGGCCTGCTGTCGACCGCGCGCAGCGACGAAGAACTGATCGAGGCGATCGACATCCCCTGCCGCACGGCCGGACATGGCTATGCGTTCAGCGAATTCGCGCGCCGCCACGGCGATTTCGCCATCGTCGCTTGCGCTGCCATTGCGCGCGCGGACGGGGCGCGGCTGGCGATCGGCGGCGTTGCAGATGTCCCCACTGCACGTGATTTTCTGGACATGGGCAGCGACGCGCTTGACGACGCACTCGATGACTTCGCCAGCGAGCTCGATCCCCGTGACGATTTGCATGCGACCGCCGACTACCGCCGTGCGCTAATACGCCGGCTCGGCCGCGCAACCATCGAGGAGGCCCGTCGATGCCGCGGCTGAGCGCCGATGCGCGCCACCGTATCTGTTTCGAGCTCAACGGCCGCACGGTCGAGGGCGAAGCCGAGCCGCGCATGCTGCTGACGGACTTCCTGCGCCACGAACTCGGCATGACCGGCACGCATGTCGGATGCGAACACGGCGTCTGCGGCGCCTGCACCGTCGATATCGACGGCGTGCCGGCGCGCGCCTGCCTTACACTCGCGGTTCAGGCCGACGACGCAAAAATCCGCACCGTCGAGGGGTTGGCGCCCGCACCCGGCCGGCTGTCGGTGCTGCAGGAAGCCTTTCGACGGCATCATGCCCTGCAATGCGGCTTTTGTACCGCCGGGATCCTGATGTCGCTCGATTATTATCTGCGGCATCAACCCGATCCGAGTGAAGCGGAACTACGCGATTTTCTCGGCGGTCATTTGTGCCGCTGCACCGGCTACGCTCCAATCCTGGCGGCGGCGCTCGAAGCCGCCCGTAGACTGCGCGAGGCGCCTGCGCATGCTTGATCTCGGTACCAGCTTCATCGCCAGCGTAGAACGCGATCCCAACGTGCTCGCGATCGTCGATGGCGCGACACGGCTGACCTATGCCGAATGGTATCGCGGCATTTCAGACGTGGTCGCAGCGCTCGATGAGCTCGGGCTCAGGGCAGGCGATCACCTGCTCACCGCCGCGCAAAACCGCTGGGAAGCCGCGACCGTCCATTGGGCGTGCCAGTTTGCGGGCATCATCATCACCCCGGTGAACTGGCGGGTCACAGCCGATGAGCTCGATTTCCTGATCGAAAACGCGGAAGCCAAGGCCGTTGTCTATGAGGGCTCGACCGCCGAAGCTGTCGCGCAATCGAAGACCGCGCAATCGCGCCCGCGCATAGCACTGGGCAAGCCTGGATCAGGTGAGATCCCGTGGAGCACGGTTCTCGGACGCCACGCAACCCACGCTACACCTCGCGTCGGGCCGGATGCCTGGTCGGTGATGCTCTATACGTCGGGCACCACGGCACGACCAAAGGGCGTGCCGCGTCGACAGAGTGTCGAACGCGCCGCAGCACTCGCTCACGTCGCGCAGAACATGTACGGCAATGGCGAGCGTACGCTCGGAGTCATGCCGCTATACCACACGATGGGTGTGCGCTCCCTGCTCGCGATGTCGCTGATCGGCGGCGCATTCATCTGCCTGCCGCGTTTCGACGCTGCCCGAGCGCTCGAGCTGATCGCGACCGAGAAGATTACTAATCTTTATCTCGTGCCGACGCTTTACCACGACCTTGTCCATCACGTGGCGTTTGAAAAGACCGACGTGCGCTCGGTCCGTAAGCTCGGATTTGCCGGCGCGCCGATGACCGACGGCTTGCTCAAGGAGCTGCAAGCGGCATTCAGGCCCGAGCTGTTCGTCAATCACTACGGCTCATCGGAAATCTACACCTTCACCATCGACCAGAACGCGCCGGCAAAGCCGGGCTCTGCCGGCAAGGCAGGGATCAACCAGCGCGTCCGGGTAATGAAACTGGGCAAATCACCGGACCAGATCGCTGCGCCCGGCGAAGAAGGCGAGATCATCGCCTATCTCGCCGGCGATGAATCCTTCGAGGGTTACTGGCGGCGGCCGGAATCCGACGCGAAAGCCCTGCGCGAGGGCTGGTACCTGACTGGCGACACTGGCTATTTCGATGCGGATGGCGATCTATTCGTCACCGGCCGCGTCGACGACATGATCGTCACGGGCGGCGAGAACGTCTCGCCGGTCGAAATCGAGAGCTGCCTTTCGCTGCATCCGGCGGTGTCGGAAGTGGCGGTGGTCGGTCTTGCCGACGAGCGCTGGGGCAAGATCATCGCCGCGTTCATCAAGCGCAGCACACCGGTCCAAGACGCGGAGCTCGACCGGTTCTGCCGCGAGTCGGGGCTAGCCAATTTCAAGCGGCCGCGCCGCTATATCTTCGTTAATGACATTCCGAAATCTCCCGTCGGCAAGCTCTTGCGGCGCAAGCTGGTAGCGGGTGAGTACGATACCGAGAAAGCGGGCATAGGCCCGCACCAGGATGGAACCGCAGCATGACAGTGATGACATTTCCCGACCCGCGCCTCGCAAAGCTCAATGGCTTTCGCGTGGAGTTGAATGCTGAGAAGGAGCGCGCCGACATCGTTCTCGACCGTCCTCCCCTCAACGTAATCGAGATGCCGCAGCGCGACCAGCTGCGACTGGTCTTCGAGGCCCTCGATGAAGATGGCCGCATCCGCGTGATCGTGCTGCGTGCGATCGGCGAACACTTCTCCAGCGGAGGCAACATCAAGGGCTTCATGGAAGCGACGCCGGAGCATGTCTCTAAGCTCGCTTGGAACATTGCCGCGCCGGCGCGCTGCTCGAAACCAGTGATCGCCGCCAATCGCGGCTATTGCTTCGGGGTCGGGTTCGAGATTTCGCTTGCTTGCGATTTTCGAATTGTTTCGGAGACCTGCTTTTATGCGCTGCCTGAACAAAAGCTCGGCCAAATCCCTGGCTCTGGAGGTTCGGCGCGCTTGCAGAAGATCGTTGGCATTACCCGCACCAAAGACATCGTCATGCGCTCAAAGCGCATACACGGCAAACAAGCACTTGAGTGGGGCATCGCGACCGAATGTGTGCCCGACGACATGCTCGAGGCTACGACGGATGCTCTGGCCGATGAACTTCGAATGTTCTCGCCTATCGCTCAACGCACAGCGAAGAAATTGCTCAACGACACCGAGGACTCAACGCTTTCGATCGCGATCGAGCTGGAAGGTCATTGCTATAGCAGGTTGCGGCAGTCTAACGATTTCCGCGAAGGGGTCGAAGCCTTCCATGCCAAACGGCCCCCTAATTTCAAGGGCACGTGACAGCGAGGACGAGTCTCGCACTCCGGATGCATTATTGAATCGTACTTCCTATAGCCCTCATCGCAACATTCTTCTGGCCTCGAATGACGACGTTCCAAATCACGATCGATGAAATTAAGCTCGAAGGAAAGTGGTTCGGGCCTGAATCGTCAGACCTGCCTATAGTCGTTCTTTTGCATGATGGGCTAGGGTCGGTTAGCACATGGCGCGATTTCCCTGAACTGATTGCGGAAAGTATCGGCGTACGAGCGTTTGCTTATTCAAGGACAGGACACGGCCAATCCTCGCAAGCCGAATTGCCTCGGCAACCGGATGCCTTACACCGTGAAGCACTAGACATATTGCCGCGCATTCTCAAAGAAATAGGCTTTCGCAGAGGCATTCTCCTCGGCCACAGCGATGGCGCATCGATCGCAACGGTCTATGCCGGCCATGTACACGATCAAGGTGTTGAGGGGCTTGTTCTCATCGAGCCGCACTTCAACGTGGAGGAGAAGAATCTAAACTCAATCAGAGAGATCGTCAGGACGTTTAATTCGAGCGACTTGCGGTCGCGCCTTGCTCGTCATCACCATAACGTTGATGCAACATTCGCAGCATGGAGTGGAATGTGGCTCGATCCGAGGTTTGCGAGTTTCAACATTGTTTCGGAGCTAGCGTCGATTCGTGTTCCGATGTTGCTCGTCAAAAGTCAGAACGACCCTTACAGCACGATGTTACAGATCGATTTGGCCAAAGGTGCAGGTCTTGGTTCCATCGAAACCGTTGTTATCCCCGGCGATAGCCACTCACCGCACAGGGGAAACCCGAAGCAAACGCTCGATGCGATTGCAACTTTTTCGAACAAAATTCTTTCGGGGCAGCCTAGAACGAAATCGTCTCAGGGCTAAAAACCTTTGAGATCCCGCCCGCCAAAATTAGATCGGCTACCGCTGGTCATCACCACTACTGGTCGCGGTCGGCTAAATCTTGCCGTCCGCTGAAGCCAGCTAAAAAGAACCGGCGATGACCGCATCTTAGAGGACGCGAGAGCTGTCGGCGTATCTTTTGATAAGACGCAAGTAGTCGTCAGCGCCGCGCGCGACCCATTCCGCCGAATTGCCTTCCAATTTCTTCTTATTGATAGCCGGATTGCCAACGGCGAGTGTGCCGTCTGGCACCTCGAAACGCTCTTTGACCACACTGCCCGCGCCCACCAAAGAGCCTGTTCCAACGCGTGACCGATCCAGCAAAATCGCTCCCATGCCGATCAAACTATCCTTTCCAATCCAGCAATCATGCAAGATGGCGCCATGCCCGACGGTGACCCGCTCCTGCAACACGGTCCCTTGCCCCGTTTCGGCATGAATGACGACGTTGTCCTGCACATTGCAACCAGGTCCGATCCGGATGGGCCCAAAATCACCGCGCAACACCGCGCCAAACCAGATGCTGGCATTTTCCGCTACCTCGACATCGCCGAGCAGCACTGCGGTGTGGGCCACGAAAGCGGTGGAAGCAACACGCGGTCGCTTGCCTTCGAACTCGATCAAAATAGCCACGCTAGAACTCCGTTATGTCAGTCTTTCAAATCCGCGAGGGCAATTACGGTATATTTCTCAATGTTGCCCATCGCATTGCCGCTCAACACCGTCTTTAGGTCTTCATGACTCGCAACATCGACCAATGTTGCGTACCCTTTGAGGCCGGCGATCGGGTAGACTCGCGCCTTGCCTGAGACGTTCATGTCGACAAAGTGGTTCACGCACTTCGAGACCGCGCTTCGTTTGGTCGGATGCGTCGGCGGCCGGTTTATAACTAGAAATTTTCCCATAGATTTTCTCCATTCCGCAGCGTCAGACCATACCCGCCGCTCTCATGGCAGCCATTTCGCCTTCAAGCGTCCCGAGCGGAAACACCTGATAGTCACCCCAATTGCCGATCGGATTCGAAAATAGGATCATCATTAGTTCGTCGTGATCCGCAACGTCGAGGAAGACGGCCCAACCAGCGCCATTATCCTCGATAATCTCGTAGACTTCCGCCTTACCCTGGCGCCGTAATTCCCTCCATTTTTCGCGTGCCCCTTGAATATTTGCCCTTTCAGGAATGGGCTTGTTCGGTCGTGCCAACACCAGGAATTTCGCCATCTGTCACTCCATGATTTTCAGCCTCACCACGCTTCGGGGTGCCGAAGCAACTTCCGTAGGATCTTACCACTCGGATTGCGGGGAATTTCGTCGACGAACTCGACGATCTTCGGCCGTTTGTAGCGCGCCAACCGACCATCAAGACAGAAGGCATCGAGCGCTTCCGCAGTCAGATCAGGGCTGCGGCGGACGACAAATGCTTTAACGCGCTCGCCCCATTCCTCGTCGGGGATTCCAATGACAGCGCAGTCCGCGACGCTGGCGTGCCGCAATAGGACGCGCTCAACCTCCTGCGGATACACATTCTCACCGCCGGAACGAATCATGTCGTCGGCACGATCGACCAGCCGGAAATAGCCATCCTGGTCCTCGATCACTACGTCGCCGGTTAGTAGCCAGCCGTCCTTGATGGCTTCAGCGGTCTTTTCGGGTAGATGGAGATAGCCATTCATCAGCTTTTCCGTACGCCCGATCAGCATCCCGGCTTCGCCACGGGCAACAACGGCTTCGACGTCGGGCTCGTCTGCTATCTCGATCACCCGAATCTCCACACCGACCAGCGGCCGACCGATACAATCAGCGCCACGACGCTCCAATTCCTCGGGCAAAAGTATTGTGAGCAAGCTGCTGCACTCTGTGAGGCCGTAGACCGCGCCAAGCTGTGGTGTGATCTTTTGTCGGATGGCTTCGACGGTGCGCCGTTTGATGGGCGCGCCGGTATTAAAGGCGAGCCGCAAAGATGCGCCGACATGTGACACGTCTGAAATTTCGGCCGCTATACGATCAAACTGGGTCGGGACTGCTAACATTGTTGTAATCTGATGTTCGCGGATCGCTGAGACTACGGTGTGAGGCTCGAACTTTCGAATGATGATGTTCGAAGCGCCGACCAAAACATGTGGCAACAGCATCACGTGATATGCCGCCACGTGAAATAAGGGGGCGATATGCAAAGTACGGTCGAAAGGGGTTAGCTGCATCTCAAGCGCGCATAAAAGCGTGTTGAGATATTGGGCCGCATGGCTAAGTACAACTGCCTTGGGCCGACCGGTCGTCCCAGACGTGTACATGATCAGACTGGGATCATTAGGCTCGATCGCGATCGCGGGTTCCTCGTCGCTGGCGGTCCCGAGCTCGGAAAATGACACGCCGACCGAACGTTTGCGTTCGGGACCAATCGCAATTAACGCCTCAACGATGTCGGCGCAGGGAAGAACGGTGTCCGCCAGTTCAGCGTCAAAGATCAGGACTTTAAGCTCTGAATCTTCGATCTGATAACGCAACTCGTCAATCGATAGCCGAAAGTTGATCGATACATATACCGCGCCCAGTTTCTGCAGAGCGAAAGCACCGGTGAGCTGTTCCGTGCTATTGAACGCAATGATGCCGACGCGATCGCCTTTGCGGACGCCAAACCGCTCCGACAAGGACCTTGCTACTGCATTGACCTGACGATTCCATTCGTCATAGGTC
>JACZDD010008454.1_pt1 | contig 32089 bp, 27 predicted proteins | sample 8641771 | NCBI WGS metagenome assembly JACZDD01 (sample SAMN15324614, study PRJNA640507) | soil metagenome | isolation source: intercropping peanut in the second line | place: China: Luxin town, Laibin City, Guangxi Province | collected 2019-07-25 | depth 10cm m | reverse complement strand
ATAAAGATCTTGAACCACAGGTGAACATTCATCATTGCCCATGTCCACCCATTCATTTTACTCCGGCTTGATTCGGTCAGCGTTTGACGGGTGAAAATTCCTCGCGAATAACTTTCCCGAGAAGTAAGCAATGGATCGGTGATGGCCTTAACTTCATCCGATGACCAGAATTTCCCAGGAACAGGGAATGGAAATTTATCTTTTCTCTCCCATATTTCATCTGGGAGTACGCTTGAGGCCGCCCTTCGCAGGAGATACTTTGGTTCAAGGCCTGGAATTTTTTGTTCCGGCGGTACTGTAGCCAGAAATTCAATAATGCGGTGGTCAAGCAGGGGGACACGCGACTCAACGGATAATGCCATGCTCACACGATCTTCCAAGTGGAGCAGACTAGGGAGGTATGTACGAAGATCGTGATAAAGACACCGGTCGAAAGCCGGAATTTTTTCTGACTCATGGAATGGCTGAAGATAATCCTCTCTTGGACTGTAGCCATGGAGCTCGGAAATGAAGTCTCCATGAAACACTGTTTTGTTCGTCGGAAGCGGTCCGCAATGAAGGTTCATCCAAACATCTTCCAGCGAGAACGATCTTGGCACGATTCTCCCGCATAAACGGTCGACAAATGTCCTCCAGTCGCCATGCCTGGCAAGCGCCGATACACGACTGAGGAAGGATGGCCGCAAGGCCATGTTGGGATCTCTCTTAATTGCAAACATATCCGTCCTGCCAAAACTGGCCTGGAACTGGGCCGGATATCCGCCGAAGATCTCATCTCCGCCGTGACCGGTGAGTGTGACTTTCACATGCTCTCTGGCGAGGCGGGAGACGCTAAAATACGAGAATCCATCCGCGACCATCGGGGTATCCATGTGCCACACAAGTGATATGAGATGGCGGCTGAGGTCGAGAGCGGAAGGCCTACATTCCAAATACTGAGCCCCGACATGATTCGCGACCAGTTTCGCGTAGCGTGTTTCGTCAATGTAAGGGTCATCGGAAAACTTGACAGAGAACGTCTTCAGCGGTTTGTAGTGTTTGGCCGCCAAAGCCGTCACCGTGCTGGAGTCGATGCCCCCACTCAAGTGACAACCGAGAGGAGCGTCACTTCGGCAATGTATCCCCACAGCTTGATCCAATAGGTGGTTGAGCATTTCCTGAAGGTCTGAAGCACTCCGTCCATACTGATATTGGAACGGAACATCCCAATATTTCCGAATCTTGATGTGTCCTGTTTCTTGCTCGACAATCACCAGGTGCCCAGGAGGGACCTCGCTGATATTCCGGAACGTCGTCTTCCCACCGAGTGGACGACCGGCATAGAGGTAATCGGATAGGCCGTGATAATCCGGCGCTACGGTGATTTCATGATTTTCCAGCAGGGCCTTCACCTCTGACGCGAACAGAACTTGTTTATGATCCTTATAATAATAGAGCGGCTTGATTCCTAATCGATCTCGGACCGCAATAAGCTCCCGCCGTTTGCGGTCGAAGAGCACGAAGGAAAACATGCCGATGAACTTATGCACACAGTCCGGGCCGTCCTCTTCATACTGATGCACGATGACTTCGCTGTCCGAGGATGAAGCAAAGCGGTGCCCGCGTTCTTTCAATGCGCGTCTAAGCTCAACATAATTGTAGATCTCTCCATTGAATACCAAGACAACGCTGCCGTCTTCGTTCGTTAAAGGCTGCTTGCCGTGCTCCGATAGATCAATAATCGACAGTCTGCGATGGGCAAGCCCGACATCATGTTCCAGAAACATCCCTGCGTCGTCTGGCCCTCGATGCCGCATCGAGTCACGCATTCGTAAGACAGACTCAGCCTCCACACGCTCACGATCAAATCGCATGATTGTCAAGATTGCACACACGTTCCTTACTCCGATCACATAAAGTGTTGGTCTCTGCTCGCTGCTGAGCCGTCAGCTCGCCGGAGATACTTGCCGGCGTCTTCGGAATAACCAGCCAAAAGCCTCCGTCAACTCCGGCACCATATGTTTCCCTTGCCAATAGATCACCGCTGCATAACTAAGAGCACCAAGGGTCACGGACGAGACAAGCCGGAGAAAGGCTTCTGTCGCATCATTGACGGAGACATAGTAGCGGATCAAGAGGACAGCGATGCTCATCATTAAGGTCGCCTTCAGGATGGGTGACAGCTGCAATCCTAATGTTGACCACCGCAGGTCCAGCTCCTTATTCACTTCACGAACTAGGACGAGCGTGATCAGCGGGTAAACCGTTATCCAGGCCAAGGTAAGCCCCCATGTCCCCTGCCATACGGCACCGGCCCAGAAAGCAAACGGCATGACAACCAGCAGCGACGCATTCCACCAAAAAAGGACACCTGCGCGGAACCTGGCATAAAGGATAGGAGGCATCATGATGGTGAAGGATTGCCAAACTGCAAACAAACAAAGAACATGAATCAGCGGGACAGCCGGCAACCATTTTTCCGTGAGTGCGACAAGAATCACATCGTCCGCTACCAGCGCGAAGCCGATACAGAGGGGAGTGGTGAGACACCCGACTAACCGCATCTGGCGCAGCAGTGCCGCTCTCATCTGTTCTTTGTCCTGCTGAAGCTCAGCCATAACAGGATAAGCCAGTTGATTGATGACAACGGAGATTTTGTGGACAGGCAAGAGGGCAAGTTGCTTTCCCATGCTATAGACACCCAAGGCCGTGTCTCCGGACATCTTCCCCACCACGAAAGAATCCACTTGATCAAAAAGCCCCCAGCTCAGCCTCCCACCAAGTGTGGTGAGGCTGTAGCTGAGTATCTCTTTGAGACGAGGACTACCCAGGCGAAATCCGGGCCGCCAACCTGCAAAGTAGAATGTCGCCGAAGTTTGGACCAGTTGAAGCATGAGCATCCCCGTAACAAGCGCCCAGACACCGACTCCCATCCAAGCCAACATAACCTGCAAGGGAACGGTCGCCAGAACAGAGGCGATTTCCGCCTGAGCCACTTTGTCAAAACAGAGCCCCTTCTTCAGCAAGTTTTCGGGAACTATGCGCAGCCCCGCGAGGACAAGCGTGACGCTCATATAGCGCAGGACTTCCGTCAGTTTTGGAGAAGCGAACCAGATGGCAATCCAAGGAGCCAGAGCATAGATGGCCAGATATCCGGTGACGGTGGTTCCCACCGTCAGCCAAAAGCAATAGTTGAGTTCTTGATCGTCCATGTCGCGAAACTGGATGACGGCGCTTCCGAGTCCTAGCTCGGCAAAGAGAATCAGGCCGGATACCCAGATTCCGCTCAGCGCTGCAAGTCCATAGTCACTAGGGTCTAACAATCGCGCAACCACCAGCGTGGCAAAGAAGGAGATCGTCTGTAAAACACCCTTTGACCATCCAATCCAAAACACCGATGCTGCAATACGCTCTTTCACTGGATACTTCTCCACCTAGCAGGCTGTTGAAAACTCTTTCGGTAGTCGATTGCTCGTGATCTGTCGAAAACCACTGAGAACGTACCAGAAACGCCCGGAAGATGCTCAAAAAGGCCGTCCAGCGATGCGAGAACAACGCTGGAGGCCTTTTTCAACATCCTGCCGGGACAGCTCAGGGAATGAAGAATTTCTGTCTGAACAGCCCCAATTATGACTCCGCTTCCAACGCTACTTTCTCACAGGAGCCCAAGTCGCAAATGTTACTCCGCGAAGGTACTGAATCCACCCGTAGCCGATCGCGGCATTGACGACCACGAACGTATTGGCGACTGACAGAAATTTTGTCACGGGCCCACCGGTAGGCCGGTGTAAGGTGCCGAGCGTGATTCCATACACCCCACATTGCAAGATGAGAGTGAGCCCGTAGAACCAGTGCTCGAAGGCCAGCGGTATGTTGGCAAGAAATAACGCCGCCATCGCAAAAGGACAGACCATTCTAAGTGCTTTGTTCGAGACCAGCTTGAATGCAGTAAGACCAAAACGAAACGGATTCATGAGCGCCAGATGGCCGAGAAGCGCCCTGATCGATCGAGCGGCAATACGGACCTGCCGACGGAACTGTGACTGCGGTGTCCCAAATGCGTGCTCTGCGCAAATGGCGTTGGCCGCCAACTTTCCTTCAGCTCCGCGCAACAGAATTCTTAACGGCAGCACCAGATCATTGATATCGTGCAGCCCAAGCGGTTCGAAGTGTGCCTTGCGGATGGCGAACATGGCGCCGTCTGCGCCGATACAGGCCCCTATCCGGCTTTCAAGCAGCTTGATCGTAAATTGCATTCGCGAATAGAGTGACATCGACTCAACAGCCGACTCAGCGCTTTTCTCATTCGTCTGCACGTAGCTGGTGTGTCCGGTCACGTAACCGACCCTCGACGTTTCAAATGGACCGATCAGTTCCTTTATTGCATTCGGCCGGTACAGCGCATTGGCATCCGAAAAGACGACGATCTCTCCTTCGGCATGGGGAATGATCAGGTTGAGACAGGCGGTTTTCCCGATCCTCCCTTCGTAGTGACGGAGCTTCACGCCTTGATCGGAGAACCGCGAGGCGATTTCGACCGTGCGATCGGTCGAGCCATCCGAGACAACGATGATTTCCAATAGTTCTTTCGGATAATCCAACATCAATGAGTTACGAATCTTTTCTTCTATAGAGGCTTCTTCATTATAGGCAGAGATAATCAGAGTGACTTGGGGACACTTTAGACTTCTCACAGGGGTCTGACGATCGCGCGACACCAGAGTCAGAGTTTTCAGGACGACCAGGTATACGACATAAGGATAGACAATGAGGAAAGCCGCCGCCCAATAGATAATCTCTATAGGGGAAAGGGATGTGATCATCTGTTCTTTTACTCAGAAACGCGCAGTCAACCGATCAGTTCATACATCGCTCAAACCACGATTGAAAAATCAGGAGGGACCAGATCAGCACATCGTTATTTTCCCTGCCGTTGTAGTGATCGTCGAGAATGGCCGTAATCGTTTGGTGATCGAAGAGGCCGTGTGCGGAAAGTTGTTTCTCGGATAGTTTTTCCAAAGTAAAGTCTCGCAGCTCACCTTTCAACCATAGTTCGGTCGGTCCCACGAAACCTTGTTTTTGATGGCGGATGATCGGTCGAGGGAGAAGTTCACCAACGGCTTTTTTCAAAAGATACTTTCCCCGAAACGGTTTGAGTTTCATTTCTGGAGGAATCGTAGCCGAGTATTCAATCAACTTATGATCGAGAAAGGGAACACGGACTTCGAGCGAGTGGTGCATGCTCAAGCGATCGGTGCACGTCAGGATATCGTCCGGAAGATAGGTTTTCAGGTCGCAGTAGAACACGCGGTTCAGGGGTTCGTCGGCTTGTGAAGAATTAAAGTGTTTCAAGAACTCTTCCTTGGCGGCTTCAACTTCCTCGGCATAGCAACCTCGCGAGGCAGAGAAGAAGGTGTTCTGGTATCGGTCCAGCAGCTTGGCGACAAACCCCAGATATCGCCTATCGTCGGGGAGAGCGGCGGAACGGACAAACCGTTTCACATGGCTGCTCTTGAAGCCTCCCCACATCCCATCCGATAACGTTCCCAACATGCGATTTCCAACTGTCTTTCTCAGCCAGGCCGGAAAGCCGTTGTGCAAGTGACTGAGCTGATACCCGACGTATCGAGAATACCCTGCAAAGGCTTCATCTCCCCCGAGTCCTGATAAGGCCACTGTGACACGCTTGCGGGCCAACTGGTAGACGAAATATGACGGGACGGTAGAATCATCAGCGAAGGGCTCATCAAATGCCTCCACAATCTTGGCCAGCAGACCGTCGGCATGTGGAACAACGACTTGTTCTCTGTGGTCAGTACGGTAGCGCTCTGCGAGTAATGCGGCGTATCGGCGCTCATCCTCATAGGTTTCATCGGCGCAGGAAAACCCAATCGTGAATGTTTTTACGGGATCAGCGCTTAATCGGCTCATGATGGCAACTACGGTGCTGGAATCGATTCCTCCACTCAGAAACGCTCCAAGCGGCACTTCGCCGACTAATTGCCCATGGACGGAGTTCGTCAGAAGATCGAGAATCTCTTCAATGCATCTCTTTTCTTTTCGTGCTCGGTTTGGGACAAATTCGACATCCCAATATTGATGGATGGATAGATGTCCGTTCTTAACAAGCGCATAATGTCCGGGCAGCAGCTTATGGATAGACTGGTAAATAGTCCGGGGAGCCGGAATATAGGAAAACATGAAGTAGGCGGCCAAGGCTTGCCGGTCAATCGTCCGAAGAATTGACGGGATAGACAGAAGGGCCTTAATTTCTGACGCAAATGAGAATTGCCGCCCATGCTGTGCGTAATAGAGCGGTTTCTCCCCTAGCCGATCCCTTGCTAAGAATAGGGTTTCGGCGCTTCGATCCCAGATACAAAAGGCAAACATGCCGGTTAAACGATGCAAACACTCTATGCCCCATTCTTCGTACGCATGTAATATCGTTTCGGTATCGCTATTGGTCGCAAAGAGGTAGCCTCGGTTTTGGAGTTCCGCTTTAATCGTTTGATAGTTATAGATCTCTCCGTTGAAGACGATGCATTTATCGCCTTTTTGATTGATAATGGGCTGGTGTCCGGTGTGTAGGTCTATGATGCTTAGGCGCCTGTGGCCGAGAGCGACGGAACGATCGACATAGAGCCCATAGTCGTCCGGTCCTCGATGGCTCAGACGCTGTGTCATCTTCTCAATAAGCGCCGTGAGCCGGCCTTCGTCAGCATCTGAAGCGTTATAGATACCAGCTATTCCGCACACGAGTTGACCCAACTCCAAGGACTAATAAAGTCATCACAAACCAGAGTAGCACCTCAAGCTAACAGTGGAGTACTCAAGAATGCACGGCTAGCCGATCTATAGTTGGAGTTGAGCCATTCTCATACAACCCCTCCACCATCAGCATGTCATTGTCCAATTTTAGCTTCTATGCGCTGCGCAATCTGCCTAGGACGTGGTCGGTTGTTGAAGTCCATTTTCCATGGCCAAAGCATGAGCAGCTGTGCTTAATGTGTGAAATTCACAGCCCGAATCTTTCGCGTACCGAAGAAAATCTCTGATTTTCATTAAGAACTTTTTTTCATCCGAGGAAGTAGAGACAAACGGAGTCAACCCTGCTATGAGCGTAGTCGAATGGAAAGACAGATTCATAATAGGGAGGCCGCGCCTCATCATTGCCTCCGCCAACCGGATCATACTCGCACTGTCACAGTCTTCCGGTGTAAGCCAAATTTTATTAACAAGGTCCAGCTTGGCCAATATGCCCGGGAACCGAAGAAACTCGGGGAGTGGACGCTTGGCAAAGCCATAGACCTTATGACATAGCCCGACGTTAGCTTGCAGGTAACCGATGGATGCGGGAATTTCAATCACATTTACAGGGAAGGCTTCTCCAATGCGATTCCTCACACCCAGCTGAAACGGCAACGGCGAGCAATTTGTGAAATTGGGGCCCTGTTCTCTTGTCCAATCGAGGTATGGAGTAATCGATGTGTCCACCTTATATCCCAATACAGCAAGATGTTCCCCCACTGTATCACTGAAGCCCCAACGTCCCGCCCTGAACGAGTATGGCCGAACCCCAAAAGTCTTCTCAATCACCTCCGTGAGGGCTTGAATTTTTTTCAGCTGAAGAACTCTTGGAAGATTACACAACCAGCTGTTCTTTACGGAGCATGCTTCAGTGAAGGGGGGTGTATTCCAAGGATGGCAATGCGTCCCTATTTCGCATCGCCCTCTATGGTGGATATCGTTCAGGATGGATTGTGCTTTTGGATCCGTAGCCACAGGGTAAGTGATGAGATACGTAGGGCTTGCGCCGAACTCATCAAAGAGCGCTTGAAGATCCGGTATCCGCTCGATGTTTTTCAGTGTCGCTCCAGACGGGCTGTAGATCCCCCAGTTGTCCTCTTCGGTATCAATGGTAATCACAAGTTTCATAGCCTGCACACCCAATGGAAACTATACGGCTCGAATACGACGCCCCTCTTACCCGCTGAAATGCACGTGCGTAAATTTCCCACTTGGGGGTTGCTCCTCCACCATACCAGGCAACCATGGAACCCCGTGGACCAGCGCACGAATCAATTCACAGATTCTTCTGATATCTGGTACGGCAACATAAGCATGAACCGGTAGTGTGACCAACCTCTCCGCAAGAAGCTCTGCACCAGGGAATCGTTCCTGTTCGAAAAACATCATGAGCTCGGGAATTTTTGAAATTGGAGATGGGTACAATGCGCTCACCCCAAACCCTTTATCGGCTGCAAGGACGCACAACCTCCGCTTCTCCCCTGCCGATGGCATGATCACCGGCAAACGCAGATACGCTGTCTTTATACGACGAATTGAGGCAGGCGGTTCCACTTCTGAATTAAACTGATGCAGATACTCCTCGATTCTCTTTGATCGAGCTTCGGTCGACTGATCAAGCCTTTGACGCCAGCTCAATAACAACGCGGCTCTCGACTCATCAAGCCGATGGATGGAAAAATTTACATCAAAGATCGACTCGCCAAGTTTTAGGAACGGCAGTCCGGCCGGCAACCAATACAACCAAGGATGGATCAGTAGCTTCATGGCTACAACACTAAACAAATTGGTGACTTGATCATAGATCGATGCTTCAGGCACCTCCTGACAGACATTCCGTAGGGAGCCGGCCATGTCATCGGAGTTTGTAAGAATTATGCCTCCCGATCCCGCTGTCAGCTGTTTGCCGCGTCCCAAGCTGAAGAACCCAATATCTCCCTGTGTGCCAAGCCATCGACCATTGTGTCGCCCCCCTAACGCCTGGGCGGCGTCTTCAACGATGGGCACTCCATAATGCTTCGCAATAGCCTGAGTACGTTCGATGTCAGCGATCTGGCCGAGCAAATGAGGGCTCACGATACATAATGTGTCGGCATCCACGATTGACGTGAGCCTCGGAAAATCAAAGTCCAAGGTATGAGGGTCCACATCGCACAATGCGACGTTGCATCCGGCCCGCACGATCGCGGAGGGAACGGAATAACATGTGTATGCAGGAATAATTACCTTTCGGCGAGGGGTTCTTGAAGCAAGGGCGTGCAAGATAGTCGCCAAAGCAGCCTTTCCTGATGACAACAAGAAAAGATGCTTCACTCCAAAAAACTGCCTCATTTCTTTCTCAACGAGGTGGCGATAACGCCCCTTACACACCAAGCCCAGTGTCGCTCGCCCAATGTCCATCCAGGACAACGGCGCTGCGGTCGGAGCCAGATGATATTGAAGTTTCATGGAAGAAATTTCACGATCCTGGGCCCCAGGACCGTCGTGACAGGAATCGGGAGTTGTTGCCAGAGCCGAATCGCACGTTCGTATTTTAGGTTCTGCGGATTGAGCTGAGGGAGCGAGCCGCCTCCTGGAAGCCAATAATACCAATTCAGCTGAACAGGCTGAGCACCCCACTGTTCTTTGAACCGATAGGTCCCACTGCCCTTTGAGGATCGACCGAAATCGAAACAGCTGTACTGCTGATCGCAGGCATACTTCAGAATCGTCCCATAGAGAAGCATATTGGGGGCGAACCCGACGTACCGCCTATCGGAAGAGGCCCAAGGAATCTGAAGCATTTGACGAAAGCCGTATACCAATCCTGCAGCCACGGGGCGACCTTTGAGCCGCACCGCGATAATTCTCACATCGTCCGGAAATGTTTTGAGGATCTCAGAAAAGAACTGTTTACTATAAACGGGCGTCCCTAGATCCCGCATATTCAACGAAAATACGGTGTAAAAATCATTGAGCAGTTCCAATCTGCCCACATGAGTCGTCATTCCCTCTTTTTCTCCCCGCCGGATCTGACTACGCAGCTTCGGGGCGAAGCTCTTCCAGAGATGATCGTATGTTCGAGGAAGATCGAGCCGCATCGACACTTTATGGTCTTTCCTTGGCCAATCGAGATCGGCGTTCCCGTAATGTCGCAATTCGATATGCTCGGCACCGAATTGTTCGGCCTTGCCGGCAGCCTCCCTCAACAGGGCATTCGTCGTTTCAAGACCGTCTGATACCACACCTCCATAATTGACATATGGAACAGACACCATGAACCGACCAAACAACCAGCTTGAAAGCAGCACAAGAGGCAACACTCCACGTACTTGCCTGTTCTCATCTAGGGCCATCAGATATCGCGTCTGATGACCGAATACTTTTTCAATAATGCGCCCCCACCCGAGTAGATGATATCCTGATGCCAGCGGGTGATCCGAGACATAGCGATCCCACAGTTTGGCCTCTTCCGTTCCTTCGCCGACAGCCACACAAACGATCATGGCGTATATACGGTAAGTTTCCCTCTATCGAGGCTACAAAGAGAACCTTTTGGCAGAATAGCTATCTTGAACCAAGCGGTTCGTATGCGGCTGAAGTGCGGAGCGAGGGCTCGTTGAGGGGGAGGCTTACACTACCAGCGCCCTGTTTATCCAACTCATACCTATCAATGATCGCTCCCTGACGATTGACGAAGCGAAAGGTGATACGCGAATCGCCGGCATCCACTACCATAACGCCAAAATCTTCCCTGTAACGAAATTGGCTATGGCTATCGATTTCACCGAACTCGGAAACCCACAAACCGCCGGCACCATTCACGAAGTACGGCAGATCATCGACAAATAGACGTTCATAAACATGGAAGAATCCTGAGAGCACGGCATCCACCCCCCAGGCTTTAAACGGCCAACGCATGTATTTGACATCCTCAACCTTATGAGAGGTGTACGGTGCGTGATGGGCCAAGACGAGATTCCATGGCTGTGCCGATTCCTTCAGTTGTTGTTCGAGCCACCGACCCTGAACTGAGTCAGGACTTACACCATCAGGCTCACGTTCATCCGTATCAAGCATGAAAAGATGTACCGGCCCACGGACAAGATCGTAATACCGCTCATTACCGGGAAGAGTGAAATACTCGAGATAGGGCCGCAGCGAATCGCCGTCCCAGTCTCGATGGCCGGGGATCGGAAAAAAGCGATTCGTCGATGCTCCTTCGCCAAAGTTTCCTTTGTATGGTGAAATATATCGGTGAAAGAATTGCCCGATGTTTTGGTCGATGGTGTCGGCCAATCCGTCCGGGTAGTTATTGTCGCCTAAAGTAACAATGAAGTCCGGTTTCCAACTGTCGACCACCAACGCCACGTCTCTTTCATTGTGGCTACCAGACCCATAATCTCCGATTGCGACAAAACGTATGGTCCCGGAATCGGGCGGCTGAACTTGTGGAAGCGCAACCCACCGGACTACTCCTGCAATCGCGTATCTGAAATGCCAGCCTCCAAGGCAAACGATAAGTCCACAAATCAGCAGGCTGATCCAGGCCTTCAAACGAACATTTTTCAGCATGCAACATTTCCTTTCAGGGAGACAGCTTCAATATAGAGCTCGTCATCCACTGACAGAATGCAGGCGATGAGCCAGTCCAGAAAAAGTCGATCGTTGAAATCCCAAAAGTGCCATACCAACGATCCTATCACTTCAATCTTGAGGGATGGTTTTGGAGAAAGACTCGGTGGAGAGATCCTTCTACGAGGATCATGCCGTTTTTTCTGCAAGTGATTGTTCAAGCATCTGAGCGTCCACGAAGAACTTGACTGCCCAGTTTAAGAGTTCGTATCGACCGTACTGGCCGTGAATAGGCTCTGCCCCGCTGATTCCGCCATACATTCCCGGGTGTTCAGTACGCAAGAACTGAACTCTTCTAAGCGCGGCGGCGGTTGTTTTCAGTCCTTCATAGTATTCATACTTCCCGGTAAGTTGGTACAAACGCCCCCAAATCCCGGCCATCTGTGCCTCTCCGGTCAGACACCGCCATGTAACGGTAGGCTCCCACCGGTCATTGAATCGACCGGCAAGGCTCCCGTCCGGTCGCCGTCTAATGAGGAGAGCGTCCGCAGCCTTCCGGGCCCGGGCGATATAATGGTCGTTCTGCAGACGCGCACCGATTTCCAGGATGCCTCTAATGCAGTATGCGATAGTATGCACGAGTGGTTGCGAGGGATCGTGCAAGCAATTCGACCGAAACCAGCCGTTCTCGATTTGTTGCCGTAGGGCAAACTCGACATTTCGGACCGCGGAGTTTTGGAATTCCTCAATGCCGGTTTCCTTATAAAGCTCCAGCAATGCCCAGGCCGTCCGCGTGTTATAGGTATAGAAATCCATTTTGGAGCTGGCATAGCTGGAGAGCGATTTTCTCCATGAGCCATCTTCTTCCTGTTGCGCAACCAAGAACCGAGCAGCCTTGATCGCGCAATCCAAATAGCGCTGTCTCGTGGTTTCTTGGAACGCCCGGATCCATCCGAATATCACTTGACCGGTATTAAATATGGCGGGTGTGGGAGGTTGATCGATGGTTCCCCCTTGAACGGCTCCATTTTCCATCTGAACTCGGCATTCCCACTCCGCCATGCGGACAGCCCGATCGGCAATCTCATCCCGCCCTGTCCGGCGCGCATAGTCAAACATGGTCGGAATAATATACCCGGTCGTTTCAGGGTAGGAAGGAATCCATCCTTGTCTCTTGAAATAGGTGTTATGAATCATCGAATAACTGCGCGCAACCCCCCCATCGCCGAATGCATCTTGGGCATTACAGATCCATTGGATCGCGCCCTGAATGTGCTCTTCAAGGGTGCTTTCCTTGCCGCTACGATGGCACAGGTATGTCTTTGCAAGGTCATAACTCACAAAAGAGCCATAATACTTTGAAAGAGAGCTTATCGTCTCAATGTTCACAACGTCTCCCTTCACTAACCCGAATGCACTTCATCCATTTTGAATGCCAACGTCATCCGCAAGCGGCTATCACCTCACTTCATAGAGCACAGCATTTCCATTCTCGAACATCTTTTTCCACCACAGCGGTGGATGTTCATAAAACTCATGACTCTTGTATCCAGAGCTCTTGCTGAGCCACATCCCTTTATTAATGTTCAACCATTGTAGGTATCTCGAGTTCACCATGACAAAGCTCCCTGACGGTATTTCTTCGATTGAATCTATCGCTTCAAAATCCACCCACGCTGTGCGAGGCGGGTACCCGTCGAAAAATTGAAGTCCTCTTAAAGTAAGGGGGTCGGAGTATAAACGGCTGGACGGCTGAATCATGCCGTTTATAGCTCGAATTTCAGACGTCCATTTCAATGGTGCACGCTCTTGCCAATATAGAGTTGCTGCTCCAACGGCAAGAACAAATGAAATTAACCCCACCCCCCAAAACATTCGCTCTTTGTGTACCCCCTCACCGCTTCCATCGGGAAAGATCAGTCTCCCCAAAAGCCCAGATACGAGGAGTACGGAGGGGAATATAACAGGATAAAAGTATCGTTCAAAAAGGGGTAATGGGGAATAGGAGGCGCGGGAACTGGACGCAAAATTGAACATCAGCAGCAGCGTAATCAGCCAGAGAGACGGAATAAGAAATGCTCGGTCTTTCCAATAGCACGCATGACAACACGCGACGATTCCCAAAAGAGGCAAGAAGAGGAATGTGCTGTTTACCAGTAAGAACTCCGGCCCTTTTAGGAACAGTCGTTTCATCAAAGCCACTGTTCTACTGCCGCCTTTCGTCCAACCGAAATTGCTCCCTTCCGTAAAAAACCCGTTTTGCCACTGGTTGTAATTCCTTTCGATCTCATGGAATCGATAAAACCAATCTCCCACCAGATGATGATACGCGACCATCTCTCCCACGAGAACGAATATGGCTCCCAATGCCACCCCTCCCCATAGAACCACAGCAGAATGCCAAGATCGCTTTAGACTCATTATTATGAGGACAGCGCAGGTCAGAACGAAATACGCGACCGTTTCCTTGCAAAGCCAGGATATCCCAAACGCCAATCCAGCAAAAAGACCTCCTGCGAGAAGGACAGACGTGTTTTCAATGCAATACCGCGTAAGGGCAATGATGGCAATAACACCGAGTGACGCGAACACAGCTGCAGGAAGGTCAGGATACAAAACTGTCGCATTGTTTACGTCAAGTGGAACAATGGCATGGACAGCGGCAGCGATGAGACCGACTCGATGGTTAAACAGCATACTCGCACAGAAATAGGAAAGCAGTATGCCCACGGCAGAAATGAACAGGGGATAAATCGCAATACTCCACTCACCGAAACCCCATAAACGAATGGCCCATGAAACAGGGACAATGACTCCGATTCTTAAAGGAAACACGGCCGGCCCGCCGTACGTGCCGATGGCAAACCGGTCTCCAGCCAATTCATAGGCAAACCTTGAATACTCGCCGTCATCCAGTCCGATATAGCCCGCAAAGAAATATGCACGAAGACAAATTGCGGCGGCGAATATCGCGAATAAAACCGGAGAATCTTTTCGAAGATCTCGGACGAATGAGTGCATCGCAATTACTACCGTACCCTCAGAGCCAAATCGACTCTCTAGCCTATAGAATGAAAGTCATGATTCCTTAATATGAACCGCGTTCGCAAACTCGGCCTCACCAGAACGCCTTGTTTCACTTTTTGCAACAAGGGCAGATCGGAATGGTGGTCTGTGTAACACACGGACGATTCAAACTCAGAAGGCGTTACGATCTTTTCAAGTCGTGTGACCTTCTCAACTCCATGGCAGTTCTTCCCTAGAAGTCGTCCTGTTATACACCCTTCTTTGAGCTCCACCGAGGTACAGATCACCTCTGGGATACCTAGCCTTTCCGCGATATCTCGAACATAGATATCTAGACTCGCGGTCGCTAAAACGACACGATCCCCGCGGCGCTGATGAGTCCTGAGCGCTTGGACCAGCTCTTTATTGGCGTACTTACCCACAAAATATTCCGCGAACTGCTTTGCCACTCCTTGAACATCCTTTACCGCCCGTCCTTCAAGCGCTCCCCCAAGAAACGCTTCTTTTAACGCCGTGTTGCCGGCAATTCCGGCCAGATACAAAGCGACATAATACGGCACCTTCCACAGCGATCCCGTTGCTATGCCGAATTGCCGCACGCAACGATATAAAAAGGGAAGATAACTGTCCCCGTTTATCAGTGTGCCATCAAGATCGAAGATGACGACGCGCATATCAATAGGCACTAAATTGACGGCCTCCCTGACGGAGAATTTTGAGCCACAATCACATAATGGCTGTAACAGAGCCGATGCATTCGCTGAGATGCGGTGACCGTCAAGCCCTCTTCTGCAAGCCACTGTTTGATTTCGTCTTCATGCCGTATGGAGATGAACTGCCTGCTTAACACAAGATCATGTAACATGCTTGCCCATGCCATCCACATGGGACTTGTGAGACATCTTTAAATATTAACGTGTCGGCCAGATTCGCCCTTACGACACGACGAATAAACTCGCGCTGTTTGGAAGAAGGAACATGATGGAGCACATCAATGCAGGTCACAAAGTCGAACCGTTCTGGAGGATAGGCTTCATCCGGCGACACACAGCGGAAGTCTATCTCGCAGCCTTTCGGTAATTTTGCCAAACGCGCCAACTGAATTGCTTCTGAAGAAATATCCAGGCCGATTCCCTTTTTGATTTTTCCGCTATGCGCCAACAACAGCATCAGCATGCCCATGCCGCAGCCAATGTCTAAAGACGATTCCCTTGGAGGGATCAGCCTTAACAATTCCTCATAGGGGCAGATGTAGGATCGCCACTTAATTATCAGGTCACGGAGAAAACCCGTCCTTGGGTAGACAGCGACCAGTAGTCGCGAAGCGTCTTTAGCCGAATTAATCATCTTGTACGGATTAGTTGTAGTCCTCATCTCTTATTGTAGTGAAGATAGTGGAAGATCTGTTTTCGATTGACGGCAGTGACGAGAGCCCACGAGCGACCGCGTTAGGCTTTACGAATGACGATGATGTAATGAGCGGCGAGCTTTCTAAGGACACTTCGCTCCAGAGCCTTCTCAACCCGGCTCGCGAGGGGCAATATCGCGCTCGGCAGAAAGTTCGGAATGAACGTAAAGAAGATAGCATCTTGAACCGCAAGCCCAAATTCCTCCTGCAATCTTTTCGCCGGAATCCAATTCTCCCCCCCAAACCGATCGATCTTGGCGGTCAGCGGAAAGATATAGTTCCAAAATATCCGGAAGAGAGGATTGATGAGATTGCTCTCGCGAATGATGAGCACTCCATGGTGGGTAATCACTCTGAGTGCCTCTCTCACAGCTTTCATTTGCTCGTCTCGGGAATAAATGTGATGCAACACGCCGGTCAACAACGCCACATCGAAGGCCTGATCCGGAAATCGCACATTGAGGGCGCTTCCTTCGAATATGGAGCCTTGCAACTCAGGATAGCGCTCCTTCCCTCGGCGGACCATATTCCCAGACAGTTCGATCCCGACAGCCGAAATCCCTTTCCCCCTCAGAAACATCATGTTCGTACCATCACCGCAGCCGATATCGATGACGCGCGGCAAACCATGAAAATAACGCTCAACCAGCTCCCACCATTTCTGCGCCAGATAATCCCGGATATGATCGGGTATTTCCTCCTTATACGTCTCGGCAATGGTGTCGAAGTGCCGCCTTGCGTCCTCTCCTTTACCCATTGTCCTTTGCTCGCCGTCCTGGGTGTACATATAGAACCTATCTCAGAATACAGACTATAGCGGGCTAGTTTGGAAGACCCGCTGAAAATGAACCGCGTGATTTTCAGAGATTTGGCGGGCCGAGCGAGGGTGATACGCCTGGTCCAACGTGGATTCCAGATCAAAAATCGATTCAGACAGGTTCTAATGTGTCAAATACAGCATGGCGGCCAGCCACATAAGGCCCGCCAATAAAAACCCCCGGTCATTGAACAGCAATTCGACCGGCTCCCCGCGATATCGCTCCTGCACTTTCAGCATAAAGCGATAGATGCAGTACACGACGAGCGGCACGGTGAAGATGATCTTGTCGGTTCCGTGAAGCGCCTTTGTTTCTGGAGACACGGAATAGAGCATGTACGCGAGGATGGTGAGGCTTGCCGAACTGCCTACAAGTATATTGAGCTTCTGCACCGAATAGGATTCATTGACCGCTCTCGTGAGTCCCGCCGACGCTCCCAGATCTTCCAATTCCGATCGCCGTTTCCCGAATCCAATCGTCAAAGAGAGGGTAAACACGCAAATCACGAGCCAATTCGTCACCTCCACATCAACCAGGAACCCACCGGCGTAAATCCGCATCACAAACCCGATGGCGATCGACATCACATCGATAACGGTCTTTTCCTTCAAGAAGAACGAGTACAGCAAATTGTTCACGGCGTATAGACACAACACCACGAAGAAACGCGGCTCAAGAAACGCACCGCCCACAAGCGTTCCACCGGCTATGACGAACGCCACCGCTCCCGCCGACACCGGCGAGATGTTTCCCGCCGCGATCGGACGATGCCGTTTCAGCGGATGTTGGCGATCCCCACGAACATCCACCAGGTCGTTCAACAGGTAGACGGCGCTGGACATCAGGCAAAACAACAACGCGCCCAGGATCGTTTTCGTTAAGTATTCATTCATGCCGAACTGCGCCCCCATCAGGAACGGCGCCAGCACAAAGAAGTTTTTTACCCATTGCTTGACGCGAAGGGCCTTCACCCAACATTGAATATACTCGGTGGCGCTGGAAACACTCACGGCTATGGTAGACTGCATAGAAGGGCTCATCGGCTCTTTTGACGGATCACGGTCGGCTTTGGCTCATGTCTATCCCCTACCCGCCGCGGACAAGATTTGCAGGAGTGCCGTTGACCTGAACCGTTATATAAGGCGGCGCGCACAGCCTGCATTTCCCAAGTTCGGCTTGGAACTGCGTGTCGCTCACTCTCTCGAACTGCAACCGCTCATACATATCCGCCGCGGGCTTGTTCTTTGCCGTCGGAAGATACTCGCCCATGAGGGCATTCGCCCCTCGCGCAGCGGCATAGTCCACGACGAATGCCATCACTGCCGCCTCGATGTTCTTCCCAATCACGCGACAGCTCAGGAGAAATGTATCGATCAGGCATTGGTCCCGCTCGAACCGCAGAATGCACACACCAATGATCCCGTAGTCCCCGAATTTATCTTTCGATGACACGCCGAACACGCAGGTTTGCGCACCCTCGACAAATCCCGCGATATCGGCCTCGGTATACCGCCGCGTCGTGAGATTCATTTGATTCGTCTTCTGTGTCAACTGGGCAATCCGTGGTATGGAAAAATGGTCGGCTGCGTCAATGGATACTTCGATGCCGAGGCTGCTCAAAAATTCATCCAGATTGTTGTAGGACTTCTCGTGCTGCTTGCGCATGACCTGAGCCTGATACATCTGACCTTTTTTCTTATCTTCGTCGGTCAACCGGACATGGTCGACGCCCGGCAGACGATCCAGCACGGAGGGAAAGAGATACGGTTGATCCGGCAGACAGACCACTTCACACCCGGGGAGCTCCTGGCGCACACGCTCACATTCGATCGGATTGTCGTCAATGAGGATCATGCTGTCGATCCCGATGTTTAACTCCTCGGCCAAGGCCTTCATATTGTTTGCTTTATCGTCCCAGTTTATCTTGGCCGCGGAAAAATGTTGCCGGCGCAGAATCATGTCCGGGTGTTTTTCGATCGCTTCCCACGCATCGGCCTCGTTGTTCTTGCTGTTGATGGCAAGTATCACCCCACGGTGATACAGCTTGAGCAATGCTCGCTGAAACATGCGGAAGCAATTCCCCGGATAGGTATGCCCCAATCGGATGCCTTGCATGCCGTCTTCTCCGATCACACCGCCCCATAACGTATTGTCGAGATCGAGCACGACGCACTTTTTGGATTTACCAAGACAGCTCAGCACATACTTGAGTAAGTCATCGACCAACAAGGGATAGGAGGAATGCTTGTACGGACTTTTTGACACCGCCCATTGTTTGGCGTCGAACAGCTGCTCGTAGCCCTTCCGTTGGACAAATCGGTGAAAATCCCACATGAATGTCCCGGACAGCGTGTGGCAGATCGCGGCTAAAGCGCGGTTAAACTTCGCCACTAAATACGTCTGCCCTTCGGGGTCTTGCGCGTCATAAATCCCCCAATACACATCCGTCGGCAAACACGCGTTTTGTATGATGACGGGCGATGACAGCTTCACCTCAATCGTCTTTGCCAAGTTCCGCAGCTCATCCACCTTGCCCAGCAGGAGAGCCTCCCACTCCGCGCACGAAGCGCCGTTGAATTCTTCGACAAACTTCGGCAGCAGTTCTTCGAGCCTGACCAGCAGCAGGACGATGTCCGGACGAAAAGTATGGAGCGGACCGGCGGCATCGAGCACTTCCTGCACATATTGGTTATAGCCGCCCCAATAGAACTCCGGCTTGAATCCCTCCAGACAGAGTCTCACACGAAGGACCGGCTCCATACCTTCCACGGTATAGCTTCGTAGCACGGCGATCCGAAGCGGCCTTGCGTCTCTGCACGCTTCTTCCACGTGACCCACCTGCCGCAGATAATCGTTGTACCCATAGTTATGGACGTCCGACTTTAGCTGCCTGATGTTGTTCATCGTATCGACTCGCATCTTCTGCCTATTCTGCCGCCCTTATTTTTCGCAGATCGTCGAGCTTTTCAACGTTCATGACCGTCGCATCCTTGCTGATATCCCGGATGAGGCCGCTCAACACCCGCCCCGGCCCCACTTCTACAAACGATCTATGCCCGTCTTGAATGAACCGCTCGATTGACAAGCTCCATTGCACGGGAGCGGTCATCTGTCGGACTAAACAATGTTGGACTTGCTCTGCGGTTTCATACATGGTGCCTGTTACATTCGACACAACGGGGATCTCCGGAGTTTTCGGAGGAAACGCCGCCAACGCGTCTTTCATTTCTTCACTGGCATGCCGCATAAAACGACTATGCCACGGGCCGCTCACTTTAAGCGGAACCACCAGCTTCGCTCCCGCTTTCTTGGCATAGTCCGACACCACCCTCAGCGCTTCCTTCTCGCCGGACAGAATTACCTGCCGTGGAGAGTTATGGTTAGCCACTTCGACTGAACCCACCGCGCATGCCTGCTCGCACAATTCTTGACACCGGCTGATATCGAGCCCCATGACTGCAACCATCCCCCCCGGATACCGGCTCGCAGCCTGCTGCATCAATACGCCTCTGCGGCGCACGAGACGCAGCGTCTCTTCGAAGGAAAAGGCCCCGGCGCAGAACAGAGCCGCATACTCCCCCAAACTATGCCCTGCGACGGCGACCGGCACTATTCCCGCTTGTTTGGCCGCCAGGAGACAGGCAAGATTGACGACTGTAATCGCCGGTTGGACGAATTCAGTTTGTCCAAGAATCTGATCAGGATCTTCGAAGCAGAGCCGGCGCAAGTCCATGTCAAGCATGGATGAGGCTTGCTCGAATAGTGACTCCACCCCGGAAACATGCTGATAGAATTCTTTTCCCATCCCCACATATTGCGATCCCTGCCCCGGGAACACACACACCGCATTCATACGCAACCATCCCTACTCAACGGCCGAAGACTCGTCAGGCACATTCGACAATAGCCGGAGTGAAAATATCATCCAACACAACATCGACCATGCCCCATGACAATCCCACTCCGAACCCACACAACAGAACCCGGTGGCGTCCCGACATTTTCCATCCGGAGAAATGATGCGCCATCGTCAACGGGATGGAAGCTGACCCGGTATTCCCATATATACCGATGCTGTACGGAACCTTTTCCTTGGGAAATTTCAGTTTACCGGCAATCTTATCGTTCATGAATTTATTCGCTTGATGAAGGAATAAATAGCTGATGTGATCGGTCGAAAGGCCTCCTGTTTCCATGAAGGAGGCAAGGCTCTTGACGACATCCGTCGAAGAGAATTTAAAGATCTCCATGCCGTTCATGTACAGATGGTCGTCCGAGCGAACACCGCCGTCCGCGCGCTCGCGCACCTGACGGCTGCTTTCATCCGACGGGTTCCGAAAGCCCCCGCACGGAACATACAGATTCTGAAACCGGCCGCCGTCCGTTCTGAGTTCGATTGTAATCGGCTCGGCGTTCGCATTTGCATCGAGAAGAGTCGCCGTGCCCCCGTCGCCTAAAATAAAGACGACGTTTTTGTCCCCCGCATGGCACAGCTTCGTTTGGGTGTCCCCGGCGAGAAGAAGCACGCGCTTCAAGCCGTCGCCTTGCATCACGGCGCAGGCGTTATACAGCCCGACGACATAACCCGAACACCCCATGTTGATATCGTACGCCGCGACCTCGGTCGAACACTTCAGCCGATCTTGAAGCACGCAGGCTGTCGACGGCACCCGATAGTCAGGCGTCATGGTGCTGAAGATGATGCCGTCTATTGTTTTGGGATCAATCTGCAATCCCTGCAGAAGACGCTGCGCAGCCGCCACGCACAGATCCGACGAACAGAGGTGAGCCGGAGCCTTCCGATATCCCGATACTCCGGTCAGATCGACGATCTTTTTACGATCCTCTTCGGAGCAAAACACATGGTCGGTCAGATTATTCACGCTTGCCTGAGGCACCGCGCCGGCCATTCCCCTGATTTGCACCCCTCTAAACACAGATCGCGCCATGCTGAACTCCAATCTCACCCGGCCCCGTTCGTCTCTTTGATTTTGCTCATAATAAGGCGCTTAAATGTTCCAAAATCTTTGTACATTTCCACCGCCTGATCGGGGTCGATATCCAAATTGAATTCTTCTTCGAAACTAGACACGAGTATGAGGTGCTGCAGCGAATCCCATCGTTCGAGATCAGTCGGTCTTGCCTCATCGGTAATCTCATGGGCCGGCACCTTTAGCACCACTCCGAACAGTTCTCTGATCTTGTCTTCCAAAGGAGTTTTCCTTTCAATTCACAACTGCCGGTTCCGTCGCCCTAGTTCCCCTTTGCATTCTGGCGCTCCACCAGGTTGCGAATGGTATCGATATCTTTGAAGTTTTCGAGTTTCACTTGATCGGACGCCAAATCCAGGCCGAAGGATTCCTCCAAGAATGCCATGATTTTCAGAACCCCCAGGGAATCAATAATACCGGACTCTATCAACGGCTCGTTGTCTTCCAGGCGCCCAAGATTTAACTCGGCCGCAATCTCTGTGAGAATAAACCGCTTTATTTCCTCCCCCACATCACGCATAGGCTTTCCGTTCATTTGCATGTGTCATGTGACTCTACCGGCCCATATGGCACCCATCCCTTTCCAACCATATCGGCCATAATTGAGACGACATCTTCGGCCGTCACCAGCAGTAACCGAGAATGCCCCACTTTCCCGACAATTAACTTGCCTTGCCGCATCATTTCCCGCTCAAGCGTGACGGTATCCCTCAGGACCCCCTTGGTAAAGGCATAGGTCTGCATCTCATGCCGAACATCATCGGTGCCTACCACACCGGCCGAAAATACCCGATCCTCGTACACAGGGAGTGCGAGCTTGTCTTTCAAAAGATCTTCCACATAGTGAAAAAATGTAATGGCCCCGAATCCCACGTCAAAAAAAAGGATCTTCCCTTTCAGTTGCCGAAGCTTCTCAAACGGCGTACCAGGCCCACAGGGAAATACGCAGGCGTCATGACCAGCTGTGATCCAAGCGCTGTCTTTCCCAAATGCGAGAACAGGATGCGTAGGATGAAGACTCCTTGCCGTCCTGTTCCGACGTCTGAATATCTCCGTCACCAGACCCATCATGCTCATCGTCTTCTTCACATGAAACGTCTTGTTCTGTGCCAGATAGTCATAGGCGGAGCCTCGGAAAGGGATCGACACCATCATCACATTGCCCTTTTCGCCCAAAAGACCAACAAACGCTTCAACAAGGTCTGACGGCGTCCCCTGAAACCCACTATCGGGCTCAAAGTTGGCATGCACCAATACCGTATCTGTTTCAACAATTCCCATATGCCGCAAGACAAGCCGTAGCCGTTCTGCATCGTACCGAAAAAATACATTGATAAAGCGGGTCCTCCAACCATTGATCGCGGCTTTAAGCGCGCGCTTTCCTCGCTGCCCTACGAGTGATTCGATGACGCTTTGCAGCATAAGGGCAAACCTTCAGAGAAACGGCGGTCTTCCCCCTGTTAACATAATTTTCTGTCCGGTCGTGTAGGATGCGAACTTCGAGGCCAGGAACAGCACGGCCTGTGCCACATCAATCGGAGAGGCATGCCGCTGCATCGGCGTTTCTTGTGCGATTTTCTTTCGAAAGCTCTCTTGAATATGCGCCACCAGATCAGTTTCTACAAAGCTTGGCACTACGGTGTTGACTTGAATATTTTTGGATGCCAACTCGACGGCAAGGCTGCGCGTAAGCCCTTGTAGTGCCGACTTCGCTACCACATACTTCAACTGATTGGGGGGAGGATCATCCACGGCCACGGTCGAGATATTAATGATTTTTCCTCCGCCTTGATCCAACATGCCGGGAATGACCGCCTTGCAGCAATAAAACGCCCCTTTGACGACAACGTCCAGATCTCGTTGAATCTCTTCCCATGTCAAATCGGCGAGCGAAGATGGTCTAAAGTCACGGACAGCATTGTTTACCAGGATGTGAATGGTGCCATAGTGCGCTCTGGCCTTACTGACCATGCGCTCAACATCCTCGGCCACGGTCACGTCGGCCCCAACGGCCATGGCATTCCCTCCCTCCCGCACAATTTCCTGCACCACCCGCTCAGCGTCGTCCTTCCCTCGATAGAAGTTCACGATAACCTTTGAGCCCAAAAGGCCAAAGAGCTTGGCCACCGTCTCGCCGATGCCTCTGCTTGCGCCGGTGATGAGGACCACCTTATCCTTCACCCCCCAATCCACCAAGGACATTTTCATCTCCGCGGCCGTCGGCATGCTCGGGGAAGACTTGTTCACCAAAGCGCTGGCACGGCCGCGCATTGCCTCGTCGCCATCCTCCCCGGTAACCGAGAGCGCTGCCTTGACAATACGTGTTGCCCTCGAGACATGCGTCACTTTGCCTTCCAAGCGATACCGGTTTCCGCATTGGATTTGTTGTGTCCATTGTGCCGAGATCGTGAGGAACGTGGCCGACATTCCTGGAATTCGCATTCCGACAAAGGTTGACGACAGTACTGTTGCCAAGAGATTGGGGACAAATGACGTGATAAAGCCGGAGGATGGCCTGACATCCTGACCGCACAGCCCCTTGGTCAGAATCCCGAGAAAGGCATGCAGCGCGTCACGCTGTATGAGGAACTCCATCCCATCACATACCCCGGCCGACAAATCCTCCAACTGCCAATTATTAGCGGCACAAGGAGTCACCAGCACGCAGGGAACTTCCCCGGCAGGCGCGACGCTCACATCCTGCACCTCGCCAGGTTCGTCTTCGTAGCACACTCCAAACAAACCCGACGTTACGATCGGTCCTGAGTCCGCCTTCCGGATGCGAAACTCAAACACGAACTCTGTCTCCGACTCTTGGGTCGAGGCAGGCTCGACCGACAACTCCAGCCTGTCATTAAAATAAACGGGAGTTGCGAATTGCACCTCCATCCTGGTCAGCCTGCAAGCCTTGCCGACGATATCTAATTGTTCCACCAGCGCAAGAAAGCCGGCAGGCAACATCCCGTGCACGACAGGATTTCTATAGACGGTCCTTCGCGCAAACGCTTCGCTGACATGGAGGGCGCTTTGATCACCGGTCAATGTCGAAAACGCATGCACCATGTCTTGAGAAACCGAAAAGCTCAGCGCGGACGGTTTGCTCAAGCGTACCCACCCCGGAAGGCTCGCCACAATGTCGCCCTCCTCATTCCGACCACTAATGTGCCTTCCGCGCTTTTACGATGATGTTCCATCCCATCCGGTTGAATGGAAATAGATTCCCCAACGCCAAGTCGACATACTGCAGTTGTGGCAATTCAATTTGCTTCTTCAACAGCACGCACCAAGAGAGGATGTTGTAGGGAACAATGAACACACTAGCCCATGCTTCAGGCTGATAGTCCGCTCCAAGAAGCTTGTTCCTCAATGATCGCGGCGTATAGAACCTCAGATGCGTTTGGTCCCATCCGCACCAACGTGTATTGCCGCACCATACTCTCTGGTACATACCCTCCACCAGATAATTGATCGAAAAGCTATTTTGCGTGCTTACCAGCAAGACTCCCCCCGGCTTCTGGGTTTGAGACAAGCTCTTGAGAAACCCTCCGTCATCCTCAATGTGCTCGACGACATCTTTGGCAACAACAATATCGAATTCCTTGGCGAGCAGCTCTTGAGTCATGCCCTCCGAACAAGTCATCGACAGATTGTCCGTGATGCCTTCCTTCGTCGCGTAGAGTTTCGCGGTTCGCAATGCGTTTTCTTCTGCATCGACGAGACTGACCATTGCCCCCTTTTTAGCGAGAGGGATGCTCATGATCCCTGCCCCTCCGCCGTAATCCAAAATGGTTCTACCGGCTACATTGCCCAATAACCTATCCATCAGCCGTGCCTTCACACGATTAAAGGGCAAGCCGGCAAGATGGAGGTATTGATTGAGAGCCTTTTCTTCATCCCCTTCTCGTGACCAATGAGTTTCTTCGTACTTCAACCGATCCACAAATCTCTCCCCACACTCCGATTGGCATGCTTGCCGTGAGCATCTTCTAGAGTATTAGGCATCACATCAAAACCCGAAAACCTGCTCATGCAGCCGTTCATTTTTGGTATGCGAGGCGAGAGCTTTGCTCTCCCCATATCCACGTCTTTAAAGAATATAAAAAGAGAATTAGGACGAAACGTAACCAAAGAAGCATTGCAAGAAGAGCCTGAAGAGGTTTTCCTTGCGATGGTTGAACCGAGACTCAATCTCCTTCAGATATATCGGGAGGCGATATTTCGACACTCCGTGGTGGTTGTACAGGATGTGCTTGGCAAATGACCGGAAGCCCACGATTCGCTGATGTGCTTCTCGGCGAATACGAAATAGATCGATTGTCCATCCACCAATCGGTCGCCGTCCCACCGCCGGCTCAAGATCACACCGCCCGACTCCTCGATCATATGATCAATATTATGAATAAACGTCCGGTCCCGACTTCGTACGATCGAGCCTTTCAGTGAACGATTGTCCACGGTCGGATGAGCCAGACCAGCAATCCCCACCAACCCGCGGCAGTGTAACAGCATCGACCGAACTACCAAGGCCGCATCTGATTCCTTGAGGTACATCAGCACGCCACAACAGAGAATGATGTCATATTGTTTGTCGCGAAGGTTCGCCTCTATGTGCTGCATATCTCCATGCACCAACTCTACCTTAGACCCTACCGACCGCAAATATTCCTGTCCCGAGCGGATCGCATGCTGATCAATATCTATGCCTTGCAAGTCGGAAAGACACGGGAACAACTCGGTTTCCATATATCGGAGCTGATACCCAAGAGAACATCCGACTTCATATACGGAGCGCACTTGTTCCGGACCAACTCCATCATGCGCCAACTGTTCCAGCAGATGCGTAAAGAACAGCTTGCGGGAAGGCCTGATGTTATCGAGCCCAAACCGAGTTTCCACTTCGTAGGGAGCCGCATACGAGAGGTGATGTCCCCATAAGAACTTATGATACGCATTAATGTCCTTGTCCCCATAATCCCGTATGAGTTCCACGGATAACCACGCTCGACGATCGGGACTGACCCATTGTTGTCGATCGATCCACAACGCCAAGTATTTTCTGATCTCCAGCGGTAACACTGCTCGCATCAAGCGCTTTGCCAATATTTTCATGACTTCCACTCCGAGCTTATGAAGCGGCTCTGCCCGGATGATCTCCTACAACCAATTGGTCGTAGGAAGGAAAGGCGCAGATTCGATCGAGATGTTCCGCCAACGTGCGCGTAATCCGATTCGACTCGAACGAGTTCACTTCTCCGGCAAAGGGGACATCACCTTGCTCGACAAAGGCACCATACGACTTCAGAATGAATTCCTTCACTCCTGCAACGTCCGAGGGACGAAAGACCCTTCCCACTCGAGTACGTTCCACCAGGTCCTGTGTCGCACCGGCCTCGGCGAGCGCCAAGACCACCGTCTGCATTCCCATATACTCATATAATTTTGCGGGGATCTGAAACGGTTGATTCGGCGCCAATAGCAGAGCGATATGGCTCTGCTTAATCAATCTCAGCGCATCGAGCCGGGAAACAGGGCCAAGCAGTTCGAGAAGCTCCCTCAACCCATACCGATCCGCCACCTTCTCCGTCGGCACCCCATCGATTATTCCGCACTGTCCCACCAGCTTAATCCGAATAGAATGGCGTGGTATAGATCCGGCATTGATAAGGTCTCGCACGGCCTGGAATATCGGTTCAGGCGTCCTCCCAAAATACAGCGAGCCCGCATATGTAATTGTAAAGATTGATTCCTTCTCATGATCTTTGAAACGCGCGGCTAGCTCTCCATCGAATCCATTGGGAAGGGTCACTGCTTTGCTCTGCCCCGCCTCTCCGTAAGTTGCCATGAAATAGCTCGTGAGCTTGCCGGTGTTCGACACCACAAGATCGGCGTTCTGAATAATCTTCCTCTCAAGCCACCTCTCGACGGCCAATGATGCGGCACACGTGGCATACAAAGATTTTGCAGGAGTGGCCATCCATGGATCTCGAAAGTCTGCTACCCACTGAACCTTCGTGAGCCGTTTCGCAATTAACCCGATAAGATGCGCTGAATACGGCGGACAGGAGGTCAGAATGACGTCAATGCGGTTTCTCTTGATGATCGCGAGCGCCTTCAAAGCTGCCGGCCACACCCAGTTCCGCTGTGAGTCGGGAAGGCTCAAAAACGACAGCGCGTAACGGCGTAGCTTTGCCGCCATGCTCTCGCCAAAACTCTCCTTCCGATTGGCCCGGGCTGATGAAGCACATTCCTGCATATCCGGCCTGCCCAATGCGGGGCCGACAACCCTTTTGAGCCACAAATATGCGTCGGACAGGGTCGGGAGACGACCGACCTTGTCGATTTCGAGCTCTCCCAGGGACTTCAGCCGCTCGTGATCGATCTGAGCCAGATACTTATCCTTGACCGTAAGCACCCGCACATGCCATCCCGACCGCGGGAGCTGAGCGGCAAAATTTGCAAGGCGAACCCCTCCGACCTCCGTGCTCGGAGGAAAATGATAGGCGATCAACAGTATCCTCTTCATCGGATCGGCTCGCTCATCGGTCTTTCAGGAATATCGTCGCATACCGCTGCCGCCAATCCCGGCGCGCTGTGGAGAACGGTTCGAGTCCCCAGTAATGGTACGGCCAGCCGACCGCTCTCGCCCATCTCGCTTCACTATGGATTTCGCCGATCTTATAGTCCAAGGGCACCAGATGATGACGGCGCGTGAGATTTTGACGAAGGGGCAGATCCATCCCGTCGATAAAGAAAGCGGATTTTGTGTGGGCCAAATGGCAAATATTTTCGAAAGCCTTCGACGCCTCACATGGGCTCAAATGAAAAAGGAAATTCTGCGCATAGATAATATCAGCAGGTCCCATCCTCGCCACCATGGCTTCATCCAGGACGTCGTCTACAGAGAATATGACTCGCGCTTTTATGCCGGCCTTTACGCAATAGTGCTCACTCTCAACATCAAATGTGTTTCTGACGAATTCGTCGGTAATGTGACGGTTATTGAAGATTTCCTTTTGCGGCAAGTACATACCCGTTTCGGCTTTACTAATGACCCGGGGATCGATATCACACGCCCGAACCATAAAGTCCAATTTCGGATACCGACACCTTAGTACGGACGCGACGGAATAGGCTTCGGCTCCATTCGAGCATCCTAAGACTGCTATCTTCAATGGTCTTGCTAGACCGCCATTGAGGGCATTATTCAATACCGGTCCTGCCAATGCATCGAACTGGGTTGGCAATCTCTGGAATCCAGTAAAGTTGGAATTTTCACGACGTTCACAACGGAGCGCAATGCGATGCCTGAAAGAACACCAAACGTCCGTTTCGAGAAACGATCCCATTCCAGGCACATATTTCAAAATGGATCCCATTGTTCGCGTCTTCCACCGATTAACAGAATCAAAATACGCCGACCATACCCCAGCCCATCACCTTTCCGAGTTCACCTACCGCTTAGGTAAGACCACGCTGTGGACTCGCCGACCTTTAACAGCAGTGCAACCCACATTCATTAATGAAAGGCTTCTGAGTCCGATCTTGCCAAAACTATGTCGTCCGACGATTATTTCGACAACAGATATGTAAGCGTCTCAACCGCAGCTCGTGGGTACCGTTCGCCCTTCGATTCGACATTATAGTGGTGGTGCAATCCAGGGGTTGTATTGACTTCACTGATAACCCCTCCACTCTTTTCCAAGGGAACAGTCGGATCCGTTGTTATGATATCGACACCGACAAACTCAGACCTCAAGATCCTGGCGGCGGATTCGACATCGTCGATCAAGGACCTGCATAGAAGCTCCGTCACCACTTTGTTATAAACCGTGCGGACCTCGGCTCGCTTTCCAAGCGGATCATTGATACTCTTGAGAATAAACTCTTGATTCTCTTCTGGGACGGATTCTAAGGTCAGATTTTGATATCCCAATGTAAACAGACAATCACGATCTATATCGAGGATTATTTCGCCACTGCATCTCCTGCGATGGTTGTCGGCTCCGACTAATTCAGATACTGTTGATACACCGTCTCCGCACAGCCTGGGTCCACGACGACAGACCGCGTGTATCATTTTTCCATTGAGAACCAACATGCGATAAGACTCTCCTGGGATAAGGGGTTCAATAATAAGTTCTGGACAGTACAGAGAAGCCAGAACCGCTGCCTGCCGGAGATCTTTTGATGTCAGAACATGAGTGGTCACCCCTTGGCCTGACGACGTACCCTGTGCAGGCTTCACGACACAACCCTTACCGTGATCTCTTAGGAACGGTCGCGCGGCATCCAACTCTTCCAGAGTAAATACGAGATGTTCGGGTGAACACAACCCATTCTGCTTCAGCAAACGATACATGAGCGGTTTCATACCCGCCATCTCAAGCATCACCGGGTTATCCAATTCCAACTTATAATTTAGAATACGTGTCTTCTTATCTTTAAGCTCAACTTCCCAGAGGTCGTCCTTTACCAATATAAATTTGGCTCCAATTGCTTCGGAAACCGCGCGCCACATCTCACGATATTCAGGGACTCTCTGCTGAACATAGAACTGCCTAGACAGATTGAGCTTGTCCCTACATATTTTAAAGAGACGAGCAAAAAGTCTTTCGATTTTCAGTACAGAACGGCCCATTCTTGTCATATTTGCGATTGGCTCAGCCCGATCTAATAAGACCAATCTCCTTCATCAACCACTTGGCTGATCTTTTAAGAAGCCCGCTGAACATCTTCGAGAACGGCAGAAGATCTTTCCGATTGAACCAAGCCGTTTCCTCCACCCCTCTGAAGGAACGAATCCAATCGCCCAGATGTAGGGATCCCTCCTGATAATAATGAAGTGAAGAGATCAGGTCGAAATCTTCGATCAACCACCGACGTCCATCCCTCGGGATTATCGGCGGTTGCTTTTGGCCTGTGAGATCAAGGTATAGGGACTTGGCGACATCCATATCGCTTTCATCGGTAAAAAGCCTGAACGCCTGGCCGATTCGGGGATTGATATCCAGCACCTTGTACTGTCCGTCACGGGGATCGAATCGGTATCCGATATCAAGGATACCTCGATATCCAATCGACTTCATAAATTGCACGGTCATCTTAGCCACGGTATCGTTCCGGCGACATTCGCCAAGTGAAGCGCAACCGACATGGATCGGAAATTGACGGATCTTAAACCCGGTCATGCCGATGAGGCAGTCTGAAGTGTCGTTAAAGTACCCGTTGAAAATGAAAATCTGATCGTCACCTCCCGGGATATACTCCTGAAGCATCAGATTCGGAAATCCCGGCTCCTCCATATCCTTGTATTGTTCAACCAACTCGCTCTCACAGTGGACGACCATCATTTTCTTTTTATTCCGAGCCTCAAGACGATGGCCATACACACCTTTTAGCATCAAAGGGAACTTGACCCTGGGCAACGCTGCTTCCACCTCATCTAATGATTCAGGGAAAAGAGTAAATGGTGTCGGCACTCCATATTGAGAAACGAGCTTGTACATTCCCTTCTTACTAATTAATTCTTCCATCAGGCTTGGAGAATTGCGCGGAAAGATGAACCATCGACGGAGCGTATCAGCATTCTCCGCGACATACACCGCAGTTTCATCTGATGTTGGAATGAGAATGGAGGTTCGCCCGATTTCTTTCCCGACGTTCAGAAGATCCTCCAGAAACCGCTTCGGATTCTTCTCATCGAATCCACATAAAAAACCGCGTTTACAGTACCGAGAAAGGATACCGGGCGCTTGGGAATCCGTATCAACACCGTAGAGAGTCACACCTTGCGCCCCTAAGCTGCGCATGATGGCCAACCCCCCCAACTTACAGTTCACAACCACTACCGGTGTCTCAGTATCCTGAATCTGCATTGGCGCTCTCATTTCCAAGACTGAATTTGACCGTGTCAACCCGGCTGATAAACCGTTTCTTTGCGTCCCGCTACATGAATTAATTCGCCGTTGACTAGAGACGGAACCGTATCGACGTCGTCGATATGGCGAAGGACAAACTCTAAATCCTCTTCCTGATCAGACCTCCTCAGATACGCCGCGCTCCTTCCCGTCCGGACCTCTTCAGGACTTTTTCCGCTCCATTGAGAAATATAGCGACTGGTTTTTTCTGTTTCGGGGAAATAACCGCATGCCATCAATCGTTCAGCGACCCATGCACAACCCATCTGATCCTCTCTGCGGAACTCGTTCCGCGTCCCCGCCCCCAATACTGCGATCCGCCGATGCCGGCCATCCAAGTAACGGGCGACCGCGGAGAAATTCCTAAAACAAGCGATATAGACGGCTTCGGCCCCTACCGCATTCATGAGCAACTGCGTGCCGGAAGATGACACCAACACCATCGGACGATGGAGATCATTCCGCTCCACGAGCTGAGCCGGACTGTTGGTTAGGTCGAACCCATAAGGCATATTTCCGCCAAGCTCTCCCGCCATGAGCGGATTATTCAGCGTTGAGGCAATGCGGGACGCTTCATCCGTCGTGCGT
>JACZDD010183907.1_pt1 | contig 43970 bp, 89 predicted proteins | sample 8641771 | NCBI WGS metagenome assembly JACZDD01 (sample SAMN15324614, study PRJNA640507) | soil metagenome | isolation source: intercropping peanut in the second line | place: China: Luxin town, Laibin City, Guangxi Province | collected 2019-07-25 | depth 10cm m | reverse complement strand
GCCGAGACGCTGGCGAGAATGGCGGCGGCCGTCGGCGTGAGCGTCGAGGGTCTCGCGGTCGCCGGACGCCAGGATGGCGCCGGGGCCATGCTGGGCCTGGCGGAGGCCTCCATGCCGCTCGCCCCGACGGCAAGGCGCGCTGAAGGTGCGCATGACACTGGCCTCGATGAGTCCCTCGAGGTGCTCATCGCCCGCACCGAGATGCTCCAAGAGCATCTGGACGGCCTGCGGGAGGAGCTCTCGTACCGGGAGAGCATCGCCGCCGAGGCGGTCCGCAAGGTTGAAGAGTTGCGCTACATCTATCACCGAGACATGTCCCGGCTGATCGACATGCAGAAGCTGATCTCCGTCACCCAGCACCAGCGCACGCTTATCCGTGAGGCGCTGCGGCGCGACGGGGCGAGCGACTGACTCTTCGCCGATCCCGCTCACTCGCGCCTCCCGTTTGCTTCGATTGTCCGACCCCGAAACGGCGGTTGGTCGCCGCTCCAGGGCTCTTGCGAGACAGTTCCGGACTGCTTTGGCGCGCAGCCGGCCTGCGGTCTAGGTGTTGAGTTCTGGCTGGTCTGGGCGTCCTGCGGTCGTGAGGCGATGTGGTGGTGACCGCAGGACGGCCGGGCCGGTCAGGGCCGGGTCTTCGCGTCCTGGATGCGTACGTCGGGCGCGCCCAGGTGGGTTGTGGCGTAACGGGCGAGGATCTCCGCGTCGGCCTGGGTGACGGGGTAGTGGGTGGTGATGGTCTCGCCGGTGCTTCCGGTGAAAACGACCTGCTTGTCGCGGGGCTGGCGGTCGGCCACGGTGCTCCTTCGAGTCGGGCCCCGCCGGTGGTGGTCGGCGGGGCGGTGGATTGTCGGCGGGTGGTGCGTGGTGCGTGGCCGCCCCGGACTCGAACCAGGGAGTGTGCCGCTCGGCCGGGGTGGGTTCAGGCGTTGCTGCCGGTGCGCTGGCGCCGCTCCTGCCGGGTGCGCTCGGCGGCGTAGTACGCGGCCTCGGCGGGGGTCTGGTTCGGGCGCGCCTGCAGGCCGTCGAGCATGTTCAGGCAGTCCTGGGCGCCGGCGCGCACCTCGGCGGGGGTCTGGGGAATGTCGGGCAGTCGCGTCATCGGGGGTCCTTCGGGTCGGCGGTTTCTCGCGTTTCTCCAGTGATCGTTCTTGTGGTTGGTGACCGCCCGCGCCCCGGCCGGCGGGGGAACCGTTGGGGTGTCACGGGGCGCGGGCGGCCGTCTTTCGCCGCTGGTCAGGCGGCGGTTCAGGTGGTCAGGCGGTCTGGCTGGCGGGGCGGTCGGCGCGCTGGCCGAGGACGTACGCGAGGTAGTCCGGGGACAGGATCGTGTCGAGGTCGGCGGTGCGGCGGGCGAGCAGGGCGCGCCGGTTGCGGGTCGCGAGCGGGGCGACCTGGGACGGGGACGGGGTGGCGGTCATCGGTGGCTCCTCAGTCGCAGACGGGGCAGGAGTCGGTCGGGCGGTAGCCGTGCAGGCAGTCCGGCGCCGGGACGAGGACCTGCAGCTCGCTCGGGGCGAACCGGTATGAGAGCGGGCCGCCGTCGAGGATGACGGTCACGTCGGCGCCGACGTCGTTGCCGCTGACCAGGCCCTCGCAGCCGATGAACGGGCTGGCGGCCGGGTCGCCCGCGAGGACGTCGCCGGTGACGAGCACCCGGCTGCCGGGCGGGATGAGATCGATTCCGCGGGTCATCGCTTGCTCCAGTCGCGTTCTTGCCGGTAGCGGTCTCGGTTCCGGGTGCGGGTCAGGGCCAGGTCGGCGGTGTACGCGATGCTCGCGGCCACGGCCAGGGCGAGCGCGTCGGTGGTCAGCCAACGCCTGGGTCCGGTGATGGTCAGTGCCGCGATGGTCAGGGCGGTCAGGGTGGCGGCCGCGCGCACCACGTGCAGGACGGCGAGCGTCAGGCGACGAGGCATCTCAGGCCGCCTGACCGGCGGTAACGAGCGGGGCGGGGGTGGTGTCGGTAGTGATGGTGCGGCGCTCCAGGTAGGCGAGCACCGACGTACGGGTGATGCGGATCGATCCACCCTTGGGGCCGACGCGCTTGACATCGAACTCTCCGGCGTCGATCTCGCGGTGGACGCTGCTCTTGCTTTGCCGGGTCATGGCGCAGACCTCAGCCACAGTCAGCAGCTCGGGGTTCTCTGCGGTCACTGCCTCGGCTCCTTCGTTCGCGGTTCCTTCTGTTTCCAGAGAACCAGCTTCCCATAGGGATGTCAAGCTTCCCTAGTAGATGTTACTGTTCCTAGAGAACCAAGAAGCCCCGGCGACCCATCGGGCTGCCGGGGCTTGAGTCCCTACGTGACTAGGCGGTGATATCGAATTGCAGCGTAAAGACCGTCGAGTCCAGCACCATCTCGTTGACCTCGACAGCCCTGCCGCTCGCGTCGAACGCCGTACGCAACTCGGTGATCATCGGTACGGACGCGCTCACGCCGAGACGCAACGTCTCTTCATGCGTCGGCGACCGCGCGCCGATCAACACTTCGAAACGCACGGGAGCGTGGCCGACGTCGCGCAGCCGCGCATACGTGCCGCCGGGGCCGGTGTCAGGCTCCGTGATCGGAGTGCCGTCCGCGATCTCCTCGGGTACGTACGAAGCGGCGAGCAGCACCACCTGCTCACCTACCTTGTAACCCCGGTCGCGCACCCAGGTATCGGCTTGACCGAGGATCAACGCGACGTGCGCAGGCGCGGCAACGCGATCCACTATCAGGTCTTCGGGCGTCGGCACGGTGCCGATGTCCTCAACCCACATGGACCGGCCGTCGCCCCACACACCCTCAAGGAGACGCTTCGTCTCGTTGCGCACGATCTTGTGCGCCGAGCGGACGAAGAACCCGTGCCCGCGCTTGGCCGCGACCAGCCCTTCGCGCTCCAGCACGGCCAACGCGGCTCGCATCGTCGGCTTGGCCACCTCGTACTGCCGGGCGAGATCATCCTCCATCGGGAGCTTGTCTCCCGGCTTGAGATCGCCAGATCTGATCCTTGTCCTGATCTTCGCGGCTACTTGCTCAAACTTCGGGGCTCTAGCGCGACGCTCTGGCATACGGCCCTCCTCCGTCAGCCTTGGGTGCACGCGACTCTCGCTCGCACGAAGCAACCGTACATCCCTAGGGACCTGCCGCAACTACAGCAACAGGTGCACTTCCCTAGTGCCGCAGACCGATTGGTGGATCAATGAGCCGGTACGCGCTGGAGTGGGCGAAGAGCACGCGTACGGAAAACGCCGCAATCAGAGTCGTCCTACTCCTCTTGGCTGACGCCGCAGAAGGTCGCGAACATGCGGCCCTCTACTACACCGACCGACTGGCCCGTGAGGCGTGCCTCCCCATGGCCGATCTAGAGGACGCCCTCGATGGGCTTCGGGCGGCGGGGCTGATCACCTCGCGGGAAGGGCCGCGCGACGCGCACGGGGCCGAGATTTCCTGGAGGCACCACCTCCTGATCCCGGAACAGTGGATCACTCCAACCACGAGCCGCCCGAAACGTGCCGCGCCAGAGGGCGACAAACCGACGGCTGTCTACAGGCTGTATGACACGGCCGGCGAGCTGCTATACGTCGGCATCGGCGTCAAACCGATGGACCGTCTTGACCAGCACAGGCGCACCAAGGGGTGGTGGCACGAGGTCGCCAGGCATGAGGTCACCTGGTACGCGAGTCGCCTGCTGGCCGGGGCCGAGGAGTGCCGTGCGGTCGCGTTCGACAGGCCCAAATACAACATCGACGACGCGACGAGCGGCGTCTGGGGACGCTCCCGCCAGCGGCCCGTCGTTACGCATTCCACCTGGGTGGACTACGGGGACTCGTACTGATGGCCCAGCAGGCAGTCGGCGCGCTGCTCGCGGACGGCGTTCTTGAGGTTCTCGACGGGGATTTGCGCGTCGCTCCGAGGGCCTGGGGATGACCGCGACAGCCCTTTACCCCGACGCCGGGGCTACGCCGCTCCGACACCGCGACACGTCCGACATGTCGGTGGGCAACGGCAGAATTAGCCCTCAGACAAGCCGAAGGGCCGACCCCCATGGAAAGGGGTCGACCCGACACGACCAGCGAGCTCACAACTCGCGGCACCGCTCCTGCCCAGGAGCACAACAGCCCACCCTGCGAAGAAGGACCGTCACTTATGACGATAGACCAGGCCACCGACAAGCGCCGCCTCACGGCGGCGGTGCGCTGATGGGCATCAAGCTGATGGTCGAGGTGCTTGACGACGCGCCCGACACGCTCACCTTCCGGGAGCGCTACGTCCTTCTCGCCCTCGCGGAGAACTTCAACGACGGCACCCGCCGAGGCTGGCCCGGCTACGACGGTGACGACGAACGCTCGGAGCGGTTCCGGCATAGGGCGCGGTGCACGCGGCGCCAGTTCTACGAGACTCTGCGCGGGCTGGTCGGCAAGGGAGCACTCACGGTCGTCGTGTCGGGCCACCACGGGCGGCAAGCGGTCTACGCGATTCCCCACCTTGCCGCCGTCACGGGCAGCGCGAGTAGTGTGCGGGAAAACCGCACCCTTCAGGGGGATGCGGAAGGGGTTGGCGAAGGGGTTCGGGAAGGGTATCCGATACCCCTGGCGAAGGGTTCCGGCGCGGAGTTGTGTGCGGAAAATGCGCACCCTACGGACGAAGTAGTGTGCGGTTTTCCGGTAAGTAGTGTGCGGAAAAACCGCACACCTACTCCTCAGGTCCCCTCAAGTCCAAAATCCCTCAATGCCGCTAACGCGGCGCGCGTGGGGTGGGGGGAGGGGAGTGCGAACGCATCCTCCGACGCCGGCTCGCGGCCCGTAGCCGCCTCCGCTGACGCTACGGCGGGGGACGGCCTTCGGCCTCGCGGCTTCGCCGCGCCCGCGACAAATGATGATCAGTCAATCGATGACGGAGAACCGGCGCCCCCTCCCGTCGCCGAGGTGTTGAAAAACGCAGCGACAGGCGAACCGTCCCAGCACCCCGGAGTCGGCGACCTCGTCCCGCGTCAGATCCAACGCGCCCAACAGGCATACGAACCCGCGCCGGAACCCGAGAAGCCGCCACGGTGGCTGCCCGAGCAGTGGGACGAGCAGCAGGCCGAGTGGGAGAGCATCGTGGGCGCGCTCGGCGGGATCGACGACACAGAGCTGAACCGGATCGAGACCGCGTTGCCGCGTATCGACTTCGCCGCGTTCAACATCGGGCGCCGCAAGGGCAAGGACTTCGTCGCCGAGTTCTCCGGTGAGCCGGACACCGACCCAGTCCGCCTGCGCCGCGAACGCCTGTACGGGCTGATGCACGCGGTCGGGCTGCGCCCGCTGGCGACGTGGCCGCAGGACATGCTTCCGGCCGCCCTGCGGCGCGCTCAGGCGCAGGAAGACGCGGCGTAGGGGACCGCGGCGACAACCGTAGCTGTCCGCTGGAACACGCACCATGGAATCACCGCACCTCCCGCGAAAAGGAGACAAGAGCAGACGTGAGTAGCCAGCGCGCTGTAACCGACCTCATTCGGACCGCCGACGGGCTCGAACTCGACTTCGCTCGCGAAGACCTGGGCCACCCCGAGATGCCTTCGTTGACCGCGCACCTCGAGGCGGTGGTGTACCAGCACTGCACCGGCGCGGCGCCGCTGCTCGTGTGTCGTACCTTCGGTCACGCCATGTACCTCAAGCGCCATGGCGGGCGCCTCGCGCCCCGCCATGTATCCGCACCTCTCGACCAGGTCGATCATGGCGAGTCCGATGAACACAAGGCCTGCAAGGACCGCGCCGTGCGGATGGCTGGCGAGCGTGGACTGGATGCCTTCACCGAGTCCAGTCTCACCGCCGCAGGCGTACCCACGCGGGGTCGGCGCAACGACGTGCTGATACGCGGGGATGTGACGGTCGGCTATGAGGCGCAGTACTCCGACATCACCCCGGCCGTTGTAACCCGGCGTCTGAACCTCGGGCTTCGCGACGGTGTAAGCGTGTATTTCGGCGCCCCGCGCGAGTCGCGCGCTGCGCGAAGCATCGTGGATCGCGCCCCGGCCGGCACGTACAACTACATCCCGGCGCTGGAGATCTCCCGTGGCGGTCCGATGCCGATCGTCAGCGGCGTCAGGGGCCTGCGCCGCTGGCGCTGTTCCAAGGAACCGCATCTGTGCCCGCTGTTCGGGACGGGCCGCCTGTGCCGAGCGTCGTGGCACAGCGATTACGGTGAACCGCTCGGACGCATCGAGCAGGATGACCTGCTGTATGGGCTGGCGACCAGCGAGTTCGTTCCGGTGTTCCTGCCGTTCAAGTCCGGGAACAGCTGGCAGATCGTCCCGTCGAAGACGGTGCAGGACTTCCTGACGGACGGCGGGGTGTTCGTTGAGGTGCCTCAGCAGCAGCGCGGCGCAGGGCGTCGTGCGGGGTCGGGCGCCGCGATCGAGGAGAACCCGCAGTGCCGGTTTGAGGCCCGCCGTGCGGGATCACCCGGAGCGCTGGTGGAAGTCGCCCACGGCGGGGCGACGTGGGGCGTACCGGCGGATCTGATCGGTTTGCAGTGTGCCTGGTTTGCTGAGAACGCCGTGGTCGCGGAGTTGGCCGCCGGCAGTGACCGGGCGGCCCTGGATGCGGCTCGGGCGCGTCGTCTGGAGCTGACGGAGCGGATCGTAGATCACGCATGGCTTCTGAACGCGACGCGTGATGGACGGCGCTTTCAGGCTGATCAAGCGCTGAAGGCCGCCGCGCGAGCAGTTGACGGCGCATTTCTGGGCACTGTAGGCGACCCCGTAGACGAGGGCGGCCCCCGATGACCCGCGCGGCCCCGCTACGGGTGGTGCACGTTCGGGTCGCTGGTGTGCGCCGCCAGGTCTTCCTTCAACGCCTGCACCACGCCCTGCACGTCCCCGATCCGGGAACGCAACCGGGACTCGGTCTGCCCGAGAGCACGCTGCTGCTCGTGCACGAGCCCCGAGATCTCCTCAAGAACCAGCTTGGTCTCGACATGCCGCGCCTCGGCCAACTGCGTGTACGCGGCGAAATCGAGCTTCAGTCCCTGCACGTCGCCGCTCAGCGCTGTGATGGTCTCGTGCATGTCGTCCTGCCGGCGGGCGATCGCGCCCTGCCCGGCGGCGAGCGACTGGACCGCGGCCAGCACGTCGGCCAGTGTCGGCTGCTCGGTCGGCTCGCTCATGCCATCAACGTACCCGGCGGCGCGGCCCGGCAACAGGACCGCGACGAGAACAGCCGGCCCCGCGTCACCACCTACCCCGCATGGCGCGTCACCGAGATCGAACTGAAGCACCCGAACTGAAGGAGGACTGACAATGCCCGAGATCCCCTCCGGACCGGTCGGCGAGATCGTGCGCGCCAACATCCACCGCCTACGCGAGACCAAACACCTGAGCCTGCGCGACCTCTCCCGCTTGATGGGCGACGCCGGCCACCCGATGCTCGCCTCGGGACTCGGCCGCATCGAGCTGGGCACCCGGCGCGTGGACGTGGACGACCTCGTCGTCCTGGCGAAAGTGCTCGGGGTACGCCCAGAGGAACTACTGGCCCCGTTTGAGTCGGTGGCGTGCGCGAACTGCGACGACAAGCCGCCAGCCGGGTTCACCTGCTCCACGTGCGGCGCCAACACACCCGCCGGGACGGTTCAGTCATGACTGAAAGGCAGGCCGTGGACATCTTCGCCCCCGAGAGCCGCATCCCGATCCCCGCTGGCTTCGTTGCACGCCTCCTGCGGCACCTCGGCAACCCGCCCGGCGCCCAGGCCGCACTCCAGGCCGCGGCCGAGGAAACCGAACTGTCCGAATGGGACGCCGCCGACACCGCACGGGTCGGGCGCCCGTTCCTCGCGGCCGCCCTGGAACGCGGCGAAATCCCGCACACCGTCACCCCGCACGGCGGAACATGGATCGTGCGACTGTCCGACCTGCTGGCATGGATGCAAGCCGACGACGCCAAACGGCGAGCGGCGGCCGACGAACTGACACGCATGAACGAGGAACTGCTGCCATGACCGACACCGAAACCGCCACCGCGCCGCGCACTACCTGGGAAGCGGCCCACGCACACGCCGTCGCCGAATGGGAGGAGATGCTGCGCCCCCACTTCGGCATCCCGGACGCCCGCACCCTCGCCCGCGAGATCGCCGCCATCGCGCAGCGCCACGGCTTGCACGGCGACGCACGCTGGCAGCTCGAGGACGAGCGGTACGAAGTGCTGATCGGCGACACGATCTACGACGAATGCAGCCGCCTCGGCGGCGTCGACTACCTGGTCGGCCGCTGCCGCGCCGAACTCGAAGGCGAGATCCGCACCCGCCGCATCGTGCACTACCTGCGCGACGAGAAGGACTGAGCCGTGACCCACCCCGACGGCCTGACCGGTGCCGCCGCTCCCGAGCCGTTCCTGTTCGGCGAGGCCACCGACCCCCACCAGGTCGGCAGCACCGACTGCGATGCGTGCTGGAAAGGGCCGTTCCACTGCGACTGCGGCGGCCTGATCCACTACGAGTTCGGGGACGAAAGCTGGGACGGCTACTGGCTCTACAGCAAGTGCGACCAGTGCGGGGGGAGCGCCGATGACTGACTTGACCGGCGCCGACGTGTTCGACGCGCCCGACACCAGCCTGTCACCCACCGACCCGGCCGAGCTGGTGGCGTGGCTGCGGGCGCTGCCCGTCGGGACCGTGCTGATCGGCCGAGACGGGACCGCGTTCCAGATCCACCCGTTCGGGCGCCGCACTGCCGTCATCCCCGCGTGGCCCGGTGGCGGCCTCTACCACCGCGAGAGCGACCGGCACATGCGCGACCTGGCTGCGCACGGCCCGTTCCGGCTGATCTGGTCGAGCGGCGGTGGGCGATGACCGGACGCGTCGTGGACATCACGACGGCCCCCACGCGGCGGGAGCGCGCCGAGGCCAACAAGAAACGACTGCTCGACGAGGGGCGGCAACGGGCCGACGCGGCACGCACAGCAGCAGCCGGCACCGTCCCGGAATCCCAACGGCGCGGCTACGCCAGATACCTCAAGCAGTGCGACACTGAAGCCGCACACGAGGCGTGGAAGCGCGGCCAGGTCATCCCGCACCGCATCACCACCGCACTGGACATCCGCGCCCTCTACGGGCCCGAAGTGGACCGCGCGTGCGGCGTCGAGGAACCGGCCGTCGATGAGTGGGAAGAGGGCGTGCGCTACCCGACGTGGGAACAGCTGCTCGCGCTCGCCGACCTGACCGGCTACCCGGTGAAGTTCTTCACCACCATGCTGCCGGGCGCCCCGGTGCGGGTCTCGGACACCACCCTGGCCTTCCACATGCCCAAGCGGCAGCGCCTGGAGGACCATGAACCGGTGCTCGCGTTCACCGCCGACGCGATCAGGGCGACGGTGGGCGGGTACTGCGTCGCGTGCCTCGACCCGAAGGCCGGCGGCCGGGCCCGGCACACGTGCGAGCAGACCGCGCTGTTCTAGGCGGTCGGGTGCGGGACCTGCGCGGTGCGGCGAAAGATCTTGGCGGGCGGTGGTGGATCGCGGGACGGCGAGGTCCTATGACTCCTGCGGGCGGTGCGGTGGCCGGCCGCCACCGACGCCTTGGCCCGGGCGGCTTGCGGCCCAGTCGAGCAGTTCCTGGCGGCGTGAGGCCTTCCAGCAAGGGGCGTTGCCGAGCTTGTCGTCCGGGGCGGGGAACGGGTGGCTCTCGTACCGGCCGCCGGGCAGTGAGTCCGCGCGGTAGTGGCGGATGGTGGCGGCCTGGACGCCGAGCAGTGCGGCGAGGTCTGTGGTGGTGAGCCAGTCGTCCATGACCCCATGATTCCTCACAACCGGAGTGTTGACAAGGTTTCTCCGCAGGGCTAACCTAGTCACTAGAGCGATGACGAAGTAATCGAGCGAGGGAGACGCGAGATGCCCGCCACGAAGACCGCAGCCAAGGCCACCCGTATCGAGCGGCTGCGCGCCCTCGCCGAGCACCCGAACACCCCCGTCCACGAGGCCGAACTCGCCCGCCACGCCCTCGCCCGGCTCCTGAAGAAGGCCGACGTGCAGGCCGAGGTCAAGCGCTACACCTGGGCGCCGAACTGGGCGGGTGCCAAGTACGCCGACACTCAGAACCTCGACCTGAAGACCATCGCCGCCCGCATCCGCGACGAGATCAAGCTGCTGCGCAAGCTCGGCAAACAGTCCGCGAACTCCACCGGCTCCGCCGAGATCAAGAGCTTCGACCCGATCGGCGACGCCCCCGCCAGCATCAAGATCGGCATCCGGGCGCGGCACTATGGCTCCTACGAGATCTGGGTCAAGGACATCCCGCAGGAGTGGGGCTGGGTTCGCGGGCAGCGCAACGGCTACGAGTGCTGGATCGCGACCGACGCGCTCAAGGCGCTGTGCGACGAACTGCGTTCACTCGGCAACGCCTACAACTACGACAACAGCGACATCATGACCGACTACTTCGACCGCCGTTACTACCTGAGCGTGGACGCCTTCGAGCCCGGCGCGTCCTACGGTCGCTCCGTCTGACCCATCACCCACCGCTCCGGGCGTCACGCTAGGCGCCCGGAGCCTGACCGCCCAACCTACGGGGCGACGCGAGTCCGGACGCGTGGCTCGCCGCGAACCTGCACGCCGAAGACGCCATGATCCCGTACTCGGATTGGGTCGGCGACTGGAACGACTACTGGGGCAACTACACCTGGCAGCCGCTCAACGGTGGCCACCGGGCGCGGGGAGACTGTTTCGCCGTGATCGGATGCTTCAGGGCGATGGCGGGGCAAACGAGCGATGAGGGGGATCTCGCAGCGTGAATGGCCGACGACGCGTCGAACAGGCAGCGAAAGCCAACGGGTACACCGATGAAACTGAGCCCGACCAGGGCCGGTTCCCTTCCGACCGCGTGCGCCGCTACAGCAGCGGCTCGCGGCGCATCACCGTGGAATACAACCTCACCGGCATGGTCATGAGCGCTTGGACCACTGATCGGCGGCTGGGGCCCGGCGCTGCACGCAAGGCCGAGTGCGTCATCGACTACCTGGAGGGGGCCGACCCGTGGCCGCTGCCGTGGGTGAGAGCGTGACCGACTCTGACCTGCTCGCTGGGATCCGGGAACGCGACGCCCTCAAGGGCCACAACCCGGCTGGCGTGACCATGACGCAGGCGGAGGTCGACCGGCGGGCACTGCTGCGGATGCTTGGCGATGTGGAGTTGAACTCGACATCCGGCGCCGGGAATGTGCAGTTGAACTCGACAACGCGACACGGCCCGCGTTCCAGGGCAAACGGTTCGCGCCAGTCGCAGTGACCCGATATCGTCGGATCGCTCCGGTGCGCATGGCTCGGGTTACTTCTTTCTTGCAGAAACGACACCCGCGCCGACTCCGATCTCGGGGCCTTGATAACTGAACAATGACTGCGAACGCCCGCCAGGTGCGCAGGAGAGGGCTACTTCACTCTGGAAAAGTGGAGGCCCGGGTTCGAATCCCGGCGGCCACCGAGAGGTGGCTGTGGTGTAGCGGCAGCATTCTCGTCGCCTTCCCCGACTCGATCTCTGGCGGCACTCGCAGTGGAAACGCACCTCCCGGTGCGCAGGCGACGCGTACTTCCCGCCAGGAACTCGGTTCGAATCCGAGAGCCGCCCATGGCAGCGACGGCGTGACGGCAACGCCACTTCGCGTAGCCGCTTTGATCTCGGGAGGGACAAGCATCGGGTCGCGCCCGGTGCGCAGGTTGCGGGTCCTTCATGGAACTAAGGGTCACCGGTTCGAATCCGGTCGCCGCCTACGGGTGGTGTAGCTCAGTCCGGTAGAGCATTAGTCAAACAACCCCGCCGCCGCTTTCGATCTCGGGCGCGCCCAATCTTGCTCCTCCCGCCGAAAATCGATGGGAGTCGAGCATGTCCCGCTTCAACACCCCGACCGCCAAGCCGACCGTCCGCTCGCCCGTCACCGGCGAGACCGTCGCGTCCGGCCACACCTTCGAGGGCGGCGCGGGATACGCGCGGGACGCCAAGAGCGAACTGTTCCTGCTCGCCGTCTCCAACTTCGTGTCCGCCGACACTTTCTACGAGCAGGCAGGCGCCCGCGACGAACGGTTCGAGCGCCTCGTCCACCAGGTCGCCATCGAGGACCCCGACTGGATCGGCCGGTTCATCCCGTGGCTGCGCGGCGAGGCCAACATGCGCACCGCGTCCCTCGTCGCAGCGGCCGAGGCCGTCAAGGCACGCCTCGACGCGTACAGCGCGGCCCTAGATCGGCACGACCAGCCCAGCGACGCCCTGAAGGCCACCGTCAACCGCCGCCTGATCGATGCCGCGTGCCAGCGCGCCGACGAACCCGGCGAACTGCTCGCCTACTGGACCAGCCGCTACGGCCGCGCGCTGCCGAAGCCGGTCAAGCGCGGTGTCGCCGATGCTGTCGCGCGCCTGTACACGGAACGCTCGATGCTCAAATACGACACCGACAGCAAGGGCTACCGGTTCGGCGACGTCATCGACCTCGTGCACCCGTCCCCGGCCACCGACAAGCGCTGGCAGGGCGACCTGTTCCGCCACGCCCTGGACCGACGGCACGGCCGCGACAACGAGATCCCCGCGACCCTGGCCACACTGATCGAACGCGAACGACTCATGGCGATACCCGCGGGCGAGCGGCGCGCCTTCCTCGGCCGCCCGGACGTACGCGAACGACTCACTCACGCGGGCATGACCTGGGAATCGCTGGCCGGCTGGCTCCAGGGCCCGATGGACGCGCAGGCCTGGTCGGCGGTCATCCCGTCGATGGGATACATGGCGCTGCTGCGCAACCTGCGCAACTTCGATGAGGCCGGCGTGCCCGACGAGATCGCGCAGCAGGTCGCGGCGAAGCTCCAGGACCCAGGCGAGGTGGCGCGCTCCCGGCAGCTGCCGTTCCGGTTCCTCTCCGCCTACCGGGCCGCGCCGTCGCTGCGCTGGGCGTACCCGCTGGAGGTCGCCATCGGCCGCTCGCTGGGGAACATCCCCGCGCTCGGCGGCCGGACGCTGATCCTGGTGGACACCTCCTCGTCGATGAATGCGGGGTTCAGCAAGGACGGGACGCTGATGCGGTGGGACGCTGCGGCGCTGTTCGGGATCGCGCTCGGGCACCGCTGCGCCTCGGCGGACGTGGTCTCGTTCTCCAGCACGCAGCGCTACTGGGGTGACCCGGTCGCGGCGAACGTGCGCGCGTTCCCGCTGGGCAAGGGCGAGTCGGTGTTGCGGTCGCTGGAGAAGTGGAAGAGCGGCGGCTGGTTCCTCGGGGGCGGCACGGCGACGGCTGCGGCGCTGCGGGCGATGTTCCGCGGGCATGACCGGGTGGTGATCCTGACGGATGAGCAGGCGGCGCAGGACGGGGCGGAGGTGACGCGCAGCGTGCCTGAGAGCGTGCCGATGTACACCTGGAACCTGGCTGGCTACCAGCGTGGTCATGCTCCGTCAGGCGGCAGGAATCGGCACACCTTTGGGGGGCTCACGGATCAGGGTTTCAAGATGATCCCGCTGCTGGAGTCCGGCCGGGATGGTTCCTGGCCGTTCTAGCCGACAAGTCGCGCAGGCCCGTTGCCCGACGGAACCGGGTACGGGTCTGCGCGTGGGTGGCGTGTGAGACCGTGGGGAAGTGACCGAGACCGCCATCGACCAGCGCTACCTCGACGCCGCGAAGAGCCGCTACACGTCGCTGCGCACGCACATCTTCGTCGAACTGAGCGAGCACTGCACCGTCGACCACAAGGGCCGCGCCGCCGATGCCGTGGCCGACCTTGTGCGGCCCGAACTGGAGTCGAGCTACGCGGTGCTACTGGAATCCAACGACCGCCGCGATGCTGCGATCGCCCAGGCGGCGAGCCTGCGGGCCGAGATCGATAGCCTGCGCGCCCAGATCGCCAAGCAGATCGAGACCACCCCGCACCCGTGCCAGGAACCGGACGGCACGTACTGCCCGTGCGCCGACCTGCAACGCAAGCAGGACGCGGCCATCGCGCGAGGCGACGCGGCAGTGGCCGAATCGCGTCCGGTGTGACGGAACGCGCCATACTGGCGGCGTGGAAACCGACTTCTCCAGGCGCGTGCAGCGGCACTGGCGCCTCGCCTTCGCCCTCCTTGCGGTCGTGGTCTCGCAGTTCGTTCTGCGCGTAGTGATGGCCACCGATCCCGTACTGCGCCGTAGCGTGCCGGCCGGGATGGCCAGTGTGCTGCTCGCCGCCGGGTTCCTCGCGGGTTCCGTCGCGCTGCTGGTCGGCACCAGGGCATGGCGGCGGCAGTGATCCCCGCCGACTGGCGTGAGCGGATCGAGCATGCCCGGCGGATCGCGGAGGGCGCCGCGCAGCGCGAGACGGCGTGGATCGCCCGGTACCGGCCACTGCGCACGCACACGGCCACGCTGAGGCTGCGATGAGCGCCGACACCGCGCGTGTCCCGGACGCCCTCGCGGGCGCCCTGAACGCTCTGGCGGACGCGACCGGCCGGCGGCCTCAGCCAGAACGCCGCGGAAGCGTTCCTGCGGCCCCAGTGACCGTCAGCGCGGCCACGGGAGGGCGGCTGCGGCTCTTGGTCCCGGCGGGGCCGATCGGCGGCGAGAACCCCAACCTGTGCGCGGGGAGAACCTGACGCTCACCCTGCTGACGGGAGGCGGAGCGGATGCCTGACATCCTGCACGTGCGCCCGGTTGGCGACCTCATCGAGCACGACACTTCAACCGATGACGCCGACTGCGGTCGCGGGCCTGAGGTCCAACCGGTCAAGCGCGACGACGGGTCGATGGGCTGGCTGATCGTGCACCACAGTCTCGACGGGCGCGAGAAGGGCGAGCGTGTTGATGGCTGACGCGGTGCTCGTTCCTGCCGACGCGCTTGCCGACCTCGTTAAGGTCGCGCAGTACGTCTCGCGCGGCCGCCGCGCCGTGGACCACCAGCCGGACGGGACACCCTACCCGGACGCGGTCGCGCGCCGGGCACTGGGGGCGCTCGACGAGGCGGGACTGCTTCCCGAGAGCCGCCGTGAGGCACCGCGGACACTGCACAGTGAGCGCGCCGATGCCTGACGATCCACTGGCGGCACTGGCCGAGTATCAGCGTCTGCTCGACTCCGCGCCGCCGCCGATCCGCGAGATCGCGGCGAGCGACGGCGCGACACTGGACGCACTGATCGCGGGCATCCCCCAGGCCGAGCCGGGGCCGTTCAGTGGACTGCTCGGATCGCTCGGCGCGGTGCCGATCGTCATCGACGAGACGCTGCCGCCTGGCCGGGTCGAGATCCGCGACCGTGACGGCAGCGCGACCACGCGGCTGCGGCTGATCGCTGGGCGCTGGTTCGACGAGGACAAGCTGCGTGAAGCCGCTGAGCGCGCGTCCCGGACTTCCTTGACGGGCTTCTATCGGGCCGGGCCCCGTGCGAGCATCCTCGCAGGTCCGCTCTTTGACGGCCATTTGCCGCCCACAGGCGTTTAGGGTCGAAGCATGGCCGAGCGACACGTCCCCGACGACGAGCACACCCCGCACCAGCCGTGCGCCTCAACCGCCGAGCACCCGGACCATTTCTGGCGTACGGACGGCAAAGCCGACCGGTACGCGTACACCGACAGCCCGCACACCCGCTACTGCTACGGCGTGCCCTCCCGGCAGCCGGGAAGCAACTATCCGCAGTAGCGTCGCCTCATGGGCTACGACGCTGGCCGGTGGGTGGATGAGCCGATCCTCCCGGAGCTGCCCGCGCCGCCCGCGCACCTGGTCCAAGTGCGGGGCGCGCAACTGGTCGCCGTCAGGTACGTCGACCCGGCTGGGCGACGCCGCGGCGAGGGCGACGCGGTGATCCTCGCCTGGGCTCCGCTGCCCGCCGGCGGGTGGGCGGTGCTGGTCGCGTGGATCGGGGCATGGCAGCAGAACAACCGAACCACCGGGGCGCCGCGCTGGGCGTGGTGCAGGTACGACAAAGACCTCGTGCGCCCGGCGAAGCCGTCAAGGCCGCTGGTCGAGCGTGAGGGCTTCGAATGGCATGGATGGCACCGCGACAGTGACCTGGCCGAGGCCGTGCGGCAGGCGGCGGCGAGCCTGCCCGAGCATCTGCGGGAAGCAGCGCTCACGCCGCGCCGGCAGCCGTAGCCTTCTCGATCGCGTCCTGCACGACCACGCCGCGCACGAACTCGGCGGTGTCGATCAGCAGTTGCGGCGCGCCGCACGAGCAGGGCAGCGGACCGTTCTCATCGTCGAACTGCTGGCAGAGGTCGTGGTGATACGCCTGGGAGTCGTCTGCCGCTGCGTCCAAGCGGTCCAGCAGGTCCCACAACCCCGGCGAGTCGTCCACGGTCCGATGGAAGCACGCGCCGCCGACACGTGCGAGCCCTAGCGCTTCCGGTTCACCTCAAGCAAGTGACGCCCGAACTCCAGGTGCGCCCCGACGGGCGTCGTCCACGTCCGGGACCGCCACCCGCCGCACGTGCAGTGGCACCACGATCCGTGCCGCCCGGCCCGGTACAGCATCGGCTCATGCGCGCCCAACGGAACCCCCAGCGCTACGTGTAGGTTCCGACACCGAACCTGCACTGAGGGTGGAGGGTTCCAGCCACGCCCCGGCGGGCGGTTCGTTCACCACCCCAGCCGCTCCTTCCGCTTCGCGACGTTCGCCTCCAGTAGCGCCTGCGGGTCCACGCCACGCAGCAGCGCCAGCGTGTCGTTCACGCCGTCGTAGTACGACGAACCCGACGCGACACGCACGGTCTCGTTCAACGCCTTCACGATCTCTTCGGCTAGCGCTGCGCGGTCAGCCTTGGTCGCCTTCATCTCCTCGGCCAGCCTGCCGAGGTCCAGCGTCTTCGTGATCTCGACCAGGGCGCGCAGGAACAGCGGCAGCAGCAGATCCTCAAGCGGGTCCTTCAGCGTCCACGACACCAGTTCGCGGTAGTCCACGCGGTCCGCGAACGCCCGGTAGACCTCCAGGATCGCCTCGAGGTTGTCCTCGCCGAACCGGGCGATCGCCTCGGCTGTGGCGGCATCACGGGCACGCAGGGCGGCAGTGTCAGGCATCTGCCGCCTCGATCTCGGCCAGCACAGCCAATTCGCCCGTGCCGTGTTCCCGTGCCACGACGGCGAGCAGGATCCCGAGACGCTTCGCGTAGTCGGATGCCTGCGGCTTCGTCGACATCAGCACGGCCCCGGCGAGTTCGTCGTCGCCGAGCTGCCACACATCATACGTCTCACGCTCGGCTACCTGGCGCCAGCCGCGCCCCCCAAGGAAAGCGCGAACCCGGTCGGGCGTGTGCCGCTGCGGGTTCACGGCGTCGGCGGGACGCTCCAGGCGCAGTGAACGCGCGCGATCCAGCTCGCCGGCCAGCGCCTCGACGACAGCGGGCAGTGCCTCAAGCGCGGTGAGCCCGTCGGCCGTGTTCCCGCGTGCCCGCGCGGCCAGGGCGCGTGCCTCGGGCAGGTCGATCATTCCGGCTCTCCCTCGCCCGTCATCGCCGCGACCACGTCTTTCGTGAGCATCATGTTCAGGCCATCCCTGACGTGGCGTGGCGCCTCGAAGAGACGACCGACCGCCGCGTGGTACCTGCCAGCGTCCGCCTCGAGTTCGACGATGCGCGCGTCCCGCCGCTCGATCTGCCGGTCGCGTCTCGCGATCCGCTTCTCGAACTCGGCGATCACGTCGGTACGGCGCTGCTCGCTTGCCGCGAGGTCCGCGCGTAGTTCGGCGATCCGCCGCTCTGCATTCTCGGCGACGATCGCGATCTGCTCCTGCGCGATCTCCAGGGCTCGCCGCTCGATGTGCGCGTCTAGGCTCGCGGCGGTCGCGGCCAGCGACTCGGCGAGCGCATCGAGGTCAGCCACCGCTCGTACTCCTCTCCTGGATCGTGAGCACCGCGTCCGACAGTTTGGCCAGTGCCGTTCCGGCCGCCGTCTCGTGCTCGACGTGCGGCTGCTCGATTAGGCACGGGCCACCGGAAACCTCGCCGACTGCGAGCCGGTAGAGCAGCCATAGTTCGTCTTCGTTGAGCGTGAGCGTCACGCGGCGCTTCGAGCCAGCCATCTCAGCCTCCGATCTCGATGTCAGCGGTCCGAATCTCGTCGAGCACCTGCGCGACCAGCGCCTCGAACTCGCTCTCCGGCATCTCGTCGATGCCGACACAGAAGTGCTCGCCGAGCTCGTTGCGGATCTCCAGCTCGCTGACACTGCGGGCGGCGTTGAGCATGAGGCCGTGCGCGACGGCGGCCAGGTCGATAGCGGCCATCAGTCGTCGTCCTCGTCCGGCCAAACGATCTGCGCCTTGACCTTGACCGCGCGGCCGTTCTTCACGACCAAGCGCCACACGTCCGCAGCATCCTCGCCCTCGCAGTCGAACCGGCCGGTGAACTCGTGGCCGGGGTGGGAGTCGATGACCTTCTGGACCGCCTCGACGATGTCGTAGCCCTTGTACGAGTCCTTGGTGACCGGGACGATCGCGTCCGCGCTGCGACGGGTCAGGATGCCGTCGTCGGTCTCGACGTTCTCCTCGATCACGCGCAGCTTCACGTCGAGTCCCTTGCCCCATGCCTCATCGGGCAGGTAGGGGCTGTTCTTGATCTCGGCCCACGTCAGCGGCGGGGTGATGTTGATCGTGCCGTCGTAGCGGGTGTTGTAGCCCATCGGTGCTGCTCTCCTTCGTTGGCCCGCGCGCCGTGGTGGGGACGCGCGGGGATCAGGGGGTTGCGGGTCGGCCGGTCGGCGACAGGCCGTGCTTGGCCGCGAATTTCTCAGCGTGCTGCGCGCACACGCCCGTCTCGCGCGTACCGACGCGACCGCTGCGGCCGGTCGTGAACTGGTAGACGGTGAAGTGCGTCACCGGCTCGCCGCAACTAGTGGTGCTGCATGCCCAGCCCATGTCGCGGCGGAATTCAATCTCCCGCTCGGTCGCCTCGCGCAGGCGGTGACCCCAACTGGCCATGTCAGCCCTCCGGCTCGGCGAGTTCGCTGCTGTGCATCGCGGTGACCACGGCCCCATCGCGCCACACCAGGCGCAGCGGGCCGAACGCGTCCGAGGCGCGCTCTGCGGGGACGAAATCGCCGCCGCCATACAGCCGGCCCGTGCCAGTGCACGTCAGCGGCATCGGGACGCGTTCATCGAGTTGGCCGAGCCACACGTCACCGACCCGCGGCGGCCAGAACGACGGTCCCGGGTCCGGCTCAGCCGACGCGGTCTCGGCGCCCTTGGGCGTGAGCAGTTCGAGCGCTCCCTCGACGGTGGGCGCGTGCGGGATCGTCTCGTGCACTCCCGCGACCCGCAGCGCCTGACCGACACTGCTCTCCAACTCGACGACGAGCGCGAGGTTCCCGCCGTGGGCGCGGGCCCGTTTGAGGGCGCCGACGATCACACCGAGCCCCGAGGAATCGATCCGCGTCACGCCCGACAGGTCGAACACCTGCCGGAACCGGGCCTCGTTGATCAGGTCCACATAGGTGTCGCGCAGGTCTGGGGCGCTGTACACGTCCAGTTCGCCCTCGATCGCGACCACGGCTACACCGGGCGCGGGGCGGTCGATCGCGAACGTGGCAGTCGGGAGAGGCATTTCAGCGGCCTTCCGTTTCGTTCTTGCGGGACACGATGCGCCCGGCCGATCGCAGCGACTCGCGGGCCTTCGCTAGCAGCGCGTGCAGGGTGCGGGCGGCGTGCTCGTATTCGGGCCGTTCGGGCGCGGTGCCGATCAGGGTCTTCACGGCTTGCCTTCCGTTTCGGTGTCGAGGGTGGCGGGCAGCCACGGCCACGACGGCAGCACGCGGCGCACGTCGTCGAGAACCGACAGGAACCCGAACGAGAACTCGCCCTCGAACAGGCACGACTCGGAGTCCATCTCGATCGCCGTCTGCTCCAACGCGTCGTCGTCTTCGCTGAACAGGACGTCGAGCAGGCGTCCGCGTGCATGGTCGCGGCCGTCGCGGAATGGCGCGCCCCACACGTGGCGGTTCGTGTCGCGGTGGCCGTTGGCGATGCTGGCCAGCTCCGCGCGCTGGGCTTCCGTGAACATCAGGGCCGCTCCTTCGCGGGGTCGTTGAGGGTGGCGAGCAGCGCGCGGCCGGAGTCGGTCAGGACGGCCGGAACCCTCCGGGCATCTGCGCGCTCGAAGTCGAGCGAGATCAACCCGCGATCCAGAAGCGCGTCGCAGGTGACGGCGCGCGGGGCGAACGAGCCGTCGCAATCCGCCGCGCGCCACCCGTACGGGTACGAGATCCTTCGACTCACCTTGCCCTCGGCGGCCGATTTCAGGACCCGCAGCTGCGCGGGCGAAAGGTTCGCGGCGGCCATCAGGAATCACCCCGCTTCGGCCGCAACTCAAGGTCGGCCTGGCAGTCCGGGCAGTAACCGTCCTCCCGCACGACTCTCCCCGCCTCGACGGGCACGCCGCGGCAATGGTTCGGGCTGCGACGGCGCACCTCGATGGCCGTTTTGAACGCGGACGCGTGGTCGTACGCCCTGACCGTGACGGGGAAGGGCGATGTCAGTCCGAGAACCGTCTCGGTGACGGTGACCTCGAACTCCCGCAGCGGCCGGCGGGTTGTCGTCGCGGGCATGTCAGGCTCCTATCTCGGCGCGTCCGGCGTCGGTCAGTTCGGCGTAGACGGCCAGTCCGCGCGTTTCACCCACCGCGGCCAGCCCGTCCCGGATCAGGGCGCGCACCTGCGCGGTGGCCATCACCCGGTAGCCGCGTCGGCCGGGCGCGGACCACTTCGAGATCGGGTCCGCGTAGCGGTGCACCTCGCCGCGCGCGACACGGGAGAGGACCTCGCGGCGGGACAGGCGCGGCTGCGGCGGGTAGACGGACACGTCAGGCCCCCGGCCTGGCGCCAGCAGTCGGGTTGAGGATCAGCAGTTGGCATCCTCCCCCGCCATCAGGCGAGAGGATTCCGGCCCTTGCGGGCCGAGGTTCACGGACGCTCGACCGCTGGCGCGGTGTCGTCCCTGCGGCGTACCCCGCCGCGACGTTGACTGCTGCATTGATATCCGCGTTGCACGCGAAGCCGCAGGACACGCAGACGAACTCGGCTTGGCTCTTGCGCGAGTTCTTCTCGATCCACCCGCAGGCGCTGCACCGCAGCGAGGTGTACGGCGCCGGGACATCCTCGACCCGGCCCGGGGCCTTCTGGCCGGTGCGCAGCCGAAGCTGCCCCCAGCCCTGGGCAAGGATCGCCCGGTTCAGGCCGGACTTCTGACGTACGTTGCGGCCGGGCGCCTCAACGGTGCCCTTCGCCGAAGCGGTCATGGTCCGGATGTTCAGCTTTTCGAACCGGATCAGGTCGAAGCGCCGCGCCAGTTCGGTGCTGGTCTTCTCCACCCAGTCCTTGCGCCGATCCACCTCCCGCGCCTTGATCCGCGCGACCTTGGCGTACTCGGCAGCCTTCTCGGCGCTCCCTTTCGGCGCCCGGGCGGCGCGGCGCTGGTGCTTGCGGACGCGCGCCTGTTCCTTGGCACTGGGCTGCGGACAGTTGAGAGTCCGACCGTCCGAGAGCGCGGCCGTTATCGTCACACCCCGATCGATCCCAACTAGTTCGCCCGTGCCGGGTGGTTCGATCGAGTCCGGGATGACCGCGAACGCGACATGCCACTGTCCGTTGCGGTAGGTGACCCGGTACGACTTGGCATCCGGGAGAGCGTTCGTGGACAGGCGGAACCGCACCCAACCGATCTTGGGTACCCAAACCAGCGCCCAATGTCGGTTGAGCTTCTGTGCCTTGCATGTGTCGGCAATGCGGAAGCCCTCGTCCCTGCGCTTGCGGCGCCAGTCTGGGCGCCCATGGGTGCGGGCGAAGAAGTTTTTCTTGGCCTGCCAGAAATCGCGCAGCGCCTGTTGCTGGACGCGCGAAGATCCCTCGCGCAACCACTCGAACTCGGCACGCGCCTCGGCCAGTTGGCGGCATTGCGTGGCGAACGAGGGCGCAGGTCCGCGGCGCGGTGTCCACCAGGAGTGCTGCTCGACGGCGAGGTTCCACACGAACCGAGCATGTGCGCAGTGCTCAAAAAGTTGCTGCTCCTGCACGGTTGTTGGGTAGAGCCGGAATCGTGCCGTCGCCATTCAAGCCCCCGGTCCGGTGCGAGGGTTCAAAATGAGCAGGTCCGCGACCTGGACCAGGGCGCTGTACCGGTCGCCGCCGCCGAACCGCCAGCCGTCGAGGTGGAAGATCGGGCAGTCGCCGGGGCCGTTGTTGAACCAGCGGCCATCCGTGTCGTACGCGGTGAAGTCCGGCAGGACGGTGCGGATCTTCTCCTGCGCGGCGAGCCGCACCGTGAGCGAAAAGCGCCGCTCCCAGCTGATACCGGTCACCGGGCCATCGACGTACCGGTCGGTGATGTCGCCGACCATGTCGTCGTTCGGGCCGTCGGTCCACTTCACGTCGATCCACGCGGACGCGGTGCCGGTGCCCATGCGGACGGAGAAGCGGGTGCCGGGGAATGCGGCGCGCAGGTCCCGGCGGATCGCGGCGGCGGCGTCCCTCACGGTCGCGGGCATCGTGGAGTTGGTCATCAGGAGGCTCCGTTCAGCAGGTGGGAGACCCGGCCGTAGCTGGCGACGGCATCGCGGAGGATCTCGATGTCCGCGCGGTTGTACGCGAACACGCGGGCCAGGTGGTGGCCGACCAGGGCGAGACCGTTGCGGGTCGGCTCGGCGCCGGTCTTCGCGACGAACGCGGCCTTGACGTGCTTGCCGAGCGTCCCGGCGTAGCGGCGCACCGTCTCGCTGTCGGCGCCGATCTCGCCCAGGTACTGGGCGACGGTGACCACGCCGGCGTTCACGCGCTCGGCGACCTGGCGCAGGTTGTGCAGGCGGCGGGTGACGGAGTCGAACCGGCCGGGCTTGGCGCTGCGGGTGCGCTCGGCCTTGGGCTGGTGGTCGGTCGGCTTGCGCCAGTTCGCCGGGCTCATCTCGGGTCCCCTCCGTTGGTGTCTCTCCCTGACACCACTAACGCTACATTCCGTAAGTCACTTCCGCAAGCACTACCGGAAGCTGTTACCGAATGGACAGCCGAAACCTTGCACCGAAAGCTGCCGCCGGTATCCTTAGCCGCATGACAGCCGAAGACGCGCGCGAACGGCTCGCCGAACTCAAGCGTCTGCGTAAGCGCGCCGAAGCCGCCCAGGCAGCCGCAACCGCCGCGACCGAGCCTGCGGTCCTCTACGCGCTCCAACAGCGACTCGGGCCGACTGAAATCGCGAACCTCGGTTACGTCTCCGACGGCTACGTCCGCGGCGTGCGACGCAAGCACGGCCTGCCGGCGAACCCGAGCTACGCGAACCTCGCACCGCCGAGACGCGTCAAGAAGGCCGCAGACGCGCCGCCGGCCGCCGCCCTCATCGATGCGCCTTCGGCGTCCGTGCGCCCGATCTCGATCCCTCGCATGCCGGACGAGATTCGGCAGATGCCCAAGCCCCGGATCGACTCGCTGGTCGCGGAGCTGGAGTCGCTCAAGCCGGATTGGGTGCGCGAGGTTCGGCGGGAGATCGAGGGGGACGAGTCCGTCGGCGCGCTCTGGCGTGACTATGTGCTGGTCGCTGCCGCAGTGGATAGCGGGCATCTCAGCGTCGAGTCCTGACCCGTTCACCGCACTCCCGCCCACCGCAGCAGCTCGGTCCACGCGAGCGCGACGCCGGCCAGCGCAGCGAACAGCCCCGCGAGCTGCACCGGCCACGGCGGACGAGGACGACGGCGGGTCATGTCTCGCCCCTGTCCGGCATGAGTCCGTGCGAGAGGTCGTCGTAGCAGCCCTCGCACTGCCACGTCGAGCCGTCCTCGGAGCAGATCAGTCCGCGCTTCGGCCGACCGCCGCACTCCGAGCACTTCGGTTCGCCGTCGTCGAGCCACGCCTGGACCGCAGGCGTGATCCTCGCTGGCGGTCCGGACGGGGCGACGCGGTCCACGGCATCCCGGTGCGCCTGTGCACAGTCCTGCCAGCCGCGCCAGTAAGCCCACTGCTCGCCGACCGCTGCCGCGTCAAGGTCGCGGTCGTCGTCGAGCCATGCGATCGGCAGTCCCAGCCAGCGCAAGATCGCGAGCAGCCCCGGCGCGTCCGGCGCGTGGCCGCGCTCGAATCGAGAGAGCGAGTTGAACGCGATGCCGATCTGCTCAGCAGCGTCGCGCAGGTTCAGGTCGAGAGCCTTGCGCCGCTCGCGTGTTAGGCGGTGGATGGCGCCGAGTTGGTCGCGTGCTTCGACCGGGAGGTCTTCGAGCATCATCGCTGGCCGCCTTTGGCCCGCGCGTGCTCGAGCCCGGCCGCCTCGGCGTGCCCCGGGTAGACGCGCCGCTTGGAGCGGTACCGGCCGCACGAGCACACGGCCCGCCACGTCGGGTCACCCGTCCACAGCGGGCGCGACGGGCGCAGGGTGATCACGTGCTCAGGCATCGCGACCACCCGCCTCGGCGTCGCGGATCATCATGTCGACCAGGTCTCCGGGGATGCCGCGCTCGATCGCCTCGTCGCGGTGGGCCTCGAGGTGGGCGCGACGCTCGGCCGGTGTGCGCCTGCGCCATAGGTCGGACGAGTTCGGCGGCAGGATCACCAAGCGCTGCGTCGTGTCGCCGCTGACCGCCTCAGCCCACTGCGCCTGCCATGCCGCGACCTGCTCGGCGCTCAACCCCGACGGCGAGTCGAGCACGAGCGCCGGCGGGAACTGTTCGCCGAGCACGGCCATGACAGCGTCGGCGCAGCACTCGAACTCGTCCGGCGGCAGGCCCTGCGAGTCCGTATGCGTCGGCGGCTGGTGCTCGCGCGGCGCCACGAGGATGCGGGCGCGAAGGTCGTCGGTCATCGCTGTGGATCCTCGTCGCCGGGGCCGTCCAGCACCTCGTGCAGCGCACGGGACGCCTCGTGCCAGGCGGCGGGATGATGCGCGTCCATGCTGTTCAGTGACGACCAGGAGATCGCCAGCTGCCGTACGCGCTTGACGGTCGCTTCGAAGAACTCGGCGCGCGCCTGGAGTTGGGCCGCCGGGTCCGGCATCCTTGCGGACTGGAATGCCTGCGACCGCTCCGCGTCCACGTCCTCGGCGGCGCGTTCCCACGCCGCAAGCAACTCCTCTCCGACCTGCTTGCCGTACCTGGCGAGCACGTGGCCGGAGATCTCGTCCCAGTCGGCCTCGCTCAGGTGCTCGGGCGCCGCGTCGCGGACCGAGAGTTCGTCCACTTCGAACTCGGGGACCGAGTAGTGCTGGCCGCCGTCTGCGTTGGTCTGCATGTCGTACCAGCCGCCGACAGGATGGCCGTGGCGCAGGTAGCCGGTGACGGTCATCGACACGCGACGCACGGGGATGTCGACGTCAGGGGTCTCATCGTTCACCACGGCACCTCGCCGTCCATGGCGCGGGTCATCTCGGGCAGCCGCTCGTCGAACGCCGCGATCACGCAGCCTCGGCCGCCGATGAGGGTCTGGCTCATGAACTGCCGGACCGTGCGCCAACGCACCTCGGCCTCTCGGGCGCCGGTGTCGCGGCAGTGCTGTTCGAAGCCGGCGGCGCGGTCGATCTTTGCCTGGATTTTGCGGCGCGCCCACTCGAGCGCGTCCGGGTCCAGGTCGAAGCGGGACAGGTCGGGCCTCGGCTCGGTCACAGCTCGCCGCCCTTCGGGACGAGCGTGAGCGCCCCCAGGTCGATCGCGCGGCGGATCGCGTGCTCCCGGCCCCGCGCGCCCAGCACCTTGAGAAGCTTCACGATGCGCGACTTGACCTGATCCACAGTCAGGCCGATTTGGTCAGCGATCTCCGCGTTCGACAAGCCGGACGCGACCAGCAACAGCAGCCCGAACTGCTCCTGCGTGAGCACTCCGCGGCCGTCCGGCACCGGATCCGGGCCAGGCAGCAGCCTGCGCCGATAGGCCTGCGCGACGATCGCCGGGCGGCCGGGCGCGCCCAGGGACATGCCCAGGCGCGCCACCGTGTCCTTGGCCCTTGACCTGCCGATGCCGAGCCGCAGGCCGATCTCCTGGTCGGTCAGGCCGTCCGCGAGTAGGTCCAGGACGTCTCGCTCGAGCACGGTCAGTAGCCCGACGGCGAGCGGCGCGTCCGAGAAGACCACGGCGGTCATGCTTCGCCGCCCCTCGATCGCTGTCGGGCCGCGCGGCGCTTGAGGGCACGGCGCTCGTCCTCGCTCATACCACCGAAAACGCCCTGGTCAATGCCGCTGTCCAGCGCGAACATCAGGCAGGCTTCGATCGCGAAGCAACGGCGGCACACGGCTTTGGCGTCCTCGATCTGAAGGAGTGCCGGACCGGTGTTCCCGATCGGGAAAAACAGCTCAGGGTCTTCATTCACACATGCCGCCTTGTTACGCCAGTCGTCTGCGGCCGAGCCGGTCGGGGCCGTGAAGCCGGGCCTCGGGCCGGTCGCTGGCCGCGCGCTAGTGCCGTTGAGGGCCGCGGCGGCGGCGAGGCTCAACCCGCGGTGACGTGTACCGGCCATCACGCACCCGCCTTCGTGGCGTCGGGGCCGAGTTGGTCGAGGATGGCCTGCCGCAGCAGGTCAGCGTCGTCCGTGACCGACTCGACGGCGATCATCCGGACCACGGTCAGCGTGGCGTGCAGTCGGTCACGCTCCTCGAGGACTTGCTTTGCGAGGGACGCGATCAGTGCGCCGTCGGCGTGGGCGGTTTCGTCGCCCTCGAAGATCGCGCGGAGTCGGTCTGCGGCCGGGCGCGGGTGCCGCATGTGTTCGGCCTGTTCGGCGGCGGTTCCGGTGGTGCTCATCGGTCTCCAATCGGGGTGGTTGTGCACACGGGTGTGTCAGTCGGTGGAGTCTGGCTCGCAGACCTTGTGCTGCGGCTTCAAGCTGTCCGGGTGGCGCAGGATCGTCGGCCGGCCGCAGACCGTGCACGGCGCGGGCGTGTCGGCCATGCGGGCGGACGACCAGTCCCACGGCCTGCGCTCGGCGACCGGGCGCGTCGGCGGTCTGCGGCCGGCCATCACTCGCCGCCGCGCGAACCGTGCGGGTTGCGGCCGTCGCCGGGCCAGGACCAGAGCACCCCGTAGGGCTTGGTGACGGGCACGAGCCCGACCTCGGCGGGGTCGCGGCAGAGCGTTCCCGGCTTGCCGCCGCGCTGGTGCTGGTCGAAGGCAGTGGTGCTGGAGAAGTGACGGCAGCAACCGCCGCAGTGGGCGACCCGCGTGCCGGTCCACCAGCGTCCGCATCCGTGGTGGATCGCGTCGGCCGGGTTTCCGGCACTCCGCGCTCCGGTCGCAACGGCCCCGTTTTCGTCAAGGGAATCACCCGTAGAGCGATCGGGCGGGAACGAGCGTCCCTCGCTGAATCCCCCCTCCTGGATTGAGCCCCGTTCCTCTGCGGCAAGGACTTCGGTCTCGGTCACAGCTCCTCGCCCTCGTTCGTCAGCGGCCCGTAGCGCGCGAACAACTCCGGCAGCGTCCGGTCGCTGGCGTCGCCGTCGACCATCCCGACCGTCAGCGGCGGCACCCTGACCAGAGCCCAGGCCTCGCCGTCGCGATCGAAAATCTGCCGGGACAGGTCGAGCACCGTGCCGTCAGGTGCGGTCCACGTCGCCGGGGTGGCCAGGGCGCGCTCGGCGAGAACGTCAAGCGCGTTGGCCCATGGGTCGTTGCCGCTGGAGTGCTCGCCGATGATCTCCACGGGTGCGATGGCGTAGGCGAGCTTGTCGGCGGAGCCCTGGGCGTGGTCGCGCTCGGCCATGGTCCCGATGTGGCCGCTGCGCTCCCGGCGCAAGTCCCGCAGCACGGTGTCGAGGTCGGCGAGGAACGCGGGCATCCGCTCGATCGAGGGCAGCAGGTCGGCGGCCGGGTAGGCGTCGATCTTCCACCGGTCGGTCAGGTCGGTCAGGCGACCCTCGGCCGTGTCGGGCGCGGGCTTGGCGTTCACTGGTTGTCTCCTGTCGTGTCGGTGCTGGTGTGGTGTTTCTGCTGGTGGGCCTGTTGACGGGTGGCGGCCGGGGCGGTCACGCGGCATCGCCGAGGTCGAGCACGCCCTGCGAGAGGCGCTTGGCGGCGCGCTCGATCTGCGCCTCGTCCGCCTCGATCCCGATCGCGCGCCGCCCGCACTGCCGGGCCGCCTCGAGGGTCGAACCCGAACCCGCGAACAGATCCAGGACCAGACCGCCAGGCGGGCACGAGTAGCGGATCAAGGGCTCGAGGATCCCGACCGGTTTCTCCGTCGGCGCGATCGCCCGCCCGTGCATCGAGCGGACCTGCAGCACCGAGCGCATCAGGCGCGGACCGCCGTCCTCGGACACGTACGCCGTGCGCTTCAGGTCACCGAGCTGGGGCGGCCGCCCCTTGGTCCGCACGACTCGCGCTGTGGCGTCCGGCGTGGTCTGCACCTCGCGGTACTGGCTGGCCCAGTCGCCGCGGTACCAGTGCAGGGCGTGCTCGTGGACGCGCTTGAACCGGTCGTTCTGGAATCCGGAGCCGTTGTGCTTCTCCCAGACGATGTCCTGCGCGAACCGCCAGCCGGCGTCGGCGAACTCGCGGCCGTGGTCGAGGAACATGCGCATGGAGCCGAAGCACCAGAGCGTGGTGGTTGTGGTCGCGGCTAGCGTGGGCCAGTCGGTGACCCAGCGGTCCCACGTCAGGCTGGTCTCGCCGTAGGGGCAATCCGTGACGATCAAGTCCGCGGTGACGCCGAGCTCGGGCAGTACCTCGCGGCAGTCGCCGACGTAGAGCGCGCAGGTCTCGTCGCTCCAATAGGGCGTGGTCACTGGTCGCCTCCGGCGGCGGCCCGGTGGTGCGGGCGCGGGGAGTGTTGACGGGTTGTCATGGCTGGCCCGCCGGTGTCGCGGGCCGGGGCCGACAGCAGGCGCAGCGCGGCGGTCACGCGGCGACCCCCGAGCGTGCGCGCGGGTTGCGGTACGGGGTGCCGCGATCGGCCTGGTATTGGCGCAGGTCGGTGACCAGGGCGCCGCGCCGGGCCGCGATCAGCTCCGCCGGTTCGCCGCACAAGGGCTCCGTCACGGCGGGCGCGGTCTCGGGCGCCAGGACGGCGGCCACGAGCTGCGCCGCGTTACGGGCACCGAACCTCGCCATCAGGACCTGCACGCGCTCCTGTGCGCGCCGCTCGGAGATGAAGATCCGGCGGCCGATCGCCGCAGCCGACAGGCCCTCGGCGAGCAGGTCCACCAAGGCGCGCTCATCGGCGGACAGCGGGGGCGTCACGATGCCTCCTCGGGGTCGTTTTGGGCTGCACTCACGCGGCTGCGGTGTGCGCCGTGCGGGTAGGGCTGGCCCATCTCCCGGCAGGCGTCGCCGGGGGCCATGTGGCATTCGGGGCATGCGGCGACCGCTGTCGCCCAGGCGTCGATGCGTCCGGGGTGTAGGCGCTGGCCGAGTTCGCGCCCCTCGCCGTTGCGGCAGGTGCTGCCGGCCTGCGCCTTGCAGTGCGGGCAGGTGATCGACCGCGCCGGGTTGCGCCGGCGCTTGAGGGCCTGCGTGATCTCCGGCGGCAGCGCACGGGCGTTCGCCACGGAGGCGACGAGTTCGGCGACCGGACGGGCCTTCAGCGCCTGCCCGATCGGCTGCGCCGGGACGTGGCCGTTCGCCACAGCGGAGATTTGCTGGCGAAGCCGCTGGGTGAACTGGGCGCCGGTCTCGTCGGGTCCCGCGGGCTGGTACACGAAGTTCGCGTCCGCGAGGCGCTGCTTGCGCAGCGAGAGCACGAGTTCGATCAGCACGGGCGCGGTGGCCCGGAAGCGTTGGCGCGGGTCCTGTCGGGGCCACACGTTCGCGTAGTAGTGCGACGCCGCGGCCGAGGCGTCCCGGTAGGTGACCTGGGCGTTGTTCAGGTCCTGGTACCAGGCGAGCGTGTCGGCGGTGTCGGTGGTGCGCTGATCGCGGGCCGCGAGCGCCTTGAGCAGTGCCGTGACCTCGTCCACGGTGATCGTCTCGGCGCTCATCCGGCGCTCCCGTAGATCAGCCGCTTCGCTTCCTCGCCCGCGCGGTCGGCCTCGGCCAGCGCGCGGGCGGTCGCGGACTGACGCGGCGAGGGGATGGAAGCACCGCCGGGCAGCAGTTGCAGGGGGCGCCGGACTTCGGTGAGGGCGTTCTGGATTGTGCCGCCAGAGATCGCCTTGCCCTGGCGTGCGAGCAGGTCGAGGGCGCGGGCGAGGTCGTTGCGGGGGATCTCGTTGCCGAGGCAGGTGCGCACGATGCCGCGAATGGCGACCCAGGATTGGGCCTGCCCCTTGCCGTGGACTTCCCAGAACGCGTCGGTGAGTTCGTCGGCGGGGGGTTTGGGTTTCGGTTCGGCGGGCGTCTTGCGGGATTTCTTCGATGCGCCGCGCGGCTTGCCCGCGTCGGCAGCGCCGGGCACGGTCGGGTCCGCATCGAACAGCGTTTCGGGCTGCGCGGGGGTTTGTTCCTTGCTACCTGCTACCTGCTCTATGCAACCTGCCACATAAAGAAGCGCAGATTTGTCTGCGCCGCGCGCAGACTCGTCCGAGTCCCGCGCAGACTTGTCTGCGCGGACTCCCGATGGCGGGCCGACCTGCGTGCTTTCCGCCTCGGAGGGCAAAACGGCATTCGGCGCGGTCCCGTCTGGGTCTGGCGCAGACTTGTCCGGGCGCGGCGCAGGGTCGTCCGGGTCGGGCGGCGGCGGAAGCCTCGACGGGACCTTCGCGGACTCCAGCCGCTGATGCTTCGCGAGCCTCGGCAGGAACAGGTACGGGTCGCCGTCGACCTCGTAGCGCACGACCCGTTCCGCGTCGGCGAGCATGTCCAGGAGTTCGTCGATCACCTTCGGCGTCAGGTCGTCGTCCTCGGCGTACGGGAACGCCTGGCCCTTGATGTAGGCCGGGTCGCCCATGAGTCGGGCGTGCTCGTCCGCGAGGTTCCACAGAGCCATGTAGAGCATCCGGGCGTCGCGGTTCGGCACCTTGCGCACGAACGAGCGATCGACCCAAAATTCGGGCTTCACGGAGCGGATACGTGCCATCAGACCCGCGCCCCCTTCTTCGCGTTGCACAGGGAGCACAAGGCCTGCAGATTGCCCAGTTCGTTGGTTCCGCCCAGCGACCTGGGGTGAATGTGGTCGACTTCGAGTCCACGGAAGAGTTCCAGGCTGGACGCGCCTTCCGGGGCAGGGTCACCCGGTTTCCAGCCACAGGAGCGGCATTTGTAGCCATCCCGTTCGAGCACCACAGCACGCACACCGCGCGGCGTGTGGTCGTGTCCGCGCCGGACCTCGTCAGCGAGTTCGGCTTGGGCGATCGCGCGGATCTTCGTTGAGTACGACCGGTTGAGCGCGTTGAACGCGGCGACCGCGCGACGCGGTTGGCGACCGATGGACTCGGCAGTGAAGTATCCGGAGACGAACAATTCCTCTTCGTCTGCGTCCATCTCGACGAAATGGTTCGCGGCGAGCGCGTTGAGGTCCGCCGCGACTACGCCGACATCCAGATGAAGCCAGTCCGCCCACCTGCGTGGGGTGAGGTGCAACAGGGCGCCGGGGTCGAGCTTCCGCTGGGTGAGCAGGAAAAGGTAGAGCAGTTTCTGTTCAGTGCTGTGACCTAAGAACAGCGCATCGTCCCAGAGTGCTGTTGGGACGGTCCCGGATGTGCGTGCCATGTGCTTGCTGCTCTCCCGAGGATGGGCTGGTGGGGATGGGTTGTTCGCTACCAGGGCCGGCCGGTGGCGCGGATGCAGCGGGCGCGGTCGGCGTCCTCCTCGGCGCGCCACTCGGACTCCAGGCCGGCACCGGGGTACACGCGCGCGCCGGGGTCGTCGGCGACCGCGTGGGCGGCGCAGACGGTCAGCTCGCGACCGGACTCGTACTGGACGCTCGCGCCCTCGTCGGCCCAGAACCGCGCCCGGCAGTCCGGGTTGTCGTAGCGGGTCAACTCGTCGTGACCGTCGCCCTGGCCGAGGCCAAGCAGGTCGGCCAGGCGGTCGTCAGCGTCTTCGGTAGCCGCGGTCCACAGCGCCTCGGCCTGGATGAGCACGGCTCCGGGGAGCGTGTCGGGGCGGTAGGTGGTGGTGGCTGTCACTCGTCGTCCTCGCCCTCTGTGAGCGCGGCGTGGAAGTCCTTGTCCGACGGCAGCGCGTCCAGCGGCCATGAAGCGACGAGCCGGACCGGGAAGTAGCCGCCCTCGTTCGCCTCCGGACTGGCGAACCGGCCCTCGCTGTGCGCGTGGTGCTGGAATCCCCGGTAGACCTCGAACCTGCCGCCATCGAAGTCGGCGACGTAGCCCCACTCGGCGAACAGCGAGTCGGCTGGGAAGCCGGAGGCGTCCTCGATCACCCCGGCGCCGAGCATCGCGCCAGGGTCGCCCTGCGTCTCGCGCAGAAGCTGGTACCAGGTCGGCCGCTCGGACCGTCCGCCGACGTTCGGGTCGTAGTACGCCTTCAGCGCCTCGACGTCCGCGTCGGTCGGCTCCGAGTCCGGGGCGACGGACCGCAGCGCGGCGGCCTTGGCCCTGGCGTCGTCGAGGTCGACCCCGCGCAGCCAGGTCAGCATCTGATTGCCGAGCCAGCCGGGGTACGAGTCGCAGCGGTTGTACGCGATGGAGGTCTTGCCGCCGGCGACGAAGCCGACGAATCCGCGAGTGCTCATGAGTGTCCTTCAGGTTCAGGCCGCGACCGGCGCGGCGCTGGCTGTGGGCTTGTGTGCGTCGCGCAGCACGGTGGCGAGCGCGATCATCAGGTCGTACGCGGCGTCGAGGGTCAGCGGGTCCACGAGCTCGATCTGAAGCAGCCCGCGCGGGTCGCTCAGCTCCACGCCGGGCCCGTCGCCGCTGTCGAGCAGCGTGAGCATCCAGCCGGACGCGAGCTCGACGTCCGCGGACCGGCAGAACTCGGTGCCGTCGCTGTCCGTCTCGTGGTCCGTGCACCAGCCACGGTCGAAGGGGCAGGTCACGGCGGTCACCGCTCGGCGAGGATGGCGGCCCGAACAAGCGGCTCGACGCGCACCTCCGTGAGCGTGCCGCGCGTGAACGCGCCGCCCGGGTCCTTGAAGGCTGAGATGGCCGCGCGCAGGCGGTCGATCAAGCGTGGGCGGGGGTCGGTAAGGTTCGGAGTCAAGGTTCTGGCCTCTTCCTGGGAGGTTGGAGCCCCAGGCCCCTGACCGGCGTTGCAGTCGCTCGGTTGGGGGCCGCTCTGTTTTGCCGGGCACGCTCTCCGAAGATTGCGTGCACCGGTGATGCCACCTATAGTAGGCATCATGAGGAAGGCAATCAACCCGCTCGCCGTGAGGATCATCAGACCTGCCGACATGGATGTGGCACGCTCCATGTGGCAACATGCAGGCATGGCACCCAAGGCGACGGACGAGCAGCTCGAAGGCATCCGCCGCGCTGTTGCGCGCCTCAAGGCCGCCGAGGAAGAACTCGAAGCCGCACGTGCTTACCTGGCTCGGCAGATCGGCGACGCCCTGAAGAACGGCGTGCGCCCGGTCGATGTCGAGGACGAGGTTCCTTACAAGCGCGAGCACATCCGGCGGATCGCCCGCGAGCAGGGCGTCCCGCCATCGCGAAGGCAGCGCGAAGTCGCGACGACTGCCGCACAGGACTGATCCGTGCCCCCGATCGACTTCTCCCGCCGCACTGCGCTCTACCGGCTGTTCAGCGCCGATGGCCGATTGCTGTACGTCGGCGTCGCATTCGACCCGGAAGCGCGGTGGGTAGAGCACCGCAACTGCAAGACATGGTGGCCTGAAGTAGCCCACAAGCAGGTGGAATGGCTGGACTCGCGGTCGCTCGCACTCGAAGCTGAGTCCATTGCCATCGCGACTGAGCACCCAGTGCACAACAGGCTGCGAGTGGACCCGACCAGGTCGACTACTCAGGTCATCGCCGGATCGTCGATTCAGCGCGTCGTGAGAATCGACGACGAGACGTGGGCCGACTTCGGTGTGGCCTGCGAAGCGTTGGGGACGAACCGCTCGGACGAGCTGCGTAGGCATGTCAAGGCGGTGATCGCGGCTTGGAAGCGCGAGCAGCGATTGATCGCCCGCGAGTCGACTACCGCAGCTCGGGACTGACCCCCGCCTTCCCGCCGCCCCTGCGGCATCCCGGTCGTGCGCGTTCACGACGGTCCGCCGCCGGCCAGCAGCTGCGCGAGGCGGGCGAGATCCGCAGGGGTCATGTGGCGGCGCAGCGCCTCGGCCACCACATCCGGGCGCCCAACCGGGACGCTCACGGTCTTCGGCCGGAACCCAGCCTGCACCATCGCGGCATGCGCGGAGATCCGGCCGGCGACCACCTCGGCGTGCAGCTCGGGGGCATCCTTACGCAGACGGCGCAGGGCAGTGGACTGCGCGTTTCCGTTCGGCCGAGAAGTGTTGACAATGTCAACGGTTCCAGCTGGCCGGTGCGCAACGTTCTGCAATGCCCGGTCCAGCAGGTCCGCCGCCTCCGCATCCGGCGCCACGATGCGCCGCACCAGATCCACATCAGCACCCAGACCCGCCGTCGGCGGCGTCACCACGAAATCGACGAACCGCTCGTAGCGCACCACCTCCCCGCGGGGCGTCGTGAACTCCCGCCACGCCCCCTCCTGTAGCGTCCGCTTCAACAGCCCCGGCACGCTCTCAAGCGCGTTACCGCCGCGCCGAAGCGACGATCCCAGCGCCTCCACCAGCACCGAGTTCGCCTCCGCCGCGCTCACGGCCGGGCCCCCTCGATCCACTGATCCAGCAGGGCGCTCCGCTTGGCCAGCGACTCGATCCGTGCGGTGGCAACCGTGTCACCACACGAACGGTTCAGGTCGCTGTTGATGTGCGCGTAGTCGGCACCCGTCAGATAGTGCAGCCGCCCGACCTTGTTCTTGATCGTGCGCCGAAGCTCCGCCTTCTCCTCGCTCAGCGTCTTTCCGAGCGCCGGAGGCGCAATGGTCGTAGTCCCGACCACCTTCCCGGCGCCGCCGAGACGCAGGATCAGGGCAGCCTCGCGCACATCGCACCGGCTGTTCGCGGCTCGCACCGCGTTCTGCGCACGGCGCAGCTCCTCGTCGGTGAACCCCTCACCGCTCAGGTAAGTCAGGTGGTGGATCGCTTCGGACGAGTCGATCGGCTCGACCACGTCGTAGACGCGCTGAACGTCCGGCTTCTCCGCGCGCTCCCGAATCCGGCGCTCCTGCTCCGCCAACACCGCGTCGACCGTGCGCTCTATCTCCGCCGCGAACGTGAGCAGCGGCTCGATCGACGGGATGAACAGGGTTGCCGTGGTCGTGTCCTCGCGGCTGCGCAACCGCACAAACCGACCTACGACCTGCCGAAAGAACATCTCCGTCGCGATCCGGGAGGCGTACACGCCCACCGCGAGACGCGGGATGTCCACCCCCTCCGAAATCATCTGAACAGCGATGACCCAACGGGAACGGCCCTCCGCAAAGCGGGTGATGTGCGCCGACGCGTCCGGGTCATCCGAGATCGCGATCGTCGGGCGCTCACCGGTGATCTGCTCGAGCAGCGGCGCGTACGCCCGCGCGAGATCCTGATCCGCAGCCACCAGAAGGCCGGCCGCATCCGGCATGTCCTCGCGCACCCGCGACAGTTCCTCGTCGGCCTGCCGCAGCACCGATTCGATCCACTTCCCGGCCGGGTCGTAGGCGGTGTTCAGCGCCTTGGCCAGTTCCGTCTCGTCTACGGTCGCGAGCGTCGCCGTGGCGATCGTGCCCGCGTGCCGCCATCGCATCGTGCCGTCCAGAGACGGGAATGCGACGGGGCGCACCACCTCCCGGTCGGCGAGTGCGGTGCCGTAGTCATAGTTGAAGTTCGGCTCGCACTTGCCGGAGGGCGTGTAGGTCACCCAGGGAATGCGGTTCTTGTCCGAGCGGAACGGCGTGCCGGACAGCAATAGGCGTCGCGCGGCCGGGTCGAACGCCTCGCGTAGGGCAGGGCCCCACGACAGGTGGTCGGCTTCGCCCGCGTGGTGGATCTCATCGAGGATGATGATGGTCGGCTTTGCCGTCGCGAGCTTGCGCCAAAGCAGCGGCTGATTCGCGACGGTCGAGTAGCACACAACGGTGCCGTCGTAGTCGGAGGCGAGCGGATTGCCGCCGTTGGCGAACCGGTCGTCGAGTTGGATGCCGTACTCGTTGGCTGCTTTCGCCCACTGCCCACGCAGGTGCGAGGTCGGCACGACGACGATCACTTGCGTGATAGGGTGGATCGTGGTGGCGGTCATGCCTGTGTCCCCTGTGGATAATTCTGTGGATAACGTTCACCTGTAGACGGGATCGGCCTACGCCGCGACGGGATCTCGACCGTCCCGCTCCGCGTCCGCGACCATGGACGCGAGCACCACGCACAGTGCCGCGAGATGCTGAACATCCGGCCCGACAAGCACCCCCGCCACCGCGGCCGGGTCCTCGACCGTCACCGCGTCCACCAGGTCGCGCGCCGGACGCAGCATCACCGCGGCCCACAAGTCGCGCGTGATCCGGGGCAGCCGTCGGCGCCGGACCTCGATCAGGTCGCCGAGGGTGCTGCGCTGCACCCCGAGGCCCGTGGCGACCACCTGCCGGTCGATCCCGTCGCGGTCCGCGAGCACGATCACCGCCTCGCGCTCCACCGCAGTCAGGAACGTCGGCGAACCCGACAGGACCCGCAGCATCGCCTCGACGTCGAGCAAGTGCACGGCCCGCTCGTGCCGCTCGACCGCCTGCTCGCGCCTGACGCGGGCGGACGTGTCGACCCCGTTGCGGGCGGTCACGCTGCCACCGCCGATCCTGCGCCCAGCCACTCCAGCAGTCGCTCGCCGATCCACTGCGTGTACGCCGGCGGAATCGCCTCCGTCAGCTCCTCGCGCACGTCGGTCCAGTCGATACCCATCGCGGCCTGCATCTCGGACTCGGTGGCCTTGCCACCGCCCTTGCCATACGCGGCCACGTACGGACCGTCCCGGTAGACCCCGTGCCGCCAGCCGCGCACGTAACCGCGGCGCTTGGGCAACTGCGGCTGAAGGGCGAACCAGCCGCCGAGCTCGAAATTGCGCGGCCGCCACACCCCGAGCCCGAACAGCTCGCCGTTCAGACGCAGGTCCCGCCGGATCTCGGCGCGCCCGTCCGGCTGCTCGAGCACGTACGGCAGGCCGGTGGCGAGCAGCACGTCGCGGGTCGCCGACACCAGGTCCTCGTGTTCGCCGCCCCATCCGCGGGATTCGTTCGTGCCCACGGTCAAGGCACACTTGGACTGACATGGCGGGGACGCGTGGATGGCGTCGAACTCGTGGCCGCGCGTCTTGGCGAACTCGATCGCGTCGCCGCGGTGGAACTCGAACGGGTAGTTCGGCCGCGGTGCGATGTCGACGCCGACGACCTCGAACCCGGCACGGGCTACGCCCGTGCCGGCACCTCCAGCGCACGAGAACAGGTCCAAGAGGCGCGGCTTCACGACGCACCGCCCACGGGCGTGACGTACAGCACCAACTGGAAGCCTTTGACCGGCTCGCCTAGGGTGATCCCACCGTCCGTGACGTGCTCGAAGTCGTCGTCGGCAAGTACGCCGGAGCGCACGATCCCATCGGTTGCCGCTTTCACCGAGGGCGACCAGTTGTGCGGGTCGAGCTTGCGCCGGTCGTTCGGGTGGAGCGCGGCGGAGATGACGACGCGATCGAGTCGGGGGACCTTCGCCGCGCGGGTCATGACGATCGCGGCGTCCACGATGTCCCGTGCGATGGCGCGTTCGGTCCGCCAGTGCATCTTGCGCATCTCGTTGGAGTTGAGCAGCTTCAGGCGCGGGGGTAGGGCGATCGTGTAGACGACGGCCCCGTCCGGGCCCGGCTGTGCGGTGCCGGCGCCCGGACGGGGAGCGTGGCCCGGCACGGCGGGGGCTGGCGCCATACCGGGGGACTGGACGCGGGCGGTCACCGGGACGCCTCCCGCAGCTTGAGCGTGTGCCGGTGTCGCTTGAGCATCCGCGACTTGATCTGCGCCTGCGACGGGGCGACATAGCCGTGCCACCCGACCGGCTCCGTGTACCGCCGGAAGTGGCCGTGCCGGGCGATGCCGCACCAGCCGCAGCCGGAGGGCGGGCGGTCAGCGGTCGCAGGGTCGGCCTGGGTCAGATCGACGCGCGCCAGCGCGGCCATCAGGGCGTCGTCCGACAGCGTGGACAGGTCGCGGGCGCTCACCGGGCACCGTCCAGGCCGAGCGAGCCCGCGTCAGGACCCTTCACCAGCGCCGCCTGCATGGCGTTTCCGGCCGCGCGCCAACCGTCCTCATAGCCCTTGCGGTAGGCGTCCGTGTCCGCCTCCGCGCCGATCAGCAAGGCCGCCAGGGGGCAGTTGAGGATCGCGGCGACCTGGAGCAGTCGCGGGAGCGTGGGCAGTGTCGTGCCGTGCTCCCACTGCGACACGTTCGGCGAGCCGATCCCGAGTCGCTCCGCGAGCGCGAGACCACTAAGTCCGGCGGCCTTGCGCTGTGCGGCGATGTTCGCGCCGATGACCTCGGCGATCCTCAAGGTGGCGGTCATGTCGCCACCGAACCGATCTGCGCCAGCACTCGCTCGGCCGCCTCGGCCGGGACACGCCACACCCCGGGGCTGCTCTCGCCCCACGGATGGCAGCACGCGCCGTCAGCCTGGTGGCAGTCGGTCAGGTCGGCGACGGCGAGGATCGAGCCCTGCGCAGCCCCGGCGCGCTCACTGTCGGCGGCTGCGGCGATCAGCGGGTAGAAGTGCTCGATGTTCCACGGCGAGTCGTTCACCGCGGCCAGGCGCCGCATGATCTCGTCGCGGCCGGGAAGTGCGGTGGTTTTGAGCATCACGCCACCGCCAGCGGCGACTCGGACGGCGCGGGCCGCAGCATCCGAACACCCTCGAACCCCTCGCGCGGGAACAGCGTCAACTGCCCCGGCGGGTCAGGGATCGGCTTCGGCTCCGGGCCCCCGCCGTCGTCCTCGTGCCGGTACATCACGCACGTGTACTGGCCCTCGATCGACCAGTTCCCGGGGTCGCACGGCAGCCACTTGGCCGGGGTGCGCTGCATCAGCGCCACCAGGATCAGCGGGCAGCCGTTGCCCTCGTCGCCCTCGCGGGCGGGCTTGTCGTTGACGCAGTTGGAGCAGTTCGCGTCGATCCAGCCGTAGCCCTCGGTGCCGTTGCTGAACGCGGGCTCGTCCTTGGCGCGCTCGAACAGCGTGTCGTAGCTGTCCATCACGAGGGGCGCCTCTCCGGCAGCGCCTTTGACGCGTGCGTGTACGTCTCGCACGGCCACGGAACCTGCGCTCCGTGCAGTGAGCAGCCCTCGCACAGCACCGGAGCGCCCGGCATGCCGGGCAGCGGCATGTGTGAGCGCTTGAAGGACTCCAGTACCTCGTACAGCCGCTTGATCTCGCCGAGCAGCGAGATCTGGTCGGTCAGGGACTGGTGGATGCGATTCGCGAGGTCTTTCTGGACCTCCTCGTCCGGCTCCGCCCCCCGCCAGGAGTGTCGCCTTGAGGTAGGCCACCATGAGGTGCGCGTTGCGTTCGGAGACGGCGGCGTAGTCGAACGGCGGTTGGGTACTGGAAAGCGGGTTCACTGCGGCCCCCTCAGGGTTCGGAAGAAGTTCGGAGAGCCCCCCATCCCGTCCCGGCGCCGGGAACGGCCAGACGCCGGGGTGGGTGCCGCACCGTGGCCACGGGCGGCGGGCCGGTTCCCGCGCCGGGGGGAGAGCGCAGGAACCGGAGATCAGCGGCTACCAGGCGTCGAAAGCGCCCGGCTCCGTATCGGCCGCGATCGACGGCCGCTCCTCGCGGTTCAGCGCGTCCTCAAGCAGCGCCACCTCGAGCGCCCAGTCCGCATCCGACACGGCCAGGTCGTCATGCGAGCCGTCACACCCGGCCGCATGGGCCCGGTCACGCGACGGCATCGCCCAGCCCTGGCCGGTTTCCGCCTGCGCGAGCGCCTGCCGCTCGGCCTGCTCATAGGCCGCGTCGAGCTGCTCTTGCGCTTGGCGTCTCCGGTCCGGCGTCAGCAGTTGCGGAGCGGGAACCTCGCGCGGACGCTTCGCGCGGTGGTGCTTCACGAGCGGCTCGATCCACACCGCGAGCGCCACCACGACCACCGCGAACACGACCAGGTCCCGCAGGGCCTCAGTGCCGGTCATGGTCCGCCTCCTCGAGGCCGGCACCCGACGTGTCCATCGCGGCGAGCAGCCGGGCCGCACGGCGGTCAACCAGCCACTGCGGGCCACGGCACGCAACCCGCACGCGCCACTCGCGTCGCCGGCGAACCACCCGGACCGCGCGGGACGGCACACGCCGCTCACCCAGCCAGCCCGCGGCACGCCCGGCCGCGCGAGACGCCGTCCACACGCCGAGCCCGAGCATCGCCAGCACGAACACGAGCCACGCCTGCACGGGCAGCGGCAGCGACGAGAACAGATGCCACAGGCGCGCGGTCACGAGGTCGCCGCCGTCTCGGCGAACTCACGCATCGGCCACGACCGGTCAATCGACACCGACGCGTCCGACCTACGCCGGTACGCCTCGAAGTCCTCGGCCCACTGCGCGTGCCACGCCCGCTGGAGTTCGAACAACTCCTCGAGCGTCACGTTCGCGAGCAGGTTGAACCGCGCTCCGCCGTCGCGCAGATTGCGCACCCACATCGGGCGCTCGACGGCAGGCCGGTGCGCGATGTCGCCCATCAGCCACGCCACCCGCGCCGACTGCATCGCGTCGTACTCACACCCGTGGGCCTCGGCCTCATCCCACTTGAGCCCGTACGTCTCTGCGGTCGTGCGCATCTGGTACGGGCCCTGCGTCTCCGAGACGCGCCGCCGGAACGGGGCCGTGTGGCGGTCGATCACCATCGTGTCGATCACGCGCGTGAGCGGCTGCTCGCAAACCTCCTCGAGCGACCCGAGGCCGTGTCGGCGCATCTCCCGGTCCAGCAGTACGAGATCGAACCCGATGTTGTGACCGACCAGCGGCACCCCATCAGCGACCGTGGTCGCCACGAGCGACGCGATCTCCGCGACACCGGCCCGCGCGTCCATGCCGTGCTCGGCTGCGTACTCGTCGCTGATCCCGTGCACCGCGATGGCTCCGGGTTCCTGCTTCACGCCTGGGTTGAGCAGCCACCGGTTCGCGTCAACCGGCTCGCCGCCGCCCACGAGGATCAGGGCGCAGGTCACGATGCGGGCGGCGTCGGGGTCTTTGTCGGAGCTCTCGAAATCGAGCGCCGCCATCCTGCCCAGGTGCCACGGGGTGTCGGCCATCACGCACCATCCAGCGCGCGGTCCGCCGCCGCCTGCTCCGCCTTGCACGCGGCACAGTCCGCGCCGTACTCGCCGTCCGCGTGGCCCGTGTGCGCCGGGAGTGCCAGCGCCTGCGCCCCGGGTGCGCCGACGACCTCCGCCATCGTGACCCGCCGCGGCTCGAACTCGTCCTCAGCGCGGATCTCACCGCGCTGCAGCGACCCGCGGATCACCGTGAGCTGCGCCAAGTCCACCGGCGTCCACTTGCCCGACGGCGCCCCCAGGCGCCGCTCCATCTGATCCAGTGACACGCCCGCGCCCTCGAACCAGGACACGGCGTCCGCGACGCGCTGCGCCAGCGGCTTGCCGCCGCCGCTCTTGAGCGTCTCCATGCAGATGTCCTGCGCCTCATCGGTGAACCAGCGCGGCAGTACCGCGAACACCGCCTCGCGCACCCGCCGGGCGCCGTTGTTCGCGTTGTTCTCGTAGATGTCCCGCGGGTCGTCCAGGGCCTTCGCGCCGGTCTTCTTCGTCCAGCGCACGTGCGGCACGATGAACGTCGAAGCGTTGCGGGTGTTGCGCTCCAGGTCCCACGCGAACGCCTGCATCTCGGACTGGTGCGCGCCCTCGTCGTCGCGGCGCATCTCGATCAGCCCGTACTCGATGTTGCCCCAGCAGCGCGCCAGCTCCCGCGCGAGGTGCACCGACGGGCCGGTGACCATGCCGTCGCCGCGGTTGAAGCGGAAGAAGGCCTTCTCTGCGAGGCGCTGGATACGGCAGGACTCGCGCATCTCCGCGAGCGCGGAAGGCACCGAACGCGGGCACTGCTGAGCCACCAGCATCGCGGCCTGCACCTGTGCGACGGCGCGGGACTGCTCGACCGCCGTGCCCTGCCCGACACGGGACGGTAGGGCGACCGGGGCGGCGCCGTTCTGGACGGTCTCGGCGATGCTCATGGCAGGTACTCCTCGCTGTCGGCGCGCTCGGCCCACCCCGGCAGCGCGAGATACGTGATGTCGTTCGTGTAGCCGCCCCAGCGGCCGGTCTTCATGCAGTCGCGGTAGACCTCGAGGGCCCGGCGGTTGCGTGCGCGGCCGAGGCTGAGCGCGTCCGCGTTCAGGGCGTAGACCTCGCACACGTACGGCGGCTGCTTCTCGACCGCGATCATCAGGAACTCGGGGTCGGAGCCCATGCCGAGCACGTCGGCGAATTGCGTGACGCCGGTGATGTACGTGTCGCCCTGCTGGTGGTAGCCGAACTTCCAGATCGAGCGGGCGAAGTCGTCCGGCGCGGCGCTCTCCGTGGACTTGATGTCCACGATCAGGCAGCGGCCTTCGGCGCTCGGGGTCAGCCAGTCCGGCCGGGCACGCCGCATGACCCCGGTCTGCGGGTCGCGCCAGAACAGGGAGCGCTCGGCGACACCCCGGTCCGGGCGCAGCAGCGCCGCGGCGGTCGGGTTGTTACGTACCGCGCGCGCCACTTCCCGTGCGCGCTCGTAGTCCTTCGTCAGCAGCGGAACGTTCCCGTCGGCGCGTTCGGCGTCGCGCTGCTCGCGTGCGGCCTTGGTCTGCCAGCTGTTGGCCTCGACCGCCACCACGCGTGGACCGGAGCCGAGGGTGAAGGTGTGCACGGCGGTGCCGAAGTCGTAGTCGTCCTTCGGGCCCTGGCCGTGGATCTGCTCGTGCCGGAACTTCGCCGGGCAGCCCGGAGCGAGCAGCCTGCGCGCACCGGTCGACGACAAGGAGCCCCCGGGGACGGGGTCGGCGTGGTAGATGTGCAGCGGCATGTCGTCGTACACGCCGGGCTCGGTGACTGTGAACTCGTCCGGGATGAGATCGGCGACGGGCGCCAGGTGCCGCTTGGGCTTGCGGAGCGCGTCGGTCGGAACCGGGGCGTCGAACAAGGCCGTCATCGGGCGCCCACCAGCTCCCGCGCGCCGGCCGTGTTGACCTGCTCGGCCATCGCCGCCGCGAGGTCGTCCAGAGCCCCATCGGCCTGCTCCGCGCACACGACACGCTTCGCGGGCGGCTCGTGCTCGTCGCCCGCCATCTGGCGCAGCACCGTCACGTCCTCGATCTCGTCGAGGAACTCCAGCAGCAGCGCGCGCATCTGCGGGCCGGTCACAGCGCACCCCCGCCGGCCTCGCCGAGAGCCGCCCACGCCAGCACGTCCGCCGCGCGCCACACCCACACCGCGCGACCCGCGGGCACCCACACCGGCAGGCCCGACGTCGTACACGCCCAACTGCCAGTCGCGCCGTGCGTGACGAAATCCAGCCGCAGCCACGACGGCGCCCCACCCTCACCCAGCAGAAAGTCACCGGGCAGCAGCGCGACCGGGTCCGGCCGGGAGCGGCGCGCGGTACGCGGGTAGATCTCACGCAGGTCGCCGTGAACCGGCTCGTCGAACGCGTTCATCTGCGCGCGGAACGCGGACGGCAGCACGAGCGCGGCGACGGGGGCATCGAGGATCGCGGTCACCGCGCCGCCTCCAGCTCGTTCAGTTCCGCGCGATACGCCTCCACCAGCGGCGCCGCCTCCAGCGGGGACAGCAGCCACACCGGCTCGTCGTGCGCCAGCGCAACCTCGTCGAGCCCGGCAGGGTGAGCGATGACCTCCTTGGTCTGCGCGTCCACCGCAGCCGACTCCACCAGCGACCACACGCCGCCGGTGAGCATCCACGCGCCCGGCATCACCACCAGCTGCGTGGACGGGTACTCCGAGCCGTCCACGGGCAGGCCCGGCTCGGCGGACATCCGCGCCGGGAATGAGGTGACCTTGATCCGCCGGGGCAGCGGCCGGTCGCCCGGATCCGCGTCCGCGTCCGGGATCGCGGGCTGCACGCCGCCGTCCGCCGGGCGTACCGGGGACATCACCGCGGTCGCCGCCATCGAGGACTCCACCGACTGCGGGGACTCGCCCGCGTCCAGGCGTCCCAGCACGTCGTCGG
>JACZDD010020913.1_pt1 | contig 44772 bp, 55 predicted proteins | sample 8641771 | NCBI WGS metagenome assembly JACZDD01 (sample SAMN15324614, study PRJNA640507) | soil metagenome | isolation source: intercropping peanut in the second line | place: China: Luxin town, Laibin City, Guangxi Province | collected 2019-07-25 | depth 10cm m | reverse complement strand
CGCCGAAAAGGCGGTCCAGGGCATGCGCGGCCGGGCCAAGCTGGACGATCTCGAGAACGAGAACACGCTGCGCTCCGAGGCGGCCACCGAGACGCTCCGCAAGCACGTCAACAACAGCGTCCGCAACCTGCAGCGGGAGAGCGCCGGCGTGGTCCCGCTCTGGGCCATCTTCGGCACTCCGCAGGGCGCCAACTCGGTCATGCACGTGGTCGATGCCGATCTCAGCAGCTCGGGTCTGCGCTTCAAGTCGATCCGCCGGCCCCGGGTCATCCAGGAGGGGCCGCACGCCGGCCAGCTCCTGTTTCCCTCCACCGACACCAAGCGCCAGATGCAGCAGGGCATCATGGATCCCACCGCCTACGCCATCGCCTGGGAGCTGCGAGTTCCGGGCGAGGGCCGCTTCGACGCCGAGATGGCGTTGACCCAGGTCAAGGACCCTCGCTTTCCCCTGCTCCGAAACGAGCAGGAGCTGCGTGAACATCTCTATGCCCGGCTCGTCGAAGAGGGGCTCAAGCAGGTCCAGGTCGGCCATGGCCATACCCAGTCCGTGTACCGTGAGGCGGAGCGCGTGATCCGCGAGGAGCTGGCCGTCTACATCGGCTGGGATCCGGCCACGGTGGGCACTTTCGCGCTCAACGCCATGGCCATGCTGCCGCGCACTCGCTGGCTGCTCCGGATGACGATCGCCTCCCAGACGTCGGCGGAGCAGATCGAGCTGATCCAGCAATGGCTGGTCCTCTTCCCGAACGCGGACGTGGTGGTGGAGCGGGACGGCCAGCAGGATGCGTTCATCGACTTCCTGCGCTCGGAGCAGCCGGCGGCCATGATCATCCCCCACACCACGCACGGCTACAACAAGAACACCAGGCATGCCGGCATTCCGGCCATGATGGCTGAGATGCAGCGTCCTGGAGTGTGGCACTTCCCCTGGACGCCGGAGGACTACTGCGCGGAGTATTTCGCTGCCATCATGGCCGAGATCCGGCGCTGGGGGCCGACCAGTCACCCTCATGGCATCCCCAGCCTTTGGTTCCCCTGGTACTACGACAAGACGACTCGGATGGGGGCCGTCAGCCAGGAGGAGCAGGACCAGGAACAGGTCATGGCCGCCGACGCTGGCGTGGAGGTGCACGACTTCGTGATACAATCTCCGCATCGTCCGTTGCGGGACGTCCTGCAGACGCCACGCCCGCAGCAGACAGCTAGTCAGGAGAGTTGGAACCGGCGATGGCCTTCCTTGCGCAGACCCTAGACAGATCCGGCGGATTGCAGGAGCTGTGGGAGGAGCGCAGCAACAGCCAGGACTTCAAGAACCGGGATGCGGTCTACAAGCTCCACGAGGCCGCCTACCAGAGTCGGAGCGCCGACGGTGAGCGCCAGAACATCACCTGGCGGCCCATCATGCTCGACGGCCAGGTGGGTGGCGGCGAGGGGCGCGAGCCGCTCAACCTGACCAAGCAGATCGGTCTCCACCACACCAGCGCCGCATCCAAGGTGCCTCGGACCTGGAACGAACCGGGCTCCCTGGCCAGCCAGGAGACGGCGGCCAAGAACACTCAGCTCCTGCAGATGACGTTCGGGTTGAGTTCGATGCGGCTGCTCCAGGTTCGCCAGGCGTACAACGTCTCCGTGCTCGGTGACGCGGTCTACGGGGTCGTGTTCGACACCAGAAAGGACGCCCGGCGCAACGTCTGGGTCAGGGTCGCTCACCCTTCGCACTGTTATCCGGGTCTGGACGACCAGGATCTGGGTCGGCTGGTGGACAACCTGATCACCTACGAGGTGCGCCGGGGCTGGGCCGAGAAGCGATTCGGAGTCGAGCTGCCGGGCACCAAGTCCACGGTCAGGGTGTTCGAATACTGGGATGACCAGTTTCGTCTGATCCAGATCGACAAGCAGGTCATCGGGAACTGGCGGCTGGAGCACAACCACGGATTCGTGCCCTGGTACTGGTGCTTCAATCAGGTCCCGGGCATGTTCGCCCAGGCCGATGTCTCCGAGACTCCCAAGTTGCAGGGGACGATGAACGATCTCTTCCTGCTGGCCATGGATGCCATGCGTCGTAACGTGGACAAGTCCTACTACGCGACCGGGCACCGGGGGACGGTCAATCCTCAGCCCGGCAAGGTGGTCGGCTTCCCCAATCCCAACGTCAAGGTGGACGAGTTCCCGACGGCGGTGCCGCCGGCCATGATCACCCAGCTCATGACGTACATCCAGGGCAATGCGCAGAGCATGGCCGGGATCAGCCCCATCTCCATGGAGGGGCTGGTCGAAGGCAGCAACGTCACGGGCTCGGCGATCCGCCATCAGGTGGAGGCGATTGAAGCCAGGGCGGAGGCCAAGCGGGCCAACCTGGAGTCGGCGTTCGCCTGGTTGGGGGAATCGATTCTCAAGGTCTACGCCCAGTGGCTGGCTGACCATGAGTTCCTGCTCCGAGTCGGCGGCCAGGAGATCAAGCACACTGGCGCCCAGGTCGGCGACTGGACACGCTGCTTGGCCAGCTACGGCAGCTTCGAGGGGCTTCCGACCATGGACCGGGCCAACTGGGCGATGACGGGCTTGGGGCGGGTTCACGGCCGCCGCACGGCGATTCAGCTCGCGTATCCGGAGCGCGACACCGATCAGATGGAGTCCGAGGTGGACGACTACCAGCTCCACCAGGCCCAGCTCAGCGCTCGCGCCCAGGCTGCTGCCCAGGAGGTGATGCAGTCGGGCCAGGGGGAGCCGGGCGCCGCCGGCGCGGCTCCGCAGGCTGGGGGTCAGCCCGGCCCGGCCCTGTCGGCTCCCCAGCTCCAGCAGCGGCACCCGGTCCCGGGCGCCGCACTCACGGCCGGAGCCTCGAGTACCCTCAGCGATCTCCGCCTCATGCTCCAGCTTGCCAAGGGCCGGCTCAAGGGCGATGTCTACGCGGTGGGCGAGATGGCCATCACGGGCATGGCGGTGGCTCCCCAGATCGCAGTCACCGAGGAGCAGGACAAACCGATCGTCCAGGCCGTTCTGCAGCCGCGACTGCGCAACGCCCAGGTTCGGGTCGGCGTCCAAGATGATGAATCCAAGGTGCTCCTGAACGATGCCTGACGTGGGTGGACTCCACTTCAGTCATCAGTGCGTGGCTGGCGACCAGCACGAGAGGTGCCAGGACCCCGACTGTGCGTGCTCGTGTCATGGTGACGACTGATGTCGGAGTTCTCTCGTGACCAGCCGGGGCCGGCCCCGCGCTTCCGCCCAGGGCCAGGCCAGCTCGGTGAGCACGCGGCTCTGCAGGGTTCGAAACCTGCTGGGGCTGGTGGCCGGCGTCGTAACCCAACAGGACGTTCTGATCGACGGCCATCAGGTGCGTCTGGAGGACGTCCCGGTGCACTGGGGATGGGCCAGTCGGCGGGGCCGGAAACCCCGGACCAGAGACACCTCGTCTATGGATTGATGCATGTCAATGCACAGGGACTCGGACGTGATCTGCCCTTTGGCCTTTGGGCGCTGCACAATGGGATGTTCCCCGAGATCGCGCCAGGGGCTCGGCCGTTGGACTGGCTCGACTGATGGCGATCGATCCGGGTCAGGCGGGTCAGCGGCCACTGGCGGGTCAGCAGATGCTGGCGGGCCAGCAGCAGCTTGCGGGCCAGTCTCCGGTGGCGACGGCCACTGCCGACGCGCTCAATAGCTTCGCCCAGCTCAACAGCAACTACCAGGCCCCGCTCACCTCCACGCCGGTCTACCAGCCCACGGCCGCGCCCAGTCCGGAGACCCTGGGCCACATTGCTCAGCTCATGTCCTACATGGACGCTCACCCCATCAACCAGGACGGCCCCCACCCGGACAGCCCGATCACGAATGGGTTGGCGGACGGCAAGGCCAAGCAGTACGAGGGAGTGCAGGGGTTCCTGCACGGGATCTGGGACAACACGATGGGCGCCTACATCCACACCTGGCAGACCAATCCGCAGGCCGCCCTGGCCATGACGGCGGTGGGGGTTGGCGCCATGGCGGCCACTGCGCTGGCGCCGGAGTTGGCGCTGCCCATCTGGGCCGCCTATGCCGTGGTCTCGGCGCCCACCATCCTGCCCCAGGCCATCTCCTCGATCGCGGACGCCGCTCACAATCCGACCGACGCCAACGTCACTCAGGCCCTGATCAACATTGGCACCGCCGGGATCACGATCGGGAGTCCGATCAAGGCGTTCCGGGGCGTGGGCGCGAGCCGGGCCATCCTGGCCGAGGGTGCTCGAGCCGTACAGACCGTGGACAGTCCGCAGCGGGCGGCCAGCGAGGCGCTCAGCCTTTCCAGGCTGGCGGCCCAGCCCGGAGAGCGGGTGCGTGACGTGCGGGATCTGGTTGACCCGACGGTGGGCATGGAGCAGTACGAGATCGTGCCCCAGACCGTGGACCGGCTCGAAGCCGAGATCGCGGCCAGGCAGGAGGGGCAGGCGCCGATCTCCATAGACGATCCTGCCGTGGAGCGGTTGCGCCAGCTCCTGCAGACGCATGGCCAGCTCCAGCGCCGAGTCCAGGAGGCGGAGCCGCCGCCGGCCGAGGGGGCCGAGATGGGCGACGCGGTGGCCAACGCGCTGCCCTCCGCCAAGCGGGAGCTGGACGCATTCGAAGAGAACGACCTGATTCCGGCCCAGAAGGAGTTCGCGCATCGGTATGGGTATGTGCTGGCTCGGGAGCCGGCTCTACCCAAGATGCAATACGAGGAGCTGAATGCGATCCCTCTTGCTGACCGTGCTCGAGTTGATCGATCCTTCCGGGCCGTCTGGGGTGTCCTCCACGGAGCCGGTGATGGTCACGGATGGGACGGCGTGTCAGATGGTGTGGTTCACTCGGACTTCGCCGGCAATCTCTCTGAGGCCATGGCGCGAGGCATGGCGGGAGGGGGCCTGGAGCACGCCGAGTCAGTAGTCCAGGCCGAGCTGATGACGGCTGGCCGGCGGCTGGGGGTCTCCGACGATCGGATGGAGGCCGTTTACCGGGCAATTGAGGGTGATGCCACCCACGAAAATCCGGAGCGTTACTGGGACGCACTCTCGCCGGCGGAGAGGTACCTGGCCAGCAAGCTTCACGTGACCTTCGGGATCATGTCCAACTACGCCTACAAGCACGGTCACATTGAGTTGCCGATGGCGAGGTACGTGCCTCGCATGCTCAGGCGCGAGGGAGTGGAGTACGGCAGGGCTGGCTCTGCGTTCCTGCGCAGTCCTGGCAATGTCGAGTCTCGGCAATGGGTGGCTGACGACTGGGGCATGGCCAATGACATGACCGAGCTGGAGCACCACGAGGACCCGGAGATGTCTCTCCGGCCGCTGTCTGATCGGCTTCGTATGGCGGTCAAGACGAGGGAGGCTTTCCAGTCCTCGGAGAACGCCAAGGCGTCCACTTTCCAGGCTGTCACGGCGCAGCGGGCGATGCTTCGGACTGAGGACTTTGGTCGCACCTTGCAGGAGGTGCGCCGGATGGTCGGCCAGCGTCAGAAGGATCTGATCCCGAAGACGCAGGAGAAGCTCGAGGATGCCAGGGCCAGGATCGCCGATCACGAGAAGAACATTCCGGTCCTGGACGGCCAGGTCCGCGCCATCGATCGCCAGCTCCTGGCTATCAAGGGCAAGCACGGACAGCAGCAGCAGCGTGACTTGTTGAAGCAAACCCAGCAGGGCCTGATCGCTCAGCTCCGGCCCATGACTCGGGAGCTGAATCGTCTCCGCGACCAGGCAGCCGAGCACCAGGCCAGTCTGCAGCGGTGGCAGCGCGAGGTGTCTCAGGCTGGTGATCGGCTGGTGCAGGCCGCTGGCGGAGACGAGTCGGCTCGTGGCTTCCTGGACATGACTGGCGAGGAGATCAGCGCCATCGCTCAGGGCAAGCACCCGGGCGGCCGGCAGCTTCTGACTGGCTACCACCTGGCCCACGTCGCGGCTGGTCGTTTCCTGCGCCAGATGAATCAGACCCGATACCGCGAAGCTTGGCAGTCGCTGGCGCGCACCGTGACTCACGATAGCGTCAAGAAAGCCTACGGGGCGCACACGCCGATGACGGTCCAAGAGATCAATCTCATGGACCCTGACCACCGGCCGATCGCGGTGCCAGGTGATCTGCCGGCGGGCGTGCCCGGGGCCATGCTCGAGGACTACGTGCAGGTCATGCCGGCTGTTGGCCGGCGCGGCGGCGAGGATGCTGGCAGCCTGAACTACCAGCCCGCCATCTACGCTCGATCGGACGTTGCAGGTCGGTATAAGGAGTTGGCCAAGCAGGCCCGCTCGGCCTCGGAGCTGAAGACGGCGTTCTCTCGTAGCGTCTACGGGCTGACTGTGGGCCTGCCCAAGAAGCTGATCATGGGCTCCCCGGCCTGGCATGGCAAGAACGTGTTCGGGCGCTATATGGCGGCGTTGCTGGACCAGCCTACGATGGCGACGTCCGCCCTGGTCCGGGTGCTCAAGGAGCGCATGCTCAATCCCGAGGCGTACTACCAGACCAAGCTCGACCATTGGATGGACGGTGGGGTGCCCGCCAACCGGCACAACGTCCACGAGCAGGTCAACTGGCTGGAGCAGCAGATGACTGGCCAGCGGACGTTCCTGAGCGCCATGAGGACGGCCGCCGGCGTGGTGCCGCACGTCCACGCCAAGTTGGCCGAGGGGTGGTTCTGGAAGACGGTGGACGATATCGGCACGGCTGCCTATCTGGTCCAGAAGCACAGGATCATGCGCAAGCCTTGGGCCTCGGAGCGAGTGGCCGGAATGCTGGCGGCCGAGCACGCCAACAACGTGGTCGGCATGGTCAACCCGCTCTACATGGGCAAGCTCTGGAAGTTCGGCCGGCAGATGGCAATGTTTGCTCCCAACTGGTGGACCAGTTTCTCGCGCATGACCGCGCAGTCGGCGCCGGGCATGGCTCGGATCTCGAGCTGGCTGGCCAAGCATCCCGGGTTGGGTGCGATCGATCCGGTCAAGATGCACAGCCTGGACATCACTCAGCGCAAGGAGCTGGTGCGTGCCACGCGCTCCTACTGGCTGACCTACATGGCCGCCGGCATGGCGACCCACGACATGATGAACGTCATCCTCTCGGGCCACCACTCCTGGGACAACGGCAAGGGCCACGAATGGGATCTGCAGGCTGACCTGAGCAACGCTCCCCAGGGTGATCCGGAGGTGAGTCAGGTCAAGCACGCCTACATGAGCGGTGATCTGTTCTTCGCCCAGATGGCGGACCTGATGAAGACGGTTGGGCTGGGTAGCGACTGGGGCTTCATGCACCAGATGCAGGGCGACAACTACAAGCAGGCTGACGCGCTCCACAAGGTGGGCATCGTGGCTGGCGCGTTGGGAGCGGGCCTGCAGCGCCAGGCGGCCAGCAAGACGGGCCTGCCGGTGCAGGAGGGGGTGGGCCTGGGCCTTGGCGTGGACCCCTATACGCTGTTTCGGTCGGGTCAGGCCAAGCAGATTCCGCGCTCCGAGGCGTTGCTGGGCCTGCTGCCGGCTGGCATGCAGGCGCAGATGGCAGTGGATGACCGCCGGCGCCTGGAGACCCGACTCAAGATCACCGGGGATGCCAAGTCGCAGCAGCAGCTCGACCAGCTCAAGAGCCAGGGAGAGCTGCCGGGCGGAGTGCCCTGGGGGCCGGTTCGGGGCGCGCTCAAGTCCCAGTTCATCGGCCTGCCCTCGCTGTACTACACGGGTGACGAGGCGCCCCAGGGCTACGCTCCGTTGACGGATGCCCAGATGCAGCAGTACCTGCAGGCCAGGGTGGACATCCTGAACCACAAGAAGCTGCTCTCGAACCAGCTCCTCAGCGGGGGTCTGTCGCCTTTCGACTGGACCCAGCAGAGCCAGATCCAGACCAACCGCTACCAGCAGCTCCTGTCCGATACCTTCGGAGCCAGCTCAGCCCAGGGCCAGCTCTGGCAGGCGTACGATGCGCTCAACAAGAAGTACAACCTGGACAACCCCAACCTGAGCCAGGGTGACAAAATCTCCATGCTCCAGAATCGTGACGATGAGTGGAATCAGCAGTTGAGCCATTTCAGCCCTCACGCGCAGTCGGTGTGGTGGGACGCTCATACCGCGATGTGGACCGACGCTGACTACCTGCACTGGCTGAGCCAGCAGACCAAGGACGCGGTGGCCGCGTCGATCGACGGCGAGGGTGGCGCGCACATTCGGATGGCTCAGCGCCAGCTCTCGGCGCAGGGTCTGCCGTTGAGTACGTCGGCCCTGGACAGCCTGCGCAAGCAGGACCCGTATCTCTGGACCTACTATGCGGTGCTCAAGCAGATGGGCCAGAATACGCTCCTGGGGTCGTTGACGTCCGCGTTCTCGAATCCGTTCGCGGACTTCACCGTCATTCCTGACGAGTACGCTCAGCAGGTCCAGGATCTGCGTGCCCAGGGCATCCTCAAGAGTGGGTCCTATGTTCGCCAGTCCACGATGCGAGGCGCGGCCCAGGTGGCGCAGGGGGTGGGTGCTGGCTCGGCCTCCACGGGTGGTCGCTTCCCGCAGAGCCCGGAGGGGCAGCAGTTCGGGGGTGGGCTCTCCGCCGCCGAGGCGGCTCAGATCCTGCAGGAGCAGGGCAGCCAGCTTGACCCCAGGATTGTGGCCTTGCTTGAGTCTCTGGCCCAGCGAGGTGGAGCATGAGCAACTGGTGGGACAACTGGTCTCAGGCGCAGTCGGGCTCCTTCTCGGGCCTCGACCTGCAGGGCCTGGGGGACGCCTGGGACGCCATCTCGAGCGCCGTGGGGAGTTGGTGGGGAGGCGGCGTGGACGTCTCCGGACAGGACCCTCAGCGCGGGGGCGTGAACACGCAGCAGCCATCCTCAAGTGGGCTGGGCGATCTGGGCAGTCTGCTCCAGATGTTGGGCGGGGGTGGCGCTGGCGGAGGCGGCGCAGCGGCGCCGGCGGGCTACACGACTCCGGACGGGGTGTTCATCAAGGACGGGTCGTCGGAGGATGGGTTCTACAAGATGGCCGACGCGGTGTTCAGCAAGGTCTATGGCCGACACCCGGACTTCGCTCAGGCTCGCATCTTCCACGACATGGGAGTCCAGAACACGGACCAGCTCCAGCAGATCCTGCTCCAGATGCCGAGTCACATCACGCAGCCGGATGGAACGCCGATCACCATCGGCGTCTACGAGGACATGCTCCAGACGGGCCAGGCCGCCGCGCAGAAGTACCTGGGCCGGCCGGTCCCGGACTCGCTGATCAAGGACTGGGTGGCGCAGGGCGTGACGACGCCGGCGGCCATCAATAACTGGTTCTTCTCTCATCCGGCCAACGACATCCCGCCTGATCAGTACGGGGCGATCTGGGACTCGGCGAATCAGTGGATTCAGTCCACGTGGTCAGGGTTCAAGGGCTGATGCCGAACTATCCGCATCCTGACCACGTGGCCGAGATCCACCGCAGGATCGTGGCCGCTGCTGGCGAGGGAGGCACGCCCGATTTCGGGGTCACCTCGGTTGCCAAGCACACGAGCGATCTCTACGGGGATATGCCACACCCGCAGGCGACGGGTCTCAAGGTCAAGGAGTATCCGGCCTATGAGCGGGTGGCGTGGATGCTCCACGACAGGCAGCCGAACGGTGACGACGTGGCGCATACCGCCGAGACCTTGAGGCAGGCGGGGATCTCGCCCTCCGAGTTCGAGAGTACCTGGAGCGTGGCGCGGGGAGTCGCCAATCGCCTGCTCGGCCAGGACCCCACTATCGTGGACGTACAGCGTCTCAAGGGCGCCTCGCCCATGGACATCCACGCCTACTATCGCGATCATCCCTTCCCTGGTTACGAGGAGGTGTCGGCGGGCGACATGGCCCGCTACTACCGGGCAGCCGAGCCGATCGCGAGGCAGTATGGGCTGGTGCCGCAGCACAACGAGGTTGCCCGGTTTGCCGTGGCGGGCTACGATGAGGCGGCCATGCACGACCACTACGGGAGCGGCCAGTGAACGTCTACCAGGGCGAGAACGGCCCCGTTCAGTTCCGGCCGCCGCCGCCGGTCAAGGCCAATCCGGGTCCGCCGGCGCGTGGCTCGTACGCTGGCAATCGGTCGTCCGGGCCGGGCCAGGCCGCGACCGCGAAGCCGTACCACCCGCCGGCGGACATCTTCGCTGGGTACACTGGACCCGCGATCGACGCGGCCAGCCAGATCGCGCAGAACTTCATGGCGCTGATCGGCTATCCGTCTGAGTTGAACGTCAACCAGTTCGCCCTCGACGTGCTGAAGAATGGGTGGGCGTCCAACCCCAACGCTGCCTACCAGTACCTGTTCAACAATGTCCCGCTGGAAGTCCGACAAGCCAATCCGGGGGCGGCGTTTGGGCTCAGTGCATCGGCGTTCCAGAGCCGGCAGGATCAGCTCTCTTCGGTGTTCGAATCGTTGACTGGGCAGACGGGCTGGGAGTCGCTGGCGAGTGCCGATTGGATGGCGAAGGGGCAGTGGGCCTTGGTGGGGTCAAGAGACCCGATGCAGGAACTCTACCGTCAGGCGTTCGTAGGCGGCTGGAGCCAGAGCCAGATCCTGGAGAAGCTGCAGAGTGATGATCGCTTCAGCGATCTGCGACAGTCCCAGCCCTGGCTCGTGCAGGGGCAGGGGGAGCGGCAGGCGGCCCAGACCTATGCCAGCATCTACGGCTCGGCGCCGGTGGACAAGGACACGCTGGCGGCCTGGTTCCGGTTCAACACCGGGACCACTCAGCTCAATCGGAATCAGAGAGAGGCGATCACCGTGGCCGTGCCGACGTTCTCGCCCACGGCCTCCAGGTGAGTCCTCGGGCATGGAGGTGGACGCTGGCATGTCTGATCGTGTTCTGGGCCGTGGCGGCAGTCGTCGCTTCGGCTATTTGCGACTCCCGCCCATAGACGAGTCGTTGTATCGCATGGGCCTGGCGGCTATGGCCGTCGGCCTGGCGTGCCTGGTGGTAGGCTTGATTTACAGTGGCTAGGCAGTGCTGGATTGACCCCGGCAACCCTCGAAACCGGATCTTCATCGACGCTGCCGTGGCTCCGCCGCTGGTCGCCGGCACCACCAACGTGAGCGCTGGCAACGCTGTCGTGCCGGCGGGATACGTTCGCCAGGTGGGCATCGACGGGTTCATGGACTCCGGAGCCTGGAACTACTTCACCGCCCCGGGCGCTGCCGTGCCCAGCAATCCGGCCCCGGGAGCTTGGACGGGGTTCCTGACCGCTGACCATCCAACGTCGTGGTGGCGGTTGGACGACAAGTCATCGCCGGCCAAGGACTTCGCCGGCTCCAACAACGCGACATTCGGCGCCGGCGTTACGGTGTCTGTTCCGGGGGCGATAGAGGATGGCCACACGGCTATGTCCTTCGACGGGGTGGCGGGGTTCCTGGAGGTGGGTGCCCCCTCCAGCCTGATCTCCCTCTTCCAGAACCACGACTTCTCGGTTGAGTTCTGGGCCAAGCCGACGTCGGTCATCAACTACGTTTTCACCGCCGGCCAGTTCAACAACGCCGGAACGCGCAACTTCCTGCATCTCGGGTTCTCTGCTGGCAAGCTGTTTTTCGGCATGTTTGGGGACGATCAGTCCGGGGTGGCGAACGTCACCGCCGGGGCTTTCCACCACTGCGTCTTCACGTGGTCCAACTCGAGTCGGGTCCGCTCTCTCTACCTGGACGGCGCGCTCGACATCTCGACCACCGCCGGCGGTTCGTTCACTGTTCCCTCGGCGGCCGACATTCAGATTGCTCGCGTGTTTTTCGCCACCGGCAACGGCCCCTTCTTCTACAACGGCGTGGCTGATGAGGTGGCGGTCTACAACTACGCGCTCACCGCAGCTCAGGTGTTCGCTCACTTCCAGTCGGCCAACGCGGTGGTGCGTGGGTTCCCCCAGGTCAACATCTTCGTGCCGGGTACGCCCTACTTCACCGGCGGCTGGCCGCCTGATCCGCTGGCCGGGCAGCCGTACCACACGGCCCCCAACGTGAACCGCAAGGACGGCATCAATGACTAACCCCAACCACGAAGCGGCGGGCCGGCGCTGGTGCCCTCATTGCCAGTCGATGGTCAACACTCGCATCCGCATTGACAAGAAGGCCGAGCAGTTCGATTGCGCTGTTTGCGGCCTCTTCCTGGAGTCGATTTCCAACCAGGCTGATTGATCGGCTACACTATTCGATCAGCTATGGGTCGGATATGGGCCATGGGGTGCTCTGCCAGCAACGCCTCCTCGGATCTCTCTGAGAGAGCGGCGGCGCAGGTTGCAGCCAGGGACGCCCTGATCAAGCAGGTCATGAACGAGCCGATCAAAGATCCCCTGACTGGCGAGATGGTGCAGCGGGACTATGATTCGGCGGTGGTGGAGGCTCAGCTTCGTCAGGCGCGGGCCACCCTCAAAACGCTGGGCCACAACGACTCTCCCGATGGTGAGCGCTACGGCGCGCCGGCTCCGATGTTCGTTCGGGGCGAGGTGTACCAGACCGCCGAGGTGGAGAGGCGGCCGGATGGGGCGATCGTTCGTACCGGCTACAACTGGAATGGCCCGCTCATGAAGCGGGTTCGAGTGCGGGAGGAGCCGGATGCCGGGCCGTTCACCCGCGTGGTGGCGGAGGCAAGATGAGCGGAACCGGAACCGACCCGGACGTTGCCCAGCAGCTCCAACAGTTGCGCAACGAGAACGTGGTCCAGCAGCTCGAGCTGGCTCGCATGCAGGTCTACGTCGATCACCCGCAGCTCCGGGGTATGGGCCTGCTCGAGGACTTCCAGGGCAGCCCGGATCAGATCCGGGCCTTCGGCGCTCGACTGGCGGAGCGTTTCCCGCCCCCGGCCCCGACGCCGGCATCGCTGACCCAGCAGCCACCCCCGCCGGCTGCCCCGACTCCGGTAGCGCAGCAGGCTCCGCCGCCTGGTACCAGTGCGCCACCGGCTGCCCCGGTGACGTCAGCGGTGCCGACGCCAGCGGCCCAGGACGTGCTCACGCAGAGCACGGCTGACGTGGCGCGGGCGGACGAGATCCGAGAGAAGATGACCCAGGGCATCGCGACCCGGCAGGAGGTGCTCTGGCTGAGCCAGAACGCGCCCAGCCGAGAGGTGGACCTGGGCAATGGCCTGCGGGGGATGTCTGGTGGATTCATCAGCGCCGTGCATGGTCTGGGGAGGACCCGATGAGCGACCAGACCCCGCAGCCGCTTCCGGTCATCGCGCCCAGCCCGGACGTGCCGCCCGACCTGCCTCCCATGCAGTCGGACTCGCCCGCTCCGACCACCGAGCCGGAGGGTCCGCAGTTCAAGTTCTGGTGGTACTGCATGGAGGAGCACCACCCTGGCGTGCCCAGCTACGGCAGCCAGCCGCTTGACGTGCGCCGCATCTTCGGCACCGAGACCGATCAGGGCTGCCCTCGGTGCCCGGCGTGTCAGCGCGAAGTCAGCTCGGCCCCTTGCCTGGGACCGACCATTCCGCCGGCCAGCATCGTGGAGTACGCCAGCCGGTTCGCCGCATCGCAGATTCAGGGAGGTATCGGTAGGTAGTGGCTGGCCCACTTCTCTTCTCGCACGCCGGCCTCAGCGAGAACGACTTCACGCCGGGCACGATCCGGACGGAGATGTCGGACACGCTGTTCGCAGCGCTCTATCTGCGCCCGAACCTGCTTTCTGCCATCCCGATCGGCATGTACGGCGGCGGTGGCACGGGCGTGGGCGCGGCGGCCATGCAGCTCCTTCACTACTGGCCGGAGGACAGGCTCAACAGCCGCACCGTCACTGACACCACGGGCGGTATCAACGCCGTGGTGACGGCCATGACGATCTCGGCGGCCGACGCCAACAACCTCAACCCGGGGGACGTGATCCGAGACCAGTCGCAGGCGTTCAACGCCAGCGAGTACATCCAGGTCCAGGGCATCTCGATCGCCGGCGCGACCGCCACGTTGACGATCCTGCGCGGCCTCAACGGCACCACCGCCACCACCCACGCCTCGGGCGCGGTGTTCGAGGTGGTGATGACGCCGACCATCCAGGGCTCCGACTTCGGGCGTGACCAGTCGCGCGTGCCGGGCACCAAGAACAACCTGATCTACACCATCCGCAAGGATGTCCAGATCACGGGTTCGCTGCTCACCCTGTCCAAGCACGGGCTGGTGGTGGGCATGCCGAACGTGATGGCGACCCAGCTCCACAACCGCTTCCTAGAGGCGCTCATCGACCTGGAGCGGACCCTGATCGGCGGCATCGGGACGCCGGCCGGCACGCAGACCGAGTACCCGACCCCGTGGGGTCTGATGGCGGCCCTGGGTTACACCAGCCCGGCTTTCAACAACACCTCGGTCACGTTCAACGCCAACAACGCCTACCTGTCCGAGCTGCTGCTGAACTCGCTGTTCATCAACATCCTGCTCCAGGGCGGCGAGATCCCGGACTGCATCGTCGGCCACCCGGTGGTCATGGACCGCATCGGGCGCATCTACCGTGACCAGTTCCGGCTCGACCAGCGGGACGACACGCGCGGCTTCCTGGTCCGGGCCATTCAGCCCTCGGTGGGGGAGCAGATGGTCCGCCTGGTCATGTCCGGGTACATGCCGGGTCCGCCCCCGGGCCAGACCACGCCAGCGCCGGTCCTCTTCGCGCTCGACCTGGACCGGATCGCCACGGTGCCCTTCCTGGACCAGTTCTGCTACCTGCTGGCGGGCGGCACGCTGAAGGATGCCGACCTGATCTCCCTGGTCATGAAGATGAGCTGGGACATCCGGAACACTGGGACCGACTTCGGCTACAGCCACCAGGCCATGTTCGGGTTCACCGTCTGATGGATCTGGCCGAGCTGCTCCGCGACAACCCGCGCCGGCTGGCCGGGATTCTGGCGGCCGAGAAGCGCAACCTGGCCGGCGAGATGCCGGAATGGTTGTCCTTTCGGCCCGTCGGCGGCGGCTCCATCAAGACGCGGTACGGGATCTCTCAGGGCGATCTGGGGGAGTCGAGCTGGCAGCACGCCATGGACCTGGCCGACTTCGGACAGGCCGTGGTGCCGGCCACCACCGGCGTCGTCCGCGTCGTCAACGCGGTCATTCCGCTCGTCAACAACTCGGTCCTGCTCAAGTCCCCGGACCCCTACCCGTCGGACCTGCCGGGCGGCAAGCTGACGGTCGCCAACGGCAACCGGCAGATCGGCTCGGGCCGGCTGGCGTTCATGTTCCTGACCGGCGTGTTCGTGGTCCACATCACGGGCGCCGGCGCGGTCTACCAGCCGCCGGCCACGGCCACGATCAACGTGCAGGTCCGCTCCACGGTCACGACCGTCATCGGCAACGCGGACCTGCTGGCCACCCTCAACGCGACCACGGCGGCCAACGCCGTGGATCAGGCGGCAATCGCGGCTCCGGCTTCGCGTCAGGTCTCGATCGAGGGTGCGTCCCTGGCCACGGTGGCCGCCCTCTTCAACGGGGACTCGCTCTACACCGAGCTGGCCAACACCAACGTCGGCGCGCTTACCGTCAACCCCAACATCCTGGCGGTGTTTCTGGAGTACCAGTGAGCAAGTCAACCGGCCAGGGTCAGCTCACCCCGATGGCCGCCGCTCAGCAGGAGCTGGCCCGGCAGGCTCAGAAGGGTCGGGCTGCTCGCGTGGAGGCGGGCAGCGAGACGCTGATCGACGCCGCCAAGGGCCGCGCTCGCGGTGCCGAGCATCGCGCGGATCTCAACATCGGCTCCATGGGAGCCCTGGGCCGGCGCAGCCGGCGAGGAGCGCGGCGATGATGGATCAGCCGCCGTCCATGGCGCCGGCCGGGGGCACCGGGCCGCCGGCGGACCCGAGCCAGATGGCCGCCATGATGGCCGCCATGCAGAGTGCTCCGCACCCGGCCGGCCACGCTGGCAAGAAGAAGGGCAAGCACCACCGCAGGGGCAAGCACGGAGGCAAGAAGTAGATGCCCTGGCCAGCGGGTCCGGTCAGCAGCGGCGTCAAGGGCGAGAACTCGGCGCTGCACGTCTGGGTGGACAAGACGTCGGAGGCGCCGGCGGTGGGTCAGAACGCGGCCACGGCCAACGCCGTCCCCATGGGCAACTTCATGGAGATGCTGCTCGGTCATCGATCGGGCGGGGTGGTCAAGGCGTCGGCGTTCCTGGACAACGGGTCCACGCGGTTCGGCCGGGGTGGCACGGTCACCTACGCGGCCGGCACGCTCACTGACACCAACCAGGCGTGGACCACCAACCAGTTCGGGGCCGCCGGCTTCGGCGAGGCGTACGGGGTCTGGGCCGACAGCGGCCAGTTCAACGTCATCGCCTCCAACACGGGCACGGTCCTGACCCTGAAGTCGAACTGGCTGGCCACTCCGGGCGCCGGCACTGGCTATCTGATCATCGGCGTGGCCGATCAGAACCAGGGGGCCTCGGTCTCCTACGCGGCCGGCCCCGCCAACGCACTGGTGGATTCGGCCAAGGCGTGGGTGGTCAACATGTGGCGCGGCAAGTACGTCTGCGTCTCCGGCCAGCTCCGGCAGATCGTCAGCAACACGGCCACTCAGCTCACACTGGACGCGGCCTGGCTGACCACGCCGGCGGCTCAGCAGGCGTATTTCATCACCGACGGCCTGTTCGATTCCTGGCTGAACACACAGCGCGGCTCGACCAACGGCCCGGCCCTCAACGGCAACGATCTCAACCCCAACAACCTCTAGGAGTACAATTAGTCCATGGCGAACAGCAACGCGCCGGGCCTGGCAGGTGCTCCGGGGTACTTCCCGAACGACACCAACATGCGCGGCAAGGACCGTCAGCTCCGACGCCAGCTTCCGCCCAGCGACGGCAACCCACGCGGCGTGCCGGGCGACTTCCGGCAGGTCGGCGCCGGGGTCACGCCGGAGGGGTTCAGCCCCAGCGGCGTGCTGGACGCGGTGTCGGGCAAGTTCGGCCTCAGCCACAACTCGGGCAAGGGGCCGTAGATGGCAGCGCGCGGCCTGGCGATCAGGACTCCGGCGGTCGGAGGCGGCGGTGGCCGTGGTCGCCGGCGTCTGGGTGTTCGGGTCAGCGCGCTGCCGAGAGCCCGTCGCGGAGGCGGCGGCCGGCGGGGTAGGGCCGCCGCTCGGGTGTACTGATGGCACAGGTGGGAGCCCCGTACAGCTCTCCGTTCGAGAGCGCGAAGACAGACGTTCCGCTCAGCGTGGACGTCGCCGGGCCTCCCGCCGGGCGAAAATCCAAGAAAGGAGGTGTGGGCGTGAGCCGGTACCGCAAGGGTCGCAGGGGCCGCAAGTAGCCTGGCGGCGGGTGGCCCCCGCTGATCCAGGTGCTCGGCTTCCCTGCAATGACGAGGAAAGGCTCGAGAGCCCCCGCCCCTCCGGGGGTCGGGGCTCTCGCCATGTAGGCGCCCAGGAGAGATGGCCACACCTTCACCGAACGGCAACCCGAACAGCTTCTTCATAGCCCGGACGCGGCAGTACATGCGCGACACGCCGGTCTCGTTCCGCGACCCCTTCACCGGTGACGGGGTGACGGGCGGAACGGCGGCCGGCTCCGTGCCCTGGCGGGTTAACAAGCCGCCCATCATCAACCCGGCCTCGGAAGCCCTGCAGCCGGGCGCGGGAGTGGCGATCTCGGTGGCGTCGGTAGCGCAGGCCATCCTCTATGACAGCGCCGTCGCTCCGGTGGCGGGCCAGGTCAACGTGATCACGGAGACTGGAGAGCTGTACTTCGGGACGGTGCCGGCCGCCGCTGCCGCCATCCTGGTCTCTTACCAGTCGGCCCGATTCACAACCAACCAGATCCTCAATGCCCTCACCGAGGGGATGAACCAGCTCTTTCCGGAGCTGTACCAGGAGGCGACCGACACCACGACCGTGGTCCTAACGCCGACCACGACCGAGTACAACCTGCCCGCCATCATGAACGACCCCAGGGTCCAGGTGCTGTCCATGGAGGTGGCGCCGCCGGCGGGCATCGTGACCTACTTCGACACCGGCCTCTTCGACACCGTGGGGCCGAACGCGGACATCCTCAAGGTCCAGCAGGCGTGGCCGCCGGGGTCCACCGTGAGGATCACCTACAACGCCCCCTACCAGGCCCTGAGCGACGTGGAGACGTCGGCCATGTGGTTGCCCGTCTACTATGCCTGCTCGGTCCTGGCCGACATGCAGGAGACATCGCGGAGCCGGCAGACGGACGTGGTGCCGATGATGGGCGAGGGGGGCTCCAAGCCGGGCGACGGGGCCGCCGTCAGCGATCGGTGGATGCAGCGCTTCCTGCAGGGCAAGCAGCAGCTCATGCGCAACGACCCGGTGGCGCGCACGTTGCCTGATCGCGCAGTCGAGCGCCTGCCCTACATGAAGTCGGTCGGCTTCAACTGGAATCCGTTCTAGTGAACTTCCTGCCCCCCTCGCACTTCATGGCGGCCATGAAGCCGGTGGTGGCCCAACCCAGCCTGCTGCGCAAGATTGCGTTCGCGTTCAGCACCTACACCCTGTTCCTGGACGATCCCTCGGTGGGCCGGCCGACGCCGCTCATCTTCGGTCCCAGTGGATCGGGCAAGACGTTCGCGATCGAGCTGTGTTGCGAAGCCTCCGGCCTGCCCTACACCGTGGTCGGCGGCGCCGGCGTTTCGGCCGCCGGCTACAAGGGCATCACGCTTCGCGATCTGCTGGCCCAGCACTACCTCCGCTTCCGCCAGTCGGAGGGGATCATCTTCGTGGACGAGGTGGACAAGTGGACCCGGGGCGGCCTCAAGTCCAACGACGCCGAGCTGATCGCCATGGGCAACAACAAGATGTCGGAGATGCTCCGCTACGTGGAGCGCGAGGACGTCTACCTGCAGGACGAGGCCAAGGACATCGCCGGCCTCCGCGAGGACGATCCGGACGCGACCCATCCCGACGACGAGTCGGCTTGGGTGCCGGTCAGGTTCGAGACCAAGCGGGCGATGTGGATCATGGCCGGCGCCTTCGACGGCCTCCACCACGTGATCCGGCGTCGGCTCGACATTCAGACCCTGGTCGATGAGGAGAAGCTGTGGGAGCAGGCCGCGCCGGAGGACTTCCGGGCCTACGGGCTCCTGCCCGAGCTGGTCAACCGTCTCGACGTCCAGGCATGGGTGAAGCCGCTCAAGGGCAGCGAGATCATGGAGATCCTCGAGGCGCAGGAGGTGCCCAAGCTGATGACCATGTTCCGAGCCCTGGGCTGCCAGCTCGATTTGGACCCGGGCGCGCTGGCCATGGCGGCTCAACTGGCGGTCCAGGAGAAGACGGGAGCCCGGGGCGCCGTGCTCCGGCTCCGGCACGTGGTCAGCGACTGCTACACGGAGGCTGACGCCAACCAGATGACCTACGCCCGGATCGACGCCACCACGATGCAGCACGGACACCTCGACCTGACGGCCACGGCGCCGCCTCCCGCCCTCCAGGCGCTCCAGCCTACCCTGGTGCCTCTGGAGGATCTGACGGCCAGGCTGGCCGTCTGAGAGGCTCCTTTGCCCGCAATCCGCGCTGAGCAGGTCGGACCCCTCTACGACATCCTGATCGCGACCAGGGACGGCTCCACGCTGGCCTGTCCGACCATCGCGGGACTGACCAACGGAAGCAATGCCACCGTCAACCTGAGCCAGGTCGCCTACGTGCTCTCGACCACCGAGGCCAGCGAGGAGGCGACCGAGATCCAGCGCAAGGACCAGCTCACCCAGCTCAGCTCGGCCCAGGTCATCGATCGCGACTTCGATGCCTGGCCCCAGGTCCAGCAGGGTGACTGGTCGGACGGCCAGGGGCAGCGCACGTTCTCGGGCCAGGGCGAGGCGGCGGGCACGGTCTCCAACAAGGCCACGGCCTACTGGGACGGCTTCGGCATCCTCTGGCCGATCACCGACTACCTACCCCAGCAGCCGATGCTTGACAATCCCGACCAGGGCGAATCGGGGGCGCGCATGCAGTTCGCGGGCAACGGGGTGGCCTCCGGCGTGTTCGGGACTTTGGGCGTGTTTGGCGGTGTTCAGGCACGGGCCTTCGCCTACATGCAGAACTCGGCCCCGCAGCACAACATCATCATGATCCGCATCCCCGGCAACGACTACAAGATCGACCCCATCCTGGGCAGCACCAACGGCACCCCCTCCACGATCGCCAACAGCCGGGCCATCGACTACTGCTTCGGCTTCGGCCTGCTCTGGGTCATCACCTCGGCCGTGGGCGGGGTGGCGCCGGTGCGCATCGACGGCTACCAGCCGGGAACGCCGCCGCTCTCCATCCTGAACACCACGATCGCCAACGCCCAGACCTGCAACTCCAATACCGGGGTCGGCTCGCGGATCGCCACCGGCCTGGTCGGCAACAAGCAGTATCTGGCCTGCACCTACTTCCTGACCACCGACGGGTTCTGGCATCTGCGCATCTACGACCTGAGCAGCGCCGGCGCCTTCGCCGGATTCACAGACGTGCCCCTGGGCACTGCCAACAGCTTCTCGAATCCGGTCCAGATCGCGTTCCAGGGCGACAACCTGCTCTTGGGCATGGTCTCTGGCCAGAACGCCCAGGTCACCTCCTTCAACATCCCCTCCCAGACGTTCTCGACCCTGGCCAACTTCGAGAACGTCAACAACGTCCTCTTTTGTCCGGTCGGCGGCGGCGTCTTCGTACTGGCTGCCAACGACGTCGCGGTCAACAACTTCCCCAACACGGTGGACGTCTACCTGCTCCAGGGCACCAGCCTGCAGCACTACGGCCCGGTCACCGTGGCGGCCACGGCAGCGGGCCAGAGCAACGTCATCTCGGGCGAGGTGGAGCCGGTCCCCTTTGGCCCCTACGCCGTCTTCGGGATCTACTACTTCCCGGTCGGCGGGAGTGGCACTCGAGTCGCCATCTTCGCCTATGACGTGCTCCGAGCGCGACTCTTCAAGGTCCAGGACATTGGCAGCTACGATCAGTTCCTGGGCAACGTCCACGGCCGCCGCATGTCGGTCTCCGCCCCGGTCAGCCGGAACACGCCGGCGGGCAGCCTGATCGCGCAGTGGGCGATCGATGTCCCGGTGCTCAGTGCGAGTGGTTCCGCCTCCGACATCTCCAACGTCCAGGGCATGATCGTGCAGCCCAGCAACGGCTCCTTCGCTCCCTTCATTCAGCAGGGCGTGGTCGTCACCTCGAGCCTGATCGACTTCACCAGCTCGCAGAACAAGCTCTACCGTCAGGTGGTGGCCAGCTTCACGCCGCTGCCCAACGACTCCGGAATCAGCGTCCAGCTCGACGTCTGGTTGGACCAGGACCCGGCCGCTCTGAGCGCGGTGCCCGACTTCACCACCGGCGTCTTCGCCGGCACCGGCGCCAACATCGGCAAGAGCCAGCTCAACCTCGTCATCAACAAGATCGCCCGCAAGCTGGTCTATCGGATCACCGCCATCGGCCCCAGCACCGCCAAGACGCCGGCGGTCAAGCTGATCTCGGTCGCCATTCAGGTGGCGACCGGCTGGAGCCTGCACTACTTCCTGAGCCTGGCCCCCCAGGAGGTATGCAACGACGGCCGCACGCCGGTGTTCCAGAGCCAGGACGGCGTGGACTCGCTGTCGGCCATCGTCTTCCTCAAGAACCTGTGGCGTCTCAAGGGCGGCCAGTGCCAGGTCACGCTGCCCGACGGCTCCAGCTACCCGGCCCAGATGCAGCTCCTGAACAGCAAGAGCCTCAAGTTCATCATCGCCAACGCGCTCTCCTCGGATCGGACCAGCAGCCGACAGGCGGTGGTGGAGATCCGAATTAGGGAGGACGTGTGAGCGGGCCGGCGTTCAAGCCCATCGTCCCTCAGCCTCTGAGCCAGGAGCAGGCCAAGCTGATGTTCGCGGCAGCGCCGGCCATCCTGGGCCTGCTGCCCAGCCAGAGGATCACCGCCGGCGCCAACCTGGCCAGCATGGACGTCCCCGTCGGTCCTTCTGATTTCGTCATCATCCTGGGTGCGTTCCGGTCCACCCTGGCCAACTTCTCCGACAACCTGATTTGGCGCATGAACGGGGATGCGTCCGCCAGCTACAGCTACGATCGGATGGGCCAGTTCAACGGTGCGTTCTTCGCCACCAACAGCACCGCCGCCACCGGGTCGCCGGTGCTGGGAGACATCACGGCCGCCAACGCGGACGCCGGGCAGTATGCGTTCGTGCTCGCGTTCTTCTGCAACCTGCAGGTCGGGGGACCGTTCCGGCGGGGGGTCGGGCTGGCCACCAAGATCGACACCTTCACCGTCCGCAGTCAGATCGGGATCTGGGACGCCTACTGGAACAGTGGCGTGCCCGTGACCAGGATCACACTACTGGCCGCCGGCGGAAGTATCGCGGCCGGCTCCTATTTTCGAGTCCTCTACGTCTAGCTGGTAGAATAGATAGATGGCCGGAGAGACGATTCTGCAGCGCCTGGGCGACCTGGACGTCCCCGAGCGCAACTACCGGCCCGACGGATACGGGTCGATCCCCAACTACGAGGCGGTCCTGCTTGGCACCAGAGCCGCCGCCGGCGCGCTGACTGGCGTTCCTTTCGGCACTCTGAACGCTTTCGTGACCACGGCCACCGTGTTCCCCATGGGCCGGCCCAAGGCCATCCTACTCCTGCCCACGGGCGCGCTCACGTTCCCGGTCGGCAACGTGACAGCTCGACTGGTGGCGGCCCGGACGCCCAAGGCGTTCTTCGCCGGCGCGGCCAGTCAGGTCACGGCCGCCAACTACCCCGACGGCGGCTACGTCGGCCCCGTCGCCACCATCGGGACCGGCATCACCACGTTCCCCAACTCCGGGATCTGGGTCACCCCCAGCTCAGCGGCCGGCGCTGCTGGCGGCATCCCGGATCTGCAGTGGGACATCGCCCACATGGGCCTCGAGGTCAACTTCGTGGGCGGCGCTCCGACCCAGGGCAACCTGGCCGTCGTGCTCTACATGAGCCCCAACTGATGGCTCAGGTCAGCACTGACCAGCTCGGCCATCCGGAGCAGCAGAAGGGCTGGCTGAGCTTCAGCCAGAAGCGCAAGCCGCGAAGAGGCCGTCGTGCCGCTAAGGCAGGGTAGCGACCGGCAGACGGTCTCCGGCAACATCTCGGAGCTGGTCCACTCCGGCCGCAAGCAGAGCCAGGCCGTGGCCATCGCGCTCAAGGAATCCCGCAAGGGAAGGGGAACGGGGAGAACGTCGAGACGTGGTAGATCGGGACAGACTGGGAGCTGACATGACCGAGCCCGCAGACGTCGTGCTGGCCCGACTCGACGCCAACGTTCACAACCTGATGACCCAGATGCGGGAGATCAAGGACGATCAGCGCACCCTGGTGACCAGAGAGAGGCTCGAGATCGAGATCAGGGCTCGGGAAGCGGACATCACGCGCATCGAGACCCGCTGGGAGCGCGCCATCGCCGAAGGGCAGACGCTTCGCCAGCAGTACGAACAGCGAGTCAAGGATCTCGAGAGCGATCGCGACCAGCTCGCAGGAGGGTTTCGGCTGGCCGTGATCGTGGCCAGCTCCTTCCTGGCGGTCCTGGGCCTGCTGGTCGGCCACCTCTACGTCAAGTAAGGAGGCGCCTATGACTCTCGGCTATGACGTCCTGCCCGCCGCCACGCGGATCACGCAGGGCTACGGCTGCAGCGACTACTCCGGGGAGTGGTACGCGCCCTGGTGTCCAACCAGCTACTTCCACGCCGGCATCGACCTGGCCGCCGACGACATCAGGGGCAAGCCCGTCTACGCTACCAGGGACGGCGTGGTGGTCGCCAACCAGGACCCGCCTCACACCATCTTCGTCTGTCCCGAGATGGGTGGAGGAGTCGTCTCCGAGCCCTATCTGGGGTCGAACGCGGTGATCCTGGAGATCGTGGAGAACGGGCAGACGGTGTGGCTCGAGCACGGCCACCTGAGTGATGCGGCGGTGTTCGCTGGCGCCGGCGTCAAGGCGGGCCAGCTCCTGGGCCACGTGGGCACCCAGGGCGCTTCCTGTGGCAATCACCTCCACCTCGAGGCCAGGATCGACGGCCCCTGGCAGGGAGTGGACAGCCAGGCCGCCGGCATCATCGACCCCACGCCCTTCCTGATGGCGAAAGGAGCATTCATGGGCAGCGGCAGCTACCTCTTCATCGACGGTATCTCGATCACCGGCGTGGTGGCCAAGACGGGCAAGATCGGACTGGCCTCCTCGACCGGCGGCCTGGGTGGCCTGATGTCCGGCACCTACCTGGAGATCGACCCCTACGGCTCCAGCGACGTGCGCGACGTGTGGCTGGGCGAGGACCGGGGCCTGGACGGGTCCAAGCGGCTGCTCATCTTCTGCGACGACGGGGAGGGGAGCGTCTACGGCGCCCCCTTCGAGCTGGGGACCTGGAAGCAGCTCGACAACTGGGGCCTGGTGGCCGGCCTCAAGGCGTACGCCCGGGTGCCCATGTACCAGGGCCAGAGCGGCAACGCGGAGGGGGTCACCAAGGCCGAGGTGGAAGCCGCGTTCCAGGCCGCCGAGAAGGAGCTGGAGAGGTAGATGGAGCAGAAGACGGACGGCCGGCCCTGGTGGTTCATACCAGCGGCCGGCCTTGTGGTCGGAGGGATTCTGTTCGGGACCGGCCTAGCCGACGCCGTAGCGCACGGCTGGGCCTTCGATGCCATCTCCATGGGTTTCATCGGCGGTGGCACCACCACCTGGGCCGGAGCCACCGGACTCTCCATCACCCTCTGAATCGTCGCCGGCGCAGAACACGCCCTGGGCCATGAAGACGCGGTCCAGGGCGGTCTGCACCGACCGGGAGGGTCTGATCCCGAAGGGGATCAGGAAGCGTCCCAGCTCCAGGTAGTGAGCCCAGTCCAACCGGGCCTGACGGCTGGCCATCAGGTCCTCCAGGTAGTACAGCCAGCCGTCGGTGGACCGTACGATCGCCCTATGGAGATCCGGCCATCGCACCTGAGAGATGAGTACAGCTTGATTGATCGAGCGGTAGCTGCTCATCGAACTCTCCATCTCTCCTCTTGCGCCAGGCTCGACCGCAGCAGCGGCAGCCGTACCAGCTTCGTTTCTGTCCCCGGTTGGTGAGCTTGAGCGGGCAGTCAGGACAGAGCTGATGCTCCAGTCGCTGCTGCCGCACATCCACCACCAACACACCGTTCTCGATCCTCATGGGTAGGTCCTGCCCATCGATCAGGTTCCGGATCACGCCGTTACCACGTGGATGCAGTAGTGGCAGCGCTCACCGATGAACTGACCCGGCGCTCCACAGGTCGAGCAGTCGGCATGAGTGCGGTCGTATTCCTCGCGATCTCGGCGTCGTTCCTCAGGGCTGCGGTAGTCCACTATCGGCGCCGAGACGACCAGCCAGTGGTCGGCCGGGTGGTCCTCGATCGTGGTGCCGTTGAAACCCCGGCAGACGTCCACGGGAAAGGGCGGTACGTGGTGCGCGACATCGACGTGCAGGATCTGGATCATCTCGCGCTGTGGGCCGCGCTGGAGCACGTAGCCGAGATCGATGAAGTTGGCGTGCGGGATCTCGACCAGGATGCGCGTAGCCTCCCGAGGCAGCGGCCCCAGCGGGATTTTGTAGTATAGGTCGCTCATCGTGGGAGCACGAACCGGCCCAGGTTGGGGGCCGTGGAGATGGGGACCTGGGGGCCGCTGGCAAGCATGGCCGCGAGCTGGCCGGGAGTGGCCGTAACCAGCCGGCCGCCGGCGCTCATGTGCTTCTTGAAATGGGCTTGCCCGCGTGCATCCAGCCAGCCGTACACGAACTGTGCACAGCTTTCGCACAGTGGGGAAAACTCATCGCCCCGGAGCTGCTTGCCGAGACCGTAGCAGTCCACGCACATGCGGACGTCCTTGGTCTGCTTGATGAGGTTGATCATCTCAAGCTGGCCCTTGCCTTTGCAGTGCGGGCAGGGCGGGCGCTTGCTCAGATCGTAGGGCCACCTGAGCCCGTAGGGCGGCTCCAGGCGGTGGTTGATGCCCAGCTCGATCTGACGCCCCTGACGGTCCACGTAGAGCCGCTCCCGGCTACCCACGACCTGGACCTTGACGAACGCGCAGAGCACGCAGGCGTCGTCTTTGAGATCCTCCTGGCCGGCGTCGAGCTTGAGGATCTTGCGAGCGCGCTGGCGTTCCTCTCTGTTCATTCCGTTTCCTCGGGGCGCGGGCGTGAGTACTCGGGGTCCATGCGGACCATGATGGTGAAGCGGAGCCGGCCGGTGATCAGACCGTAAAACGCGTCCCAGCGATCGACCACGATGCCGGTCGTGTTCTGCCAGCTCTCGACCGGATGATGGCCGATGGTGTGGCCGTTGCGACGGACCTGGACGAGATAGGGCTGGGTGCCGTAGACGCGGCTGTCCGGGCGCATGCTCCTGTTCCAGGGCAGCCGGTGGCCAACCAGGCGCCACCACAGGCCAGGCTTGCGAACGCTGGCTTCGTTCATTTCCTGTCCTCCTCTTCCTCGCGCTCGATGAGCGTGAGCTTGGCCACGATCACGTCATCCGGGACCATCATGTCGTCCAGTCCCACGCCGTCCAGGAAGCCGCGCGTGTAGGCCAGGCGCTGGGCGAACTGGTTGGTCAGAACGAACCGACCCCTGGCCGCCTGGGTCGCCATCTCGAGGCCGTTGGTGGCCACCGTGGCCTGCGTCTTGGTGTCGAAGAGATGGAACAGCGATCTCATTTCCACTCCCAGGTGATGTCGGTGGGCACGCACTCCATGAGGTAGAACCTGCCCTCCCACTGATGGAATCCGACCTGCCGAAGCAGGGCCTCTCGGTGCGAGAACTCCTGGAACGCGCGGAACGCGCAGTGCGTCTCCAGTCCCTCTTCGGACTTAACCAACTCCCTGGCCGGGCGATGGTCCGCGAAGCGGTACGCCTGAATCCAGTATGCCTCGGGCGGGATACGCGAGTCCGGTCCCTGTTCCCCTTCCAGCCAGGTGACGCCGAAGCGGTCCCAGTGCAGGAAGTAGACGGCCGAAGGGAGCCGCACGTTGCGGCTCCCCAGGGCATTGTGGGCGACGTTGGGCACCCAGGCTCCACTCAGGCCGAGCGCATCGGCCAGGATGGCGCCAGGATGCCTACTCGGCGACGGCATCGGACGCGCTGGTCGGGTGGGTCACCTCCAGCACCTCGATCTGGCAGCCGTCCACCGCGAACTCGCGATCGGGGTGCTCGGTCAGGGTGTCGAACAGCGACACGGGGTCGTCGTTCCACATCTGGACCTGCTCCTCCATCCGCGCCTCGTCGCCGGTGGCGGTGTAGCCGGCGTCGTCGCGGCGCAGGGGCACGTCCACGTAGCCGACCAGGGTCAGGCGGACCTTGACCTTGCTGGGCTGCAGCGTGAGCGGGTCCGGGTCCGGGGCCTGGTTGGCGGCGACGTCGGGGCCGGTCATGGCGGTGGTGTCTTCGCTCATTGGTTGGATACCTCCAGAGCATGTTCGATGACGCTTGCCGGCAACTGCAGGATGGGGTGGCCGCTGAGCTTGATCGGCACCGAGTTGGACCCGATCGACTCGCCGTGGCCACACTCGTATCGATCCGCCCACCAGGCGACGGTGTACCGCTCCTGCCGGCATTCCAAGCAGCACCACCATCGCCATTGGCGCCAGCTCATTTCGGTTCCGTACGCCTCATCAGCTCGTTCAACGGGTGCGCATCGCATAGACAGTCGGGGGGATGCTCCTCGGCCGGCCGTCCGATCCTCCCGAAGAACGGGTCCCAATCGACCATGATGCGCCCGCCGCTCGAAGTCAGGATACGCGGCTCGAACGTCTCCTTCCTGTTCAGCCCCTCGGTGCGCACATACACCTGATCGTCCGGTGGGAACAGCCTTAGGTTCTCGATCAGATCCTGAACAGTCATGGCTGCCGCCTGGGCAGGCCCACGTGGCTCATGCAGCGCCACAGCTCCTTCTCGACCGATACCACGTAGGCGCGGAGCCGTTCGATGTCCTCCTTGGTGGCTGCCTGGTCCTCCAGGTTGGTGACCCGGGCGTGCAGGGGCGGCGGCTCCTCGGCCCTCAGCTCCTCCTCGGCTGGAGGTGCGCTGGCGGCTCCGGGATCTGGCGCAGGGGCGCCAAACTCACCACCGGGCTCGAAGGGGCCGGGAGCTGGGGCGGGGACGAGAGCATCGGAGCCGGGGCGGCCGTTGGAGGGGCCGTCGTAGACGACGACGCTGCCGGCAGGGCCGGGGGCATCGCCGGCGAACTTGTCGATCGCTGTGTTTCCCATCGTTCGTTCTCCTCGCACGTGATCAGTCCGGACCCGTCTTCGACACGGGCGTAATTGCAGTAGTCGCAGGGCCAGGTGGTACCCACCGGATAGGCTCGGGGCCAGGTGCCCCGGGACGCCTCCTGATCCAGCTCCACGATCCGCTCCGCCGACATCTGGACGAACCGCTCCATGCCCTCCTCCCAGAACTCGGAGTAGAGAGCGGTCAGCAGCTCGCGGCCCGACTTGTTCTCCTCGGAGCTGGGCAGCGTGCCCTCGAAGGCGTAGAGCAGGACGTGGTTGACGCTGATCGGGATGCCCATCCATCGCCCGATCACCATCTCGGCGATGGCCTGGGGGCCGTAGCGCTTGTGGACGGTGGCCGGGCCGTCCCTCTTGTAGCGCGCGATGGCGTGCACGCTGGGGCACTTGAGCTGGACCAGCTCCGGCTGCCCCTCGACCAGCATCAGGATGTCGGGGTAGGCCAGGTAGTTGACCTGCAGCGGTCCCCACCAGCCCGTCACGGGGTCCTGGAACTGAGTCTCGCTCCAGCTCTCGTGCTCGAACACGCAGGTCGGCGAGACGCCCAGGATCTGGAACGGGTAGCGCCCAGTCCCCTCACCCTGGCTGACCGCGCGCAGGGCGGCGATCACCATCCCCTCCGCGATCGTGCCTCGGAAGGTGTGCATGTTGGAGCTGGCCGAGGGCCGGCCCCGCTTCACCGACCGCCACTCCCAGCCCGGCTGGGGGGAATGATGCCGGTAGCGCTTGACGGCGGCCAGACTGCACTCCTCGCTGATCAGCGTGGGGCTGATCCGCTTGGCCGCCCGCTGCTCGCGTTGCGTGTCCTCGAGCTGGACGTGAGCGATGGCCTGTTTCAGCAGCTCGGGGCCGTCCAGCGTCTCCAGGCCCTCCTGCAGGGCCTCCTCCAGCCAGTGGCCGGTCATAGTCGCTCCGAGTCGGTCCACATTAGGGCCATCGTCGCGAGCTGAATCAGCTCCTTCTCCAGCTCTCCGGCGTGGTCCTGGTCATACGTCAGGCAGCGCGCTACCTCGCCCAGCTCCTCAGCCAGGATTACCAGCTTGTCGCGACGGTCCATCTGGGGGTTGAGCGGTGTCTGGTCGGGACCATGCTTGTCCCAGGCGCGCTTTGCCTCTACGCGCACTCGGTTGATCGTTCCATCGCTGATCATCAGGATGTCACCCCGACCGTCTGCTTGACCAGCGCGGTCACGTCCGTGGTCCGGTACTTGCCGGCCTTGACGCACTGGTGACCCTGCAGCCAGCGGTTGTCGGCGGGGTTGAACCAGGCCGGGCTGGTCTGCTTGGCCAGGCAGTCCTCGCAGGCGGTCACGATCCCGATTGGCTGATGGGCGTTGTAGGCGGCCAGGAGCTGGCTCTGAACGCCCTGCTGTGCGGGCTGAGGCGCCGCCTGCGGCGCGGAAGCGGCGGGCTCGACCCCCAGGGCGGGGGTTTCCGCCGCGGGCGTCTGAGCGGCCCCCTGGGGCGCATTCCCCATGCCCCCCGCCTCCTGCCTGGTCCGGGGCTCCTGGCCGCTCGCGTTCTGGGTCTGGAGTCCGGACGGCTGGGCCACCACGCCGTCGCCCTGGTAGACCGCCTGCCGCATCTGGCGGCCGTCCGCCACCGGCATGGAGACCTGAGCCGACGGCATGCCCTCGGTGTTGTTGTAGCCCTGCACCATCTGCATGGCCGGGATCGGCTGCGCGGTCTGTCCGGGCGGGGCCTGCGGGGGCGGGATGATGCCGGGCGGACCCTGGGGCGGCTCCGGCGGCACCTCCTCCCAGTTGGGGGCCAGGGTCGGGTGCCAGCGGAACCGCTTCCCGTCCTCGGGCCGGGTCTGGTAGGTGTAGGGGTCAGCCGCCGGCATGGGCGGCGGGGCCGCCGGAGGCATCGGAGGCGGCGTGGCGGCCGGCATGGGCGGCGGGACAGGGGCCATCGTGGACGCAGGCGCCACAGAAGTCGAGTGCATCGACGGCCCCGGCTGATTCACACCAGCACTCGCAGGTGCACTCGTCGGAGGGGGGCTGTAGGCCGGCCCCTGGTAGTCGCTGACCGTCCAGTCATCGAAGACCCAGGGCGGCGCCCCGAACTTGCCCTGCTGGCCCTTGGTGAGCTTGAGCGGGCCGGCGCTCCCGTGCTGCTGCACGTACTGGCCGAAGGCGTTCATCTGGCCGTCACGCCAGTCCGATCCGCCGTCGAACGTGAGCACGTGGTCCACCGTGGTCTGCCCGCCCTCGCCGTCAGCCTGCAGCTCGTAGCCGAACGACTGCTCGGCCGGCCGCCAGGCGAGGAGCCGGATCGGCACCCACCACTGATAGTCGGGGGGCATGGAGCCGTCGTCGCGCGGCTTCATGAACTGGGCCGGCTTGCTGCGGCGCTGGGGCGGGGCCGTGATCTCGAACGGTGTCTTCAGCACCCAGAGCTTGTTCTTGATCTCGGCGCCGGCCAGGTTCCCCTCCATCTTCTGCGGCGGCGGGGCCATCTGGTTGATCTGGTCCATGACTCCCATGGGTCGCGTCGTACCTCCTTGAAAGGGAGGGGCGGCCTGATGGGGTATACCCTCCCCACGTACCGCCCCCTGAACTAGTTCGCCTGCGACCATAACACGGCAGCCACAGGCTTGTCTACGGGGTTGTGCGTCGCCGGCGAACGTGACGCCTGCCGTGCAGCCATTCGGCCCGTGCTCCGACGGCATGTGGGTGCAGACCGGGCAGGCGTAGAGTGCCATCAGCTTGCCGTCTCCTGCTCCTTCTCCCAGTAGCGCGGCTCCTGGCTGGTCATGTGCCACTTGCCGCACTTCCGACACTTGTAAGGGCGGAGCGTGCTGGGCGGCTGCTTGTCCATCTTGTGCGCCACCTTGAGGGTCAGGCTGATGGCCTGCAGACACTCTGTCTTGGTGTCGTAGGGGCGCTTGCGGCAGCCGTTGTCGTACGCCTCCTGGGCGCGGCGGTAGCGACGTGGGTAGTTAGCGCGATTGACCCGTGACGTCTTCCGGCCCATGGCGATGTTCAGCGGACGCGCCGCCAGCCGGCCATGATGACCGCTTCGGCCACCTCCTCCAGCCAGTCCGTCGCGCCTGGATTGGCGTGTTGCTGCAGTAGCCTCACAAGCTCAGCTCGGCCATGTCCAGGCCCAGCTCCTTGAGCCTGCGGGCAGCCAGATCCAGCCGCTCGATGGCCTCGCCCTTCATCAAGATCCTGTCCCATATCTGCTCCTCCACGCTACCTGAAACCAGTAGGACATGGGCCACCGTCTCGCGCGGCTTGGCCCCGTTCACGATCCGGTCCATGGACTGCCGCATCTTGGTCGCGCTCCAGTCTACCTCGGCGTACACGCAATGGTCGGCCCGAGCCAGGTCCACCGCGTCCATGCCCAGGGTGGCGACCAGGACCGGGTGCCTGCCGGCTCGGAACTCCTCCCCGATCCGGACCCGGTTGGCCTGGGTCGTGTCGCCGTAGATGAGGGGCGCCCGGAAGTGGGTGGCGAGGTGGGTGAGCAGCTTGCGGTGCCAGCCGTAGACCACCACCGGCCGCTCCTTCAGCTCCTCCACGTACTCGATCGTGCGCGTCGCCTTGAGCAGCACCAGCTCGGAGCGCAGCCGCTCCATCTCGTCCTTGCGGAAGGAGACGTTCTGGTCGAAATGATCGACCCAGCGCGGGACCATGCGGGTCAGGGGAACGTCCAGGCAGTCGCCTCGCCGGCGCCGAAGCACGATCCCCTCCAGCTCCGCCATCAGCTCCACCTCGGCCCCCTCCTTGATCCCGCTGTAGTCGTAACCGCCAGCCCGATACTGGTACTCACTGCCGTCCCGCCGGTGACCGGTCGTCAGCCGGCCCTTGTGGGGGTTGCGGGTCCGATCACAGAACCTGTCCCCGAACTTCTCGTCCCGCCACCAGCGCAGCGGGTAGCGCTCTCCGAGCAGGCGGAGCTGGTGGTGAGCGTCGAGCGCGCTCCGCTCGTAGTAGGTGCCGGTGAGCTGCCACACGTAGCGCGCCACCAGCGCCAACTGCTGGATTGCCTTGTACTCCTTGGTCCGGGGGTTGGTGGCGTACTTGTGGCACTCGTCCATGATCAGCGCGCAGCGCCGGTTGCCGATCCAGCGCAGCAGCGTGGAGAGCCAGCCGGTGTACGTCTTGCCGTTCCGCGAGACCACGTCCAGGATGTCCGGGTTGAGCACGATCATGCGCGTGCTGGCGGCCGGCGACCAGGGGCTGAGTCCCCTGGCCACCTCCACGCCCCAGCCGGGCATGATGATGCCCATCCAGCGCCGCCACTCCTCGAGCGCGTTGATGCTGCCCAGGGCCACCGCGCACTCCACCCGGTCCAGGCCGGCCAGGAGCCGCATGGCCTCCAGCGTGGTCCGCGTCTTGCCCAGCCGAGGGTCGAACCAGATCGCCCCCGACCCCTGCAGGAACATGCCCACGCCCTCGGCCTGATGGACCCAGGGCTGAGGCAGCTCCTCGTACGCCGTCACACCGGCCTCCCGCAGAGCGGGCAGGTCACGCCCTTGGGCAGGTTGCCATGCCGGCAGCCCTTCATGAACTCGTTCCCTTGGGCTTGAAGACGAGACAGATCGTCTTGCGCTGCCGGTTCTGCTTGCACTTCCGGCACCCCTTCGGCCCGTGAGCCGACTTGCGATGGCCACAGTCCGCGCACTCGTTGGGGCTCCCCATCAGCCCGGCCGATGCTCGTGCGTCTGGTAGATCGCGTTGACCAGGGGCCGCTCAGAGCCATCCTCGCCGACAATGATCCACTTCCCGCCCTCCAGAGACCGGACGATGGGCAAGCCGCACTCAGAGCAGGTCCAGAGCTGGCGCTGCCCGTACTGGGTCCGGTTGTCGGCCAAGCTCATGATCTCGTTGACGACGCCGATCTGCATCTGGACGTGGAAGCCGGTCCCGCCGGCCCGGATGGCCGCCTTGCCCGACTCGACCAGGAGCTGGAACACCCTGGCGTGCTCGTCACAGAGCGGCACTATGCTCAGCCAGGCCCCAACCAGGAAGGAGCCATACCACCTGGCCGGCTCCATGCAGGCCCGCTCCGTGGGCGGCCGGTGGGCGCAGGTCATGTTCTCGCTCATGCTGATCGCCTCCGGCCCCGGCGGGCCAGCACCTTGTTCAGCGAAGCCCGGGTGACGCACTTCCACAGCTCCCCCTCGGCCAGGTCCAGGGTCTCCCCGATCACGGCGTAAACAGCGTTGACGGTGACTCCCAGCTTGTCGGCCGCGTCCTTGACCGTGATGTGGTTGGCGGGGTCGAAGGGCTGACGGAGGGTGTACTGGTTGATCCGATACATGATCTGCGGGATCTCCTCCTCCGGCACCCACCACAGGTTCATGTACTTGACGGCATCGAACACGCCGCGCTCCCGCAGCTCCCGCATCCGAGCCGGGGCCAGGTCCACGGCCTGGCCGATGTCCTTGACCTGGACGTGACCATCCATACGCTTTGCCTCCTTGATTTCAGTACCGTCAGGCCCGGTCCTATCTGGCTTAGGTCACCAGCGGCCCCGTACCCTCGCCCTTGTCCGACGAGACGCAATCCCGGCCTACTCAGGGACAAGCCTTTCACCCGACATCAGCCTGACGGCGAACTCGACTGTAGCATAAAAAGAGACCGCCGGGCAAGGTGCCCGACGGTCCCGCCATGGAACAAGAAAGAGTCCTAGTCGGTCGGTTCCGGCTCCGGCTCCGGCGGCTCCTCCGGCTTCTCTTCGGGGGCCGGCTCCTCGTAGTCCAGGTCGGCCAGCTCGCACTCCTCCCTGGAGAGCACGTAGCCGGTGCTCTGGAGGTGCTCCAGGTAGAGCATGGTGCGGTCGGCCGCCTCCCCGTGGAGGAGCTTCGTCTTCGACTTCACGGCCGCGTCCACTTCGTCCTCGCGGACCTGCAGGGCCGCCGCGTAGGCCAGCTTGAGCAACGACCCGTTGCCGGCCAGATAGGAGGCCAGGTCCCACTTCTCGCCGAAGCCCTCGCCCTCCTCGGCCTGCACCTTGCCCACGTTGGCCCGGGTGTAGACCAGATCCCGCATGGTCGGGTTGGCGCGGGCCATGTGGTCCAGGAAGCCGGCGAAGATGAAGTCGGCCATGTCGCTCCGGACCCGCTTGCGGGCGATCTTGGTCAGGTGCGCCTCGCGGGCCTCGTCGCGCGTCTTCATGGTCCGCCAGTGCTTGCGCTCGGCGGCCTCCCTGCGCCGCTCCGCCTCGTCCACCGTGATCGCCCCGCCCGGGTCCTCGGGGGTGCCCGCCCGGGTGCTGCCGACCAGCGCCTGCGCGCTCTGGCGGACCTGGGCGTCCTCGTCGTTGAGGAACATGAGCGGGTTGGTGGTGACCGGGTGGGAGTTGCCCTCCAGGTCGGCCAGCCACTGGAACGACTCCGACGGCTCCCGGCCCTCCGGCCAGTAGAGGTGGCCGGGCGCCGGCTCGGCGTCCACCAGCCAGCCGTCCTTGCCGATGGCGCCCCGGAACACCGTCTTGCCCTCGGCCTCCAGGCGCTGCTCGGTGGTGGTCTGCTTGGCCGCCTGCTCCAGCCGCTGGAGCTGGCCCCTGACCGCCTCGTCGGCGTCCACCCCGCCCAGGATCTGCTTGTGGGCGGCCTCCAGGTGCTCGCCGTGGCTGGCCAGCCGGGCCAGGGCCAGGGCCTCGCCGATGTTGATCGACCCCTCCTGGTCGGAGTTGATCAGGTTCTGGTACTCCTCGGGCAGCTCGAGCAGGGAGAGCCGGCCGCTGACGTGGAGCGGGCTCCGGCCCACCCGCTTGGCGATCTGCTGCGGGGTCAGCTTGGCCTTGCGCAGGCTCTGGTAGTCCCTGGCCTCCCCGATCGGGTCCACGTCGTGGCGCTGCACGTTCTCGACCACGCGCAGGATGAGCCGCGTGGTGTCGTCGGCGTCCCTGACCTGGGCCGGCACGTCGGTCCAGCCCAGCGCCCGGATCGCCTCCAGGCGGCGGCCCCCGGCCACCAGCTCGTAGCGGCCGTCCACGGCCCGGACGACGATGGGATTGATCAGGCCCTCGGATTCGATCGACTGCTTCAGACCGTCGATGTCCCCCGCCTTTCGGGCGTGGTCCGGGGGAACGTCGATCAGACTGAGCGGGACCTTGCCGAAAGCCGGCGGTGCGGTCGCGGTCTGTGTCATGAGGTGGGAGTGTAGCAGAGGGGCGGCCCGGAATCAAACCGAGTCCATGGCTCACCGGCTCAGACTGGCGCCCCGCCTGCCCTTCTGCCGGCTTACGAGAGCCTGTGCGTCGTACACCACCGCCCCGGAACGGGAACGGCCCCGAGTCACCCCGGGGCCGCGCCTCAAGGAAGCGAGATCAGTCTACCAGATCAGCTCGGCTTCTTGCCGTTGTCGCCGTCGCCTGGCGGATCAACCGGCGGCGGCGGGTCCTGTGGCTTCTTGCCGTTGTTGTCGGGGTCTGGACCGTCGTCCATCAGCAGGTCCGGATGTCCACGCCGGCGGACGGCACGTTGGACGGGTAGTATCCGGTCCAGTCCGCGTTGTGGCCCGTGTAGGTGACGTAGCCCTTGGGCAGGCCGAGACCGGACACGTCCTCCCACTGTTGAGCGAAGCTGTAGAGCGCGTGCCCGCCCTCGAAGTTGTAGCCGGTCGCGCCCGACTCCCAGACCGAGCAGTTGACGACCATGTTGTACCACATCTGGTCGGAGCCGTAGGAGCCGTCATCAACCCAGCCCGACCAGCGGATCATGCCCAGACAGTGCCCGCTCGGCCAGCCGTCGCTGCCCGTGGTCGTGTAGCGGTACACGGTCAGGTCGGCGTTCATGTGCGTGTACTTCTGCTGCCAGTTGTCCCAGAACGAGCCGCCCGATCCGGAGTAGTAGTCCTGGTAGACGTTGCCGGGACTGTCGGACCAGACCCCGCAGGCCCCGCCCGTGGCAGCCGCCGGCGTCGCCGTCACCGGCAGCAGCACCACGAGCGCGAACAACGCCAGCGCGAACTGGCGAATCCACTTGATCATCAGCGTTCTCCTACTTGTACTCGGCGAGGAGCGCGCTCAGATGGTGCAGCCGCATCCTGCTCAACGCCTCCTCGAGACCGGGCCATCGTACTCCTCCCGGGATGCCCAGCGCAATCCGCCGCGCCTCGCTGTCAGCGCGCGGGTTGGTGGCGATGTTCAGCGCGCAGCGCGGACAGTAGCGATTGGAGTTGGCCTGATCCTTGAACCGGCGCTCATCGCTTCTTCCCCCGCGCTGCACGCTGGCCAGATGCCAGGTGATCCCCTTCTCGTTGGCAGCAGCCAGGAAGCGGGCTCCCTTGCCCGATCGATGCAGGCGCATACGGGCGACGAGTGGGTGGGGTTGTCCCCCACCCAGCTCGTCCACGAATCCGATGTAGTGGCGCGCGGCCCGCTGCTCGTCCATCCGCATCGCCTGGTCCAAGTGGATCAGGTAGAGCATCAGTACTTGCCCTCGCCGCGCTTGCGCTTCTTCTGCCGCTCCCTGGACTTCTTGTCGTTCTCCTGGTCCAGGATGCGCCGGCAGTCCAGACAGACCTTGGCCCGAGGGTCACGCCCCTCGAGCGAGGTTCCGCAGCGTGAGCAGTTACGAGTTGGCATCCGCCCCCTCGCGCGCCCGCCTGGTCGCAACCTGTTCCAGTTGCTCCAGGTCCATTCGGACGTAGCAGTGGTGCTCCTCGGCCGACGCCCAGACCTTGGCCGCCGCCTTACGGCCACCGGGTATCCATTCGCCCTCGGCGATCTCCTCGTCCCTGAAGCCGAGGATGACCAGCGCCATTTTCATGCGGCGCAGGTTTTCCTGGCGCTGGGCCTGGAGCAGGCGATGCTGCTCGTCTCGTCGCTTGGCCTCCTCGGCCACCTCAGCCCAGGGACCGGCCACGTCACGAGCCCGGATGCGCTGGTTCTTGCTGCTCTCGATCGGCATTCCGGTCTGCGTGTTGAGCATGTTGAACACGCAGTAGACGTCCTGCCGGCCGCGCCGGAACGCGTCCTTCTTCTCGATCTCGACCAGCCGGCCGCGCTCGGGGAAGTTCGAGTAGCGGCTGATGCCGTACTCCTGGCCGACTCGCAGCTTACTCGCTTGCATAGCCGGCCTCCCTGGTCCAGTCGTTCCGCCAGTAGGTGCGCTGCCGGCTCACCGCCACCAGCCGAACCGGCTTGGACATATTGTCCATAAGCACACTAGCCAACGTCTGGCCGATGTGCACCTCATCCTCCATGCTGGCGTCGTCCGCCAGCGTGGCCTCGAAGAGAAATTGCACCTGCATTACCCGTGCCTCTCCCTCTGGTGGCCGATCAGGGCCGCCTGGGCCTCGATCCCCGTCTTCTCCTGCTGCGACCAGTCGCAGTCCTTCTTGTCGCAGATGGCCAGGAACCCGAGGGTCACGATGGCGCCCGACCCGTAGGGCCGGGGCCGCCCCATGCCCTGGATCTTGACCGGGGGCGTGTCCCTCCTGCCGTACTCCAACGCCTGCATCTCTGCCTCCTTGAGCAAGGTAGCGCGACACCAACCGTGTCGCCGGTTGCCGCTCCTACGCGGCTGTGGGGAGTAGCGTACTCCCCACGCGCATGCGTGCGCTACCTAGTATGGGCAGTCTCGCCTGTTGGCGTGACCTCCACAGGGACACGGCATCGGCGTCGTTCCCCTGTCGTCCGGTCCCAGGCGCCGATAGAGAACCTTGGCCGAGTCGTTGACGTCCCGCAGCTCGACCAGGCCGTCGCCGTCAACGTACAGCTCGATACCGGCCACGTTGCAGCGGAACCGGGCGAACCCACCCCGGGGCACCCGTCTCTCCGCCCAGTGCTGAACTGGACCCCCACCTCGGGGAGTCCAGTCCATCGCAACTGTGAACATCAGCGGACCTCGGCCATCTGGCTGATGACCCTGTACGCCTTGTCCTTGAAGCTGGTGTCGAGCAGGATGCGCCGGGTCCTGTTCTCGGCCACGCTCGCCCGCTCCGACTTGCGCCCGCGCACGTAGTGGTCCGACCACGCCGTGCATGCCTGGAGCGCGGCGTAGGCCGTGCCCCGCACGTTCTGCACGTCGGGCGCATCGACCCAGAGCATGGTCAGCTCGTCGCGCTCGCGCTGGGCGTTCTCGGCCGCCCGCGTCTTGCCCGCGTCCTTGAGAGCGGCAGGGTCGGCCACGATGCCGGCGTCCAGGAAGTTCTGCCAGTCCTGGCTGGACCACTTGACGCGGACCAGCTTGTTCATCTTGTCCTCGTACTCGATCCAGTAACGGCCGGCCACGGAGAGGGCCTGCCGCGCCTCCGCCACCCGGTCGGCCACGTTGGTGGTGTGGCGGAACCAGTAGGCCGCCTCGTGGCGGTTCAGGTTGGCGTTGAAGGTGTTCTCGCAGACCGTCCGCACCGTCGAGATGACCGCGCCCACCCGCGTCGAGCCGTCGAACGAGTTGAGGAACGTCATGTAGCCGGTGTGCTGCTCCGAGTCCTGGCCGGCCACGTAGAACACGCGGCTGGCCCGGCAGGCGATCCACATCTTGCGCCCGCCGTCCAGAGTGCCCGCCGTGTCCGCGATCACCTCGCGCACGCCGAGGCCATCGGGCCTCAGCAGGTCGCTCAGGAACTCGAACGCCTGACGGCCCTGGACCGCCTGGTAGCCGGTCCCGACCACGCCCAGGTATTCCCCGTCGGCGCGCACGTTGGCCACCATGTCGGGGACCACGTGGGGCCGGTTGTCCGCGTCCAGGTAAACAAGCTGGCGCGGCTCCACGGGCATATCCACCTGAGGCACGTGGCGCACGATGGTGTCGAAGTCCATCGCGTCGTCGGGCAGGACCACACCGGTCCCGTGCCAGGCCGGAAGTCCACGAGCAAACACGGTCGCTTCGGTATTTGCGCTCATTCTGTCTCTCGCTCCTTGAAGGGAATCAGCAATCCCGCTGTGGGGCCGGCCTATCACTCACGGCCGGGCTCGCCCCTTATCGGGGCGACGTGACCACGATCCACAAACCGTAGATCACGATGGAGATGCCGCAGCGCAACAGGAACCTGTTGACGCAGGCGGCCAGGTGCTCACGGTCGGTCAGCGCGCGCCACATTGGCGATGTTCAGATGCAGCGCAGTGCGCTGCGAAAGTAGACGGACAGGTCCCTGGTCAGCAGCCTGCTGACACGCGGCTGCCGATCGTAGTTCTCGCCCTTGGCATCGGCCACGATCATGGCCCAAACCGCCGACGGTGAGCCGTGACGCGCAGCCAGGACCGCGTTGGCGAACAACGTGTACATGTAGTACCGCTCCTCCAGGTGGTCCCAGAGGTGGTCAGTGCTCTCGCTCGGGCCGGCCACGACCAGCTTGCCGTTGACCAGCTTGGCATCGGACACGATGCCCTTGCAGTAGAAGCAGTCGCCTCCGTCGTCGGCGATGGCCCGCGCCACTACCTCCGGCGTCAGCCCCCTCAGATAACGCCCGAGCAGCTTGTTCAGCCTGTCGTTGCTGGCGTGCTTGGCGACCGTGTCGTCAACGCCGTTGAGCGATCCATCAGGATGGATCACCATGCCATCGGCGAACCCGGCCACCGCGATGCCGTCGCGGTACAGGTACCAGACGCCACGGTCGGAGCAGACACGGTACTCGCGCGGCCCGTAGTCACGCAGGCAGCGGTTGATCCGATCCTTGGTGGTGACCGTGCGCCAGCCGCCGCTGTTCAGCTCCACGCTCCCATTGTGGTGGTAGAGCACCACGTAGGTCTCGTGCAGTTTGTAGGCGATCGTGCCGCGCTGGCCGGGATGACCCTCACGGTCGCGCTCGCCCTCAGTCATGCACAGGTAGCTGTTGTTGGCCACCTTGCGCGACTTGCGACTGCCCAGGGTATCCGCTACAACTTGGTAGCTGTTGCCCATTGTCTCTCGCTCCTTGAGAACTTCCGAGTCCCGCGAAGCGGGATGCTTCGCGATATCCAACCCGGATAGGACGGGGGCGGCCGAAGCCGCCACCATACCTAGCTCAGCTTGCTCAGCCTGTAGCGCAGTCGCGCGGCGCGTCGTGACCAGTAACGAGCGGCACGAGCCGCGCCCACGAGCGCGAACTGCTCGGCCTCGCGTTGGCTCAAGCTAATCTGCCGGCGCAACATGGCCGGCCGATCGCCGGCCGATGACCAGTCCATTCGCAGTCGCCGGCCGTCGATGTGACTAGCGCTCATGACTGCTCCAGCGGGGGCACCACGCCAATCAACTGGTAGCGCCAATTGATGCCACCCGTGCGCCCGACCATCAGCCCATCGGGACAGATGGCCGGCGGCTCAGCGGTCTCGAACTGGGCTTCGGAGTGGCCGTACGTGAACGCCACCACGTCACCCAGCATGGGGTGGCCCAGGTCATCGTTGCGATACAGCGCGAGCCCTCCGCCACGGGCCAGCTTGGACAGGATGGCATCACGGATGCCGTCACCTGTCGAGCCCTCGCCGGCGATCAGCTCAACTGCTTGCTCGATCCTGAGAACGTCTGCCATTGCCGTTGCTCCTTGAGTTGGGTACGGCCGCCCAGGGGTGAGCCGTCCTATCCGGGGGCGGGCACGTTGCCCGCATCCCGGTCTCGCAGAGCGGAGACAGGATGCAGCTTGCCACTACCTCACTACCGATCGTGCGCGCGTCTCGCACGAACCGGGCACCCGGTGCCCGCACCTGTCGCATCCGCCTCGTGGGAACGGGCGTTAGCCTGGGTGGGTCCTAGCTGATTGCCTGGGGCCGCACGGTGCGAGCGTGGGAAATCCCAGGACTGGCTGGCTATGGACGGCTCAGCGGTCAAACCGCTGGCCGATTGGCTGGGCCGAGGCCCGGTGACTGTGGTTGGAGATCGTGGCGTCCTGCTGGCGTCAGCAGGGGAGAGGAGCAAGCCTCACGATCACGATCATCATGGTGCCCATCTTAGCTGATCAGTTAGCAGCGTGCACGTCGAATTTCAAGCGGTAGGTTACTTACCTTTGGTAAGTGGGTTGGATTCCTCCTCTCTCCTCCGCCTGGCAGGTGCGTGCGCGTAGGCGTCTTTGAAGCGGAGGGGTGGCGGAGTGGCTGAAATCCAAGCTGTCGGGTAGGATTTCAACCAATTTCCCCGGTCCTTATACTCAGTATAATGAGTTGTGCCAATTTGACAGGGAAATTGGTCGTCTTTACGAGAGGGGTCTCCATTGAACCCCTATGGAGCGAGTTCAGGGTAGATAAATTCAGATGTGTCGGATGACACGTTGAATTTCAACGTGTCATAATGGGTCGTAAGTTCGAGAATGACAGGATGACCCATTTACTTCTCTAAGAGTTAGAAGAGAGAGAGAGAGAGAGGGAGGGGACGTAGGAGGGCACGCGAGGTATAGCAGTAAGGGCGAAACCCTGTCACGTGTCATCGCCGAGTTCAGAGCCCATTATGACACGTTCAATTTCAACGTGTCATTAAGCTTGGAATCAGACCCTGTTCTCCTTGAAACTAGATCCTCCCAGATCCCGCGACGCTTGCCAGGCACGATCCCGACCTGCTACCATCTGGCCATCCCACTCGCACTGGGCAGTCACCGGGGGGAGGCCGGCAGGCCAACCGGCCTCCGCTACCCGATCCCGGGCGAGGCAGGGATCGGAGTGCGAGATGGGAGACCGATGTGAGTGCCCGACCAGGAACTAGCCCAGCAGGTTGAACGAGCGCTGATCAGCCAGCGCAGCAGCCACTCTCGGCAGGGCGACACCGGAGAGCGATGGCTGGACTGCCGTTGCCCCCTCCATGACGATCGCCACCGATCCGCCAGCTACCAACCAGACGCCGGCGTCTTCGTCTGCCGGGTCTGCAGCCCCAACGGCCTCATCCCCCTGGACCGGGTGGCCAGGGCTTTGGCCGTCAACGTCCCCCTCCAGGCCAACGGCAGCCATCCCACGCCCCAGCTCACTCAGCCCCGGATCGAAACCGGGCGCTGGGCCTACACCTACTTCCACCCCGACGGTCGGATCAGCCACCAGCACTGGCGGATCGAGTACCTCCACCACCCCAAGCGCTTCCTCTTCCAGGCCCCCAACGGGAGCTGGACCAGGCCCCCCGGCTTCTGGCCCCTGTGGGGCGACATGGGATGCGCCAAGGGCTCGGTCATCATCGTCACCGAGGGCGAGAAGGCGGCCGAAGCCATCCTCATGCGCGAGCTGACCCACCAGAACACCCCCGTGGTCGCTATCACGGCCGGCTCCGCCGACGACACCCTGGCTGCCGCCGCCGTCTTCGTCCGCCGCCTCAAGGAGCTGGAGCCCAGCCTGCTCGTGCTCTGGCCCGACGCCGACACGACCGGCGTCAAGGCCATGAAGGATCTGGCTAAAGTGCTGGCCGAGAGCGGGCTCAGCCCCGTCGTCCTGGACCCCGCCGAACTCCAGCTCACAGCCAAGCAAGACGCCTACGACTACCTGCAGCGGGGCAGTGACCTGCGCATGCTCCTGAGCAGCCTCAAGCGCCCTGAGCGAGGACCCCAGCCCCGCGACGTGGCGGCCGGGCTTCGGGTCCTGATCTCGGGCCAGATCCTGTGGCCGGGCTCGGAGACCCTGGTCAACCTCGACCAGAGCTGGTGCAACAGCGTCTGGCAGCACACCACCGGCCGCATGCCCACCGACAAACAGGCCAAGGAACTGCTCAACCTGCTCCGCCAGAAGCTGGCCGCCGAGCCGACCAAGGACCACTGGCGGATCTGGGCCGGGCCCGATCGCTGCATGTGGCGGCCGGCACCCATGCGGCCCGCCTACCAGATGTCGGCGGGGGGCATCGACGTGGTGGACGACTGTCCCGGCGGCGTGCTCCTCACCCCTGGCGACTCGGTGGTGCCCGACACCGTGGACCTGGCCAACGACGGCCAGGACTTCTTCGGCCGGCTCTGCGATCTCTTTGGCCTCTCCGGCCTCGACCGGGCCATGATCCTGGCCTGGTGGATTTGCGTCCTGACCGGCCGCGAGACGCCCATCATCTTCCTGCGCGGCAACTCGGGGAGCGGCAAGTCCACCCTGGCCTCCTTCATCCTGGGCCTGGTCGAACCCACCCTGCGCGAGGCTAAGGTGCCGGAGCGTGGAGACTGGACCGACCCTCGAGAATTGATCCAGACCCTGCGCCAGGTCCCGGCCGTGCTGGCCGACAACGTGTCCGCGCTCTCCAGCGGCATGGAGGACACCCTGAGCCGGCTCGTGACCGGCTACAACACCTCGGTGATGTGGAAGTACAGCAACCAGGTGGAGCAGGTCCGGATGCGCCGGGGCGTGATCATGACCACCGTCAACTACGACGTCTACAAGGGCGACCTGGCCAGCCGCATGATCGTCCTCCAGCCTCGTGTCGAGGAGGAGCACTGGCTCGATCGGGACATCATCGTGGCCAACTACATGCCCATGCTGCCGGCCATCCGGGGCTGGGTCTTCCAGCAGGCTTGCCGCACCTACCTGCCCCACGAGACGGACACCTCGTTCCGGGTCTCCAGCGTCGGCGACGTGCTGGCCGCGCTCGACTTCGACGCGCCTGCGATCGCCGTCCAGGAGTCCCAGGCCAAGGCTCGCATCCTGAACCAGAACGACGCCTGGCTGCTGGCCCTGGCCGAGATATGGGAGACCCAGAACCAGGGCGGCGAGTTCCTGCTCAGCTACCAGGACATCGTGGCCAGGATGCGCGACATCGGGGTGCCCTACGACGCCCTGCCCTCGCTGGGCAGCAACAAGTTCGCCAAGTGGGTCCAGGAGAAGCGCATGCTGCTCCGTGACCACGGTTTCTACCTGGAGGCGTACCGCAACGCCTCCGGTCGTGGATACTGGTTCAGGAGGGTCCAGGGCAGATGAGCACGCCGTACCAGCGCGGAGCCGCCTTCGAGCGCCGGGTCCAGGCCGACCTGGAGCACGAGGAGTATCTGGTCACCAGGAGCCCGGCCAGCAAGTCACCGTTCGACCTCCTGGCTGTCTACCTGGACACCATCGACCTGTTGCCTCACGTGTTCCTGGTCCAGTGCAAGCTCAGGGGCGTGATCAGTCGAGCTGACAAGGAGAAGCTGCTCGAGGTGTGCGAGGCGTTCGCCTGCCACGGTATCCTGGCCTATACGCTGAAAGAGCGCGGTATGATCCACTACCGGTACCTGCTGACTGACGAGCCCTGGACGCCATGAGCAGCATCGAAATTTGGGTCGATCGGCCTCGGCAGCGGACGCTCTCGTTGACCACCAAGCTCAGTCCCGATGGGCATGAGGTGCCAGAGCTGACCCGGGCCAACGTGGCCCAGATGCTGTTCTGGCTCTGGGAGTTCGACCCCGAGGCGGGGCCGGAGCACGGCGGCGCCACCATTCCCTACCTGCTGGACGACCTGCTCGATCTGCTCGGTGGCGGCGTCTTCGCGGTTGCCTATCCGACCGACCATGGCAAGTCCACGTTGGTTGATGCCGACACCGTGATCTCGCTCCTGCTCTGGCCCGAGGAGACTCTCAACATCATCATCAAGGCGGCCAAGGAGACGGCGGTGGCCTCGGCTCAGGCGTGCGCATTCAAGCTGCAGCGGGCCAGCGAGTACTTCCCCTACGCTCGGCCGCTCTGCCGCTGGGACGTGCAGACCGGCCTGCCCCAGGTCAAGAACGGCTACTTCATCGAGGGTTGCCGGCTCCGCACTCAGGGTGAGCGCAACCGCAGCGTGTATCCGGCCGGTATCGCCGAAAAGGCGGTCCAGGGCATGCGCGGCCGGGCCAAGCTGGACGATCTCG
>JACZDD010014982.1_pt1 | contig 49308 bp, 76 predicted proteins | sample 8641771 | NCBI WGS metagenome assembly JACZDD01 (sample SAMN15324614, study PRJNA640507) | soil metagenome | isolation source: intercropping peanut in the second line | place: China: Luxin town, Laibin City, Guangxi Province | collected 2019-07-25 | depth 10cm m | reverse complement strand
CCTGTCCTGACAGGACCGACATTACAAAGGCTTTTGCGAAAGGTGGGCGACAAGGAGGAAGGCCCCAACGTCGCTTAGACCCCCAGCCCTCCCCGACGTTCGGAGAAGCGGCGTCCATCTGAGCCTCCAGGGCCTCGATGCGTGCTTCCAGGCGAGGGATGGTGGCCTCGTACAGGTCCAGCTCGCCCAGGATGGCCGAGACCGGCTGCTCGGCGATTCTGGCCGCGGCCACGAGGTGACGGCTGTCCACGGGCTCGTTGCCCGCCTCCATGGCGAGTACGAGCGCGGCAGTAGCCAGCAGTTGCGGCACCAGTCGCATCAGTTCGCGCGCGAACTGCTCGGGCGACAGCCCCGCCAACTCGCGCGCCATGCACATCGCGGCCATGATCTCTTCGCTGCTTACATCCGTCACCGAAAATCCTCCTCGTCCCCCCCCTCTCGTTTGGGTCCGCAGGCGTTCCACCATAGCCTAAGTGCAGGGTTCCGTAAAGCACTCTCGCCAAGTTTGGCGAGGCCGAAGCTTACAGCTTGGCTGTCAGCCTTTCTCGGCGGCCAGGGCTTCGACGTCGGAGCGCGACACGACCAGCAAGCGGCCTTGACGCGAGGAGCGGACCTTGCCCTTGCGCACCCAGTTGTGGATGGCTTGGCGGGATACCCCGGTCAGGGCCATGGCGTCAGCGGTCTTGATGGCGTCGTCGAACTCCCCGCTGGGGGCGATGCCCTGGCGTCGCTCCAGCTCGGCGAGGCGGGTCTCAAGCTGGGAGACTCGGCGGCCGGGGAAGAGGCGCTCGTCCTGGCCGCCGATGTCGCTGGGTCGAGCGGCGCCCGAGATGTTCATGTAGGCCCGGTAGACCTCGGCCGAGGCGCCTATGGCGCCCTTCTCCCAGCGGTTGACGCTACTCTCGGGGATTCGGCGCCCAAGCTCTCGGCTCAGCGCGGCGGCCATCTGCAACTGGGTGAGGCGGGCGCCGAGCGGCCCGCGCATGCGCCTTAAATCCCTGCACACCAACTTGCGGTATCCGGAGGGATCGTCCGGTCCCCGGTACCACTCTTCGGCCGCCACGCGGGCAGTTTACGGGCCATAGCACCCTTTTGGCTAGGGGGGCACCAACCGGGAAGTTGACGAAAGATAGCCTATCCGCTAAGCTAGGTCAACACCATGAACGAGAACTCATCGGAGGAAGTTGGGCTTCGTCCAGTCACGCCGTCCATCCCGGCCGTGCCGGATGCGCCAATGCCGGTCGAGTCCCTGCTGATGGCGGCCGTCGAGCGGGGGGCCACCGTGGAGACCCTGGAGAAGCTGCTGGCCCTGTCGGAGCGGGTCAAGGCCGAGCGGGCGCGGACGGCGTTCTTCGAGGCGCTGTCGGCCTTCCAGGCCGAGTGCCCGGTCATCCCCAAGACGAAGACGGCCAGCGGGGGCGGGTCGTACAGCTACAAGTACGCGCCGCTTGACGTCATCGTGGCCACGGTCTCTCCGCTGCTGCGCGAGCACGGGCTGTCCTACCGTTTCGACACCGCGTTCGAGGAGAGCCCGCCGGCTCAGGTGGTGACGTGCATCGTCCACCACCGCGACGGCCACTCGGAGTCGAGCGTGTTCCGGACTCCGGTGGACGCGGGCGCGCGCATGAACGACATGCAGAAGTCGGCGAGCGCGCAGACGTACGCCAAGCGTTATGCGTTCTGCAACGCGCTCGGCATCTTGACGGGAGATGAGGACAACGACGGCCACGGGGCCGGGAGGAGTCATGCCAATACGCCGCCCAGGCCGGCCGCGTCCGCACCAACCCGCGTGGGCGACACTCCTGCTGAGCGCCGTCCTGCTGCTGATTCTGGCGGCGATCTGGGTCGCTCCGTTCCTCGTCCGCTAGGCCGCAACGTGGTTCGGATTCAGCGTCCTTCTCAGGGGTCGCAGGGTAGCGACGAACCTGGCCGGGTCAACCCAGGGAGCACTGCCGTTGCCGAGACCCCTGCGACTCCCGAGAACGACGCCGACGCCCGCAAGGCCGAGCTGCGCCAGCGAATCATCGAGGGCGAGATGGCGCTGCTGCGGACGATCACCAAGTACGCCGACTTCAGCGAGAAGGATCTCTGGGACCGCGCCGCCGAGGTGGCGGATCAGTGGTGTCAGATGGGATTCAGCCGGCCGCTGTTGGAGATGTCGCGCGTGGACTTGGAGCGCGCCAAGCAGCGGATGGACGACACGGTGCGCGAGCGCACGGGAGCGGTGGCGTGAGGGGCGTGAAGGTCTACGTGAGCGGCCCGATCAGCCTTGGGGGCACTCTGCACTCGGATCAGGTGGCCGAGAACATCGACCGCATCAACCGGCAAGCGGCGGCTCTCGCTGCGCAGGGCTACGAAGTTCTCAACCCTGCTTTGCTTCAGCGAGAAGGCGGCGAGTGGGTGGACTACATGGAGGAGTCGATTGCCATGCTCGCCCAGGCCGACCTGATCTTTTTGGTGGACGGCTGGGAGCGATCGACCGGCTGCCGGATTGAGGCTGCGATAGCACGCCACTTCAGAATCGGAGAGTTGTCGTGAAGGGCGAATTCCGCATCGAGTTCGAGTTCGAAGAGTCCGCCCAGATCAAGCCAGTGACCGAAGCCCTGGAGGATCTGTTGAACACCGCGACATCGATTCAGGTCACGCGGCTCGTGGTCGGTCACGAGATGCCGACAGCTGGATACCTGCGGGAAGTGCGCAAGTGATCGCCGTCGAGCGCTCGCAGTACGTCTTCCCGCACTCGGACCACCTGAGCCCGTCGCAGGTCACCGAGTATCTCTCGTGCCCGGCGTGCTTCAAGTTGAATCGGATCGACCGCGTGCCGAAACCGATGAGCGTGGCCCTGCCGATCGGCGGCGCCGTGCACAAGGCGGTGGAGTCGATGCGCGGCATGGTGCTCGCCAAGAACGCCGAGGGCCGCCTGGAAGAGGCTGTTGATGCCGCGGCGTGGCACTTCGACAAGTCGCTGGAGGTGGACGAGGAAACGGGCGCCGAGATCCTGCTCGATCTGACCGGATACAAGACCGTTGGCGAGGCCAAGGACCACACGGTGGCGATCACGCGCTACGCGCTGCCCGAGATCGCCAAGCTGGACGCGGCCCGCGGGCTGGTGGCGGCCGAGCTGGACCTGAAGGACTTCGACAACCCGTGGCCGTTCCCGATGCACGGGCGCGTGGACGCTCTGTACGGGCCGGAGCCGGAGCTGTGCTCGATGGGCGCGGACCTGAAGACCGCGGGCAAGCAGGCGTCGCCGTCCTTCGCCGTGGCGCTCCAGCTCGGCATCTACCGCTCGTTCCTGCCGGTGCCGTGGATGGTGGATCAGGTGGCCAAGACCAAGACGCCAAGCCTGGTCACGTACTCGATGTCCGACGACGGCGATGAGTTCGTGCGCGAGATCGTGCTCGACGTCGCCGATCGCATCTGCCGGGGCGACTTCCCGGCCCGCCCAGGGTTCCTGTGCAAGTACGCACATCCGGGACCCTCGTTCAGTGTCGCTATTGAGGGGTACGCATGACGCAGGAACTCGCACTCCCGACGCTGAGTACCGTGCAGCTCATCTCGAACGCGCGCAGGGCGCTCGCCGAAGCGCGTACGTTGCCCGATTTCCGTCACGTGATGGAGGCGGCCACGGTGGCCGCCGACGCTGCCAAGCGCGCTGCCAAGCTGATGGAGGCGCAGGGCGTCGCCGCTGAGGTCGTACGCCAGGCCAACGAGGCCGCCAACGACGCGGCGGCGGTGCGCATCGAAGCGCAGGCGGGCGCAGGACGCGTGCTGCGCCAGATGGAAGAGTCGGGCGGGCGTCGATCGCGAGGTGGCGACCAGGCCAAGCAAGCTGCTGCTAACTTGCCGGGGCTGACCGATCTTATCGGAGAGCGGCCTCGTGACGGCGAGGACGGCAACCAGAACGCACGCGCCCGCGCCGCGGCCATGGCCAAGAAGTGGGAGCAAGTCGCGGGCATCGCCGACAACGTCCGCGTCGAGTACGTGGACAAGATCAAGGAGGAAGGCGGGGAGATCACGACGGCGGGACTCCTCCGTTTCGCGGCCAAGCAGGACGAAGCTGACGACGAGCCCGACGCCGGGGACGAGATGATCCGCGCCTACGACGCCGTCATGAACGCGATGACGACGCTGCGCCGCTATCGCGCGGGCGCGATTGCCGCCTACGCGACTGATTCGCGACGCAAGACTCATTTCCGCAAGGCGGTCGAACAGACCAGAGCCTGGGTTGAGAGCGCCCAGGAAATTCTTCAGTGAGGTCAAGGGAATGGCAACACAAGTGACGGATGTGCGACTGCTCCCGCAGTCGCGACTCAAGGTGGACCACCGTTACCAGCGCAAGCTGGACGACCGCTGGGTGGATCAGCTCAGCGACCGCTGGCGCCCGGAGCTGGCAGGCGTTCTGTTGGTGTCCTCCCGCGCGGACGGCGACATGGTCGTGCTCGACGGACAGCACCGGCTGGCCGCCGTGCGCAAGCTGCTCAGCGACCGCGAGGACATCAACGAGAGCCTGTGGAGCGAGGTCTACTTCGGGCTCAGCCTGGAGGACGAAGCCGACATCTTCATGGGTCGGAACACGCAGAAGGCAGTTCACGCAATCGACCGCTTCCGTGCTCGCGTGGTGGCCGGCGAGCCGGTGGCGGTTGCCATCAACGAGACGTTGCTGGCGCACGGGACGTCGTGGGACTACGACAGCCGCAAGGGCTACGCATGCGTGAGTCTGCTGGAGCGCATCCACGGATGGGGCCAGCTCGACTCGACGGTGCGGATCATCGAGGAGGCGTGGCCGAACGGCAACTTCGCCGCGTTCAAGCGCAAGCGCCAGATCGTCGAGGGGGTCGGCATCTTCTCGACTGCCGCTCAGGGCCGGACGGGCTACTCGGACGACGTCGCGATCTCCCGGTTCTTCGACCGCGTGAACGTGGCCGCCCTGCTCAAGCTGGCTCGCAACGAGGGCCTCAGCAGCTCGGTCAACCAGTCGGTGGTGGTGGCGCGGCGCCTGCGCGACGCGTACAACCGCAACGCCAAGAACCGGTTGCCCGAGATCATCCCGCCTCGGGGGTACCGGGGATGAGCACACTCAACCATGCCACCGGCAAGAGCATTCGCAACCCCGAGATCATGAAGGCGGCCGTCGAGGGCGTCCGTGACGGCCTCACGACGGCCGAGGTGGCCAAGATGCTCGGAATGACCACGAAGACGAACACCACCGTCGAGTACGCGTTCGTTGTCGTTCGCGACGCCCCCGATCTCGTCGAGCGTGTCATCAGCGGAGAGATGTCGATCTACAAAGCGCACCAGATGACCACCAAGGGGGCCATGCACCCCTGTCCGGTCTGCGAGGGCAAGGGGTACGTCTTCCGAAAGCGCCGCTAGCAGGAGGGCCAGGCACCGTGCCTGGCCCTCCTGTCACTTCGTAGGCTGGTGGCCGTTGGTGGCCTCGCGGTGCTTCTGGAGCACCTTGCGAAGCAGCTCCTTGGCGCTGGCCTTCTTCTCCTTCTCCTTCTTCTCCTTCTCGGTCACGGAGTCGGCGAGACCTTGCCGGCTGCGTGAAGGCCGGAGCCGGTGGCGAGCACGGCGCCACCCCAGACGAGATTGAGCTGCGTCTCGTCGGACCAGGGATGCACGGCCCAGAAATGGTCTGCCAAGCCGGCCGCGACCAGAGCGAACCCGAAGACGGCGACGACAGCGTTGCCCAACCACCATGGGCCACCAGGGCTGTTCATGGCGGAATTGTAGGGGTTGGCGGCGCTACTTGAAGCTGATATGGGCGCCGAGCCGGCTCAGGATCTCCAGGGCCGTCAGCGCAACGACCACAGCTCCAAGGATCGCGACCGCAGCCTTGATCGTGGTCAGGCCGCCGCGGAGCTGGGAGCGCTCGTCCCACAGGACGGGCACGCGAACCTTCATCTCCTCCCAGTCAGAGCGTTCGCCAAGGTCGCGCTCCTTCAGCTCCTCGACATCCGACATCAGCTTGAGGTGCTCGGTCATGGGAACAGTGTTGGCGCGCAGTTCCTCCAGGTTGCGGACGATGTCGGGAATCTGCTCCGTCTTGCCCTCGATGCGAGCGACGCTTACCCGGAGATCGGACGCCCACTGCGGGATGGTGGGATCGGTGTCTGCTGGCATCGCCACGCTCCCAAAGCGCTAACCCAAGTCCTTGTCGGTCTTGGCGCGAACGGCTGCGACGTCCGCCGCCACTGCGGCGAGCTGATCGGCCAACGGCTGAAGGTTGGCCTGCGGCACACCCTGAGCGGCCAACGAGTCCAGCTTGGACGTCAGCGCGGCAACGCCGGACATGATCTCGTCCAGCTTCTTGTCGTGCAGGAACCAGCCGTCGAACAGACCCTTGAGCCACGTGCGCTCCTCTTCGGTGAGCATGCCGCCTCCTATGTCGAACTGTGAGTATGAGATGTCGAATTCGACGCCGTTGAACAGGCCGATGCCGCACTGAACGATGCGGACGCCGGGCTTGTAAGCCGGGTTGAGTCCCTGCGGGCCGGCCGCAGCAGGATCGCACATGCCCGGGACCGCCCGCCACAGACGGTCCATCTGATTGCCGCATGCCGCTACCGTACGGTCCACGCCATACACCCCGGCCACATAGCCGGCCGCCCGAATGGCGGGCGCCCAGGCATCGCAGGCCCAAGCCCAGCCGCTGGGGTCAAGGTCAAACACCCCTGGCTCGACGTCCAAGTAAAGCTCGGAGCCTGGCGGGAAGCCATATGCACGAGCACGCATCACGTCGCCGCTGGCGCTTACCGACGATGGCGCCCGCACCACGAAGATCCCGGCCTGTGGCCACCCAAGGGCTCGGATGTCAGCGACCACATCGGGGTTCTCTTCGCGTAGCGCGAAGTCGTCGCCCAAGTAGTGGAACACGCCCTCGAAGTTGCCGGCCCTGAGCGCGCCGTCCAGCTTGGCGGTCGTGACGACGTCCGAGTAGTCAGCGAGCTTCATCACGGATCTCCGTACATCGAGAACGTCGAGCCGGCCACGAAGTTGCCCGCCGTGAGTCCGAGCAGCAGCGACGTCACCGCGCCCGCGGTGTTGTAGTAGCCACGGCGCGTGACCTCGATGGAGTTGGCGTCCGACGCGTTCAGAAAGCCCGAGGTGCAGCACACCTGGGGGAGAAAGGTTGAGCTGGAGTAGAACGGGATCTCGATGCGTCCGTAGCACGCCTGCCCACCCGTGAAGGTGGCTGAAGGGATGTTGGCCAGGAGCGGGTTCGCCGTAGCCGCCGTGGGGTTGCCGTAGGTGACCGCTGCCGCACGACCGAACAACTGCTGGTAGGAGTAGCTGGCCGTGGAGACGCCGTTGAGCTGGAAGTACATCGTCGTGTCCACGGCAGCCGTGTCGCCGCGCGCCACGAACTCGATCACCAGCGTCCGGAAGCCCTGGGGGATGCTGGAGAAAGTGAACGTGGCCACCCCGCTCGGCGTCTTCTCGTCGAGCTTCACCCTGACGCTGCCATAGCTGGTCGCCGCCACCGTGCCCCCGGCCGAGGGCGGAATCGAGAGCGCGTTGCGCAGCGTCACGATGCCGGCGTCGGTGACCAGGACGTTGTCCGCGGAGTCCGCGTTGTTGCGCAGCGAGAGCGACGTCGCGCCGCCCTTGATCTTGGCCGCCGCCGCGTTGAGCACCAGCCGGCCGGCCGTCGCCACGAGGTCGCCCGCGGTTGCCGTGATGGCGCCGGCCGTGACCGTGAAGCCATTGCGCACCGTCGCCGAGCCCGCGTCCGTCACGAGCAGGTTGTCGTTGGCGTCGGCGTGGTCGCGAACGCTGAACGACGTCGAGCCCGGTACCAGCTTGGAGGCCGCCGCGTTCATGAGCAGCCGGAAGGCGCTGAGAATCGTCAAGTCGCCGCTCACCGACTCGGCGCCCGTCGTGAGTGCGCCCGTGGTCGTCGAGCCCAGCGTGGTCGTGCCCGTCACCGAGAGCGTGCCCGTGATCGACTCGTTGCCGCTGACGGTCAAGTTGCCCGTGATGCCCGTCGTTGCCGGCGCCAGCGTGCCCGGCGTGTTGACGAGCACCGAAGGGCTCGTGCTCTGGAACGGCCCGCCCGTCGAGGGGACGCTGATCGAGTAGGCGTCGAGCCCCGGTGGCTGCACCGAATAGGTCGTGTTGGCCGGGTTGATGTTGGCGTTGGGGATCAGGTTGACCGACCAGTATCCGTTCGCGTCCGTCGTGGTCCGGATCACCACGCTCGACAGCTCCACCTGGGGCGTGATCGTCGTCGCGTTGCCCGCTGCCAGGGTCACCACGACCTGGGCGCCCTTGATGGCGGCGCCCTGAGAGTCGAGCAGGTAGTCGAATACCTGCTGCGTCGGTACCGACTGCGCGCTGCTGGTGCTGCCCGACGCGGCCGGAATCACGATCGGCATGTCACTTCCGGTCCTTGTTCATCGTCGGCACCGAGCTGTACGTCACCGTCACGGCCTCGCCCGGCATCAAGAAGACACCGACGTTGGTGGTGGCGTACACCGTGATCGAGTTCTTGGCCACCGCGCTCACCGTGCCACCCGAGATGTACACCGTCTCCGGCACGCTGTCGTTGTTCGTGTACGTGAACGGCGACGCCGTCACCGTGATGGCGGCTACGCCCTGCGGGTTGTAGCCGATGTTGTTGGCGACGACGCTGTTGGCGCCGGCCGGGTTGACAGTGCCCGTGAGTCCAGCCAGCAGGATGTTCGTCGCGACGAGGTTGTTGTTGCCCCCGCCGTCCATCTGCACGGCGTACTGCCACGTCGCCGCGGAGTCGGAGTACACACGATTGCCGACGACGAGCGTGCCCGTGTTGGCGCCGATGTGGACGACGCTCTCGGTGTTGCTGGTCGCCGCGCAACACTTGAACATCTCGTTGCCGACGATCACGTGGTTGCCGCTGTTGCACTTGACTGCCTGGTGGCGGCAGGTGTCGAAGCGATTGGCAACCACCTTGATCGGCAGCGAGTTGGCCAGCTCCAGGGCCGGCGTCGTGTACGTGCCGCTGGCGCCAAACACGTTGCCGACGAGCATGTGTCCACCGCTGGTGAGGTTGCACATGTGACCCGGCGAGTCGCACGACTTGAGCTGGTTGTTGGCGAGGTACGCCGCCTCATTGAACTGGTCGGTGATGATCCCGTTGCAGGTATCGAACACGTTGTTCGTGATGCTGTTGTTGAAGCCGAATCCGGTGCCGTCCCCATCCAGGCTCAGCGCATGGTCGAACGCGTTGACGATCTTGCAGCGATCGAGAAAGCAGTAGCGCGTCCCGTAGAAGTGGACAACGTGGCCGGATGACTGATTGGCGCGGTTGCCGTCCAGTTGCAGGTTGGTGATGCCGCAGAAGTTGCGGATGCTGGTGGCGGCGGTCGGCGTCTTCACGAGGTCCGCGTTAAGACTGTTCGCGGCCTTGATGATCGAGCTGGCGCCACAGCCCATGAGGATGATGTTGTCTGCCGACAACGTCACCGACGCCGCGCAGCGGTACGTGCCCGGCGGGAAGAAGACGATGCCGCCGCCGGCTGCGGCCGTGATCGCAGCGTTGATCGCCGTCGAGTCGTCGTTTGAGCCGTCGCCGAGCGCACCATAGTCCCTGACGCTGAACCAGCGGAGGTCGGCCGTGACCAAATAGTTGGTATCGCCGGTTGATGTGAACGGCCCGCCACTGGCGGGGCCTGTCTTGACGGTGTACGAGCCGGCCGGAACGTTGTTGACGGTGAACTTGCCGGTGGCGTCAGTGGCGGCAGAGCTGACGAAGGTCGCCGCCGTAACGTTATTGAGCAACTGCACCCAGGAGCCGACGTTGACAGCCACCAGTCCGGATTGCGGCTGCTGGAGGTAGTCACTGACGGTTGGCATGGGCGTAGGGTACGTGTGCTGATGCCGAGGGTCGGTTGACGAGTCCCGACCTAGCTGATAAGCTACGGTGATTGTGATCGGTGACGGGGTCTTCGAGCACTGGCCGGCGTGGCTTCAGTGGTACTACACCCGCTGGCCAGACGTGGTTGCATGGAGTTCGAGGCTGGTTCTGGCCCTGCTCGCCTTCGCGTTTCTGACGTGGGTCGTGGACGTCGCCAGGGGACGTCAGCGCTAGTAGGGCAGGGCGCCCAGGAAGAAAGCATCGAAGCCGGCCCCCGAATATGCGCCCGTGACCGTGTTGGCCGAAGTCGAACCGTAGAACTGAATCGACAGGCTGGCGACTGCGCCGAAGTTGTAGAAGGCCAAGCACGTCTGGTTGATGAACTCGGTGGAGTCACTAGCCCACGCAGCGCTGGTCAGGCCGAGTGTCACGGCGCCGTTCACGTAGGGCGCCGCATAAGCGCTGCCGGTGCCGGCGCTCACCTTGCCAGCGATGGTGGCAATGATCATGAGCTGGCCGCCATGAGTGAAGGCGCCGCCGGTCACCGGATTCACTACCGTCAAGCTGGAACCGGAGATCGCCGTGAACGTAGCGGCGTTGACGGTGGACCACGTTGAAATGGCCGAGGTCGAGATCGTCGTGCTGTTGCTGGAGCTGTACTTGGCAATGTTCGTGAACGAGAAGCTATCAAGCTGAACGTTGCCGATCGTGTCAATGAGGCGCAGTCCGTACTGGGCGTTGGAACCGTTGGACGGCCCCGTGTAGGCGGCCAAGTTTCCCAGCTCTACCCGCGTGATGCCGTTGGCGTCCGTAACAGATATGCGTGGCGCGTCGCCCGCCTTGTTGCCGTCAAACTTGGCGTGCATGCTGCTCTTGACGCCTGGCCCCTGTCCGACCTGACCAGCACGAAACCAGCCGGAAATCGGCCCCACTTGCTGAGCCGTAAGCGGCAGCGTGGATCTCTTCAGTTGCTCTACTTCGCGCTCTAGCTTCTCGATCTTGGCCTGCAAGAACCGGGCATCGTCGTAGCCGGCCACCTAGGATGCCTCCTGTCTCAACGTAACGTGCACCAGCCACTCCTCATCGGCCTTGACCGGCGTCCCCTGATGCTGGACGTAGCCGAACGCCTGGCCCTTCAGGCTCTCGACGTTGACGGTGTACGAGAGGCCGGACAGGTACAGCGTGAGCGGCGTCCCGTTCTCGTAGGCGTTGCGCATCAGGAAGTACAGATCCTTGCCGGTCACTCCCTGCGAGTCCTCGGCGGCCTGGTTGAGCAGGCGGCGCGCGCTCGTGCAGTCGAGGTCGAAGTCCCAGATCCACGTGCCGCCAATCTCGACCGCGGTGTAGATCACCTTGGGTGTGGTCGCCTGGCCGGTGCCGGCGGTGAGCTGGTAGGCGAAGTACATCGAGCGCCCGATGGACTGGTCGCTGCCCATCGTGAGCACGGTCACGATGCTCCCGACCGTCGAGTTGGTGACCGCAGCCGTCGAAGGCACGGGCGCCAGGGCGGTGGTGAAGGCCAGCGGGTCCTGGTCGATGAAGGCGCGGACGAGCACTTGCTCCCCGGCGTTGAGCGGCGCGTGGTGGATCTCGATACGGCGGTTGCGCTTGGGGATGCCGGGCGTCCCGAAGTCGTACTTGCTCGACACCATCCACCCGTTCGCCATGTACGAGAACGGGGTCTTGATCGTCGTCTGGGCCTGCGCAACGCCCGACGTCGAGGACGCCTGCCAAGCGAAGCTGACGCCGCGGCCGTACGGCGCCACGTTGCGGTGAACGGCGTAGTGGTCGCCGGTCAACGTCGTGCCCCAGTCGGCGCCGTCGAAGTTGGGAAGGTGGCTGATCGCCCCAGAGAAGGTGTCGAACACGAGCACGTAGGGCGCCGTCGAGATGCCCTGCCCGACGAGCTGCACGGGCCAGTACACGAACTCAGCGCCCGAGCGCGGCTGGCCGCAGTATTGCGCCGTGTAGACACCAGGCTCGCCCGGCCTGGCCACGATCTCGTACTGGCCCGAGGTGATGCGCGCCAGCACCGGAGAGTCGTTCAGGTTGGCCGCCTGGGCACCCACGTAGAGATCGCCGAGGGCGCTGCACATGCCCTTGCCGACGTAGCCCTCGACGCGGACGATCCTGGACAGGTTGGCGCCATCGTGATACCAGACATCGAACCCGTTGGTGCTCGTCGAGTCTGTGGTCAGGATGGCGATGCCGTTCTGGTAGGCCACGAGGTCCACGATCCGAAAGACGTTGTTGGCCGTCGGCACCTGAGCCTGGCTGCCCGTGCCCACAGGAAACGAGTTGACGCTGGGATCAGTGCTGAACTTGTAGAGCGAGTCGAATCCGGCTCCAGCGATAGCGTAGTAGACGAAGCGTCCTCCCGTCGTGCCCTGGCTCGCGACCCACCACTTAAGCGCCGTCCCATTGAGGGCCGTGGCCGCCGCGTTGGTCGTTGCGCCGTCGTTCGAATACGACAGCGCACCAGTCCCGCCCATCCACAGGTTGACGCCATCGGTGTCGAGACCGCGGACGGCGAAGCCGGGATTCAGGGTGGTGCCGCCGTTGAGGCTGTAGATGTTGCCGCCCGATTCGTTGAACGTGAACCAGATGTCGCCTCGCCAAGCCACGGCCTGCGTGTACGCACCCGGCGTGGCGATCGTCTTGGTGACGCGCGCCCAGCTCGGCCGGAGCTGGAGGTACCCGGGTGTCTTGATGTCGAGGTCTGAGTCGAAGTACTTGGTGGCGTCGATGAAGACGACCTGGAGGCCGCCGCCCGAGTAGTCGCCCTGGGAGGCGCGCGGGTAGTTGACGAGGTGCTGGTCAATCAAGCTTGGCGAAGAAACTTGAATGAGGCGGTCGCGGCTGTTGATGTCCGACGTCTCGTTGATCGCGCTGCGTTCATCTGTGCCGCCGCGATTCTGGAGCACGTACCCGTAGCTGACGCTTCCGTCGGACAGGCCGAGATGGTAGTTCTGGCCCACCATGCCGGGCTGGAAGTTCGATGGCTGGAGGACGTACTGCGTCACCTAGAATGAACCCCGGCGGCTGGGCTTAAACGGTAGCCGTGCACCTGCCGCGTCACCCCTTCGAGGACTGCCCGGCCGCCACATCACGCCGGCACCAGCTCGGCCTTCAGTTGGTTGACCGCGAGCCGCACGCGCATCGGGGCCTCGGCCGTGCCAGCGAAGAAGAGAGCGTCACCGAAGACAGTCCAGAGCACGGTGTCGATGCCGCGGGCGCCGACTTCCTTGTGGAGGGCGACGTCGGCCAGGTGCATCACTGCCTCGTCGGGCACCTCCCAGCGGCAGCCCTTGGCCTCGAAGCGCTGACGCAGCTCGTCGATCGGCCCGCCCTCCGCGGCGATGATCTCGGCCAGGTGGTCCTTCTGGAGGGGCCGCAGGAAGATCATCTTCGAGAGCCGGCCGGCCAACTCGGGGATGATCCCGTAGCGCACGAAGTCGCCCTGCTCGATGAGGTTCTGTTCGACCAACGCGTGGAACGCCGTCTGCATCTCGTCAGGCTCGACGGCGCGGCCCTGACGCTTCAGGACGGCACGCGAGAGGCCGACGAAGGCGCCAGCGCAGAGGATCAGCACGCGGCTGGTGTCGAAGGGGATGCCGGCCTCGTCCTCGTTGTCGCTGATGTAGACCACCGACCCCTCCACCATCTTCAGCAGCTCGGCCTGGATGGCGGTGTCGAGGCGGCCGGTGGTGTGGTTCTGCCGGTGCATCCACTTATCGAATTCGTCGAGCAGGATGACCCCGGTGGCGGCCAGCTCGGCTACGTCTGCGACGTCGTCGCGTTTCAGGACTGAGCTGACCGCCTGCGGCCCGGCACCGTGAATGGCGTCCTTCATCCTGGCCGCCGCCTCCAGCAGGGGCAGGAACATCTGGCTCAGGTCGTCGCCCGCGTACCCGGACTCGGTGTACTGGGTGGCGTTGCAGTCCGCGAAAGGCAGGCCCGAAGCCTGGCACATCATCTTGGTCAGGTACGACTTACCGGTACCCGTCCAGCCGCAGATGATGGCCGACTCCGAGAGCGGCCAGCGGCCCTGCGCCACCTCGGCCTGGCGCTCCAGCATGACCGCGAGCTGGCGTCGAGCGCGCTCCTGGCCGACGACGCGCGACGTGGCCCGGTAGAGGCCCTGGGCGCGCGCCTCAGTGGCGAAAGTCATACGTGGTCCTGAGCCCGGACTTCCACCCAGGACCGGGCACCTTGCCCAGGCGCTCCAGCTCGGCCTCGAACCGCTTCAGGTAGTAGTCGCCGGTCTGGGTGAGGATGCCCGGCTGCTGGCCGCCCTCCATCGTCAGCGGGACGGCCGTATCCTGGCGGATGCGGAAGCTCTCCTTCTTGGGCAAGAGCACCGAGAGCGCGTACCAGACCGGCAGGTGGAACAACTGCGGCTCCAGGTCGCCGAGCGTCAGGTACGGCCCCCAGCCCACGATGCGCAGGTTGGCAGTCGGCGAGTAGCGCTGCGAGCGCGGGATGTGGACCTGGGTCACGTTCACCCGGCTGAATCCGCCCGCGAGCTGGCGGTAGGGCTCGACGGTGATGCCGGGGTCGCGAATCTCGATGTTCATAACGCGGCTGCGCGGGTCCTGCGCCCAGACCGGCAACGTGTAGTCCCAGACGTTGACCTGAATGTTCACCGAAGTGTCGGTGTAGACCTTGCCGACGAGCGGGAACATGGCGCGCAGGCCGGCGTAGAGCGCGTCGAGAATCTTCTGGTCGCGCCACTTGCACGCCTGGTAGCTGATCTGGATTGCGTCGCCGGCTGTCGGCGCGGCCGGGAACTGAAGCTCGCCCGTGTTCAGGTTCGCGAGCACGTTGGTCCCGCTCGGAGCGCCGCTCGTGATGATGGAGTAGTTGGTTCCGGCCGTGTTGTTTCGCACCGTCAACGAACCGTCGTTGATCGGACGCTTGGCCGTCTTCAGCGGTGACGCAGACGCACCCACGACGCCGTTCGTCCCGTCCGCCGTCCACGACTCGATCGTGTACTCGGGATAGTCCTCCAGCGCATCGCGAACCGCCGTGATCCACTGACTGTCGGGCAGGCCAGTGTTGTCGGCGGCGACTGGCGACGGGACGGGAGCGGCCATCAGCTACCTGCGGGAGTTGCGATCGGCGAGGGCTTCGGGCGCGCGATTGTCGGAGTGATTGGCGTCGCGATAGGCGACGGCTTCGGCTGCGTCCTTGCCATTGGCTGATGATAAAGAGAAGAGAGGGGAGCCTAGCTCAACCCTCTCTTCTATCACCGACTAGCGGCGGCGACGGCGGCGACCCATGCTCGTCATTCACCTCCTTTTGCGGCTCCCAGGGGCACGTCCGTCAACTTTTCGCCTTGGGGGGACGATTTGGGTTAACTGGATACGACCACAGACACGGACCCTGGTTGCCTTACTTCCTACGCTTCCTCGACTTCTGCACTTGGGCGGAGCCCTGTCCCTTCGCCTTGAGGGCGTCGCCACCCAGGTTCATCGGACGTCCTGCCTTCAGCTTGCCCGACCGGCCCACGAACGTCCGGTTGGCGTGCGAATCTGGCTTCGGCATCGCCTTCGGCTTCACGCTGTCGCTGCGCTCGTCACCGAACGAGACAGCCTGGCCGGTGCCGTGCAGGTCTTGCAGGACGCTCATCACTTGCCCTTCTTGCGACGCTTGCCCTTCGGCCCCTTGCGCCCCTTCCGGTTGAGCTGCGCCAGCATCATGGCCATCGGGTTCATGGCGCCGCCGCCACCGGGCGGCATGCCGCCTCCAGGCGGCCCGCCAGGTCCCATGCCACCGGCCAGCATGTCAGGGGACATCGCTAGGCGTACCGGCGCGGATTGCCGTCGTAGTTCTTGGCGCCCGTGTACTGCTTGAGCGAGGGATCGTTCGCGTCCTGCCCAGTCGGCCCCGGCCGGATCTGAACGAAGCTTGGCGGCGTGCCAGCCGGGTTCGTCACGTAGCCGGTCGCCACGCGGTTCTCGATCTCCGCCTCGGTACCGAACAGGTACTTGTCAGGGATCGGCCTCGCGTTGCTGAACGCGCCGTACTTGCCCGGAGCCTTGGGCTGCCGCGGAGCCGGCGTCTTGGCTGCCATCTCAGTTCACCTCACTGGTATGTGATCGTAATGTCCGCTGCCGTCCCGGTCGCCATCACCATGAAGATGCCCCGGGACATGACGACGTTGTAGTCCAGTCCGCCGCCGATTCCCGACCGCGTCGTGTCGATGACGGCGATGATGTTGGCCGTCACGGCGCTGGTGTCATCGTAGATCGTCAGCGTGTTACCCGTGGCGCCCAGCTTGTTGATGACCACCGAGCCCAGGATGGCGCCAGGGTTCACGCTCACGGTGATGTTCCCGTTCGCGTTCGCGTACTTGTACTGCTTGTTCCCGGTGGACATGGGTTACGTCAGGTTGCCACCCCTCTGACTTCCTGCGGTATTGGCCGGCGAGCCGGAGCCCGACAGCCGCACCTGCCACGAGTCCTCGGTCGGATTCGCCGAGTACGCCGTGGTGTCGTGACTGTGCGACGCCCGAGCGGGCATGCCGTCGATGCGCGCCGTCTCCGGGAAGAAGTCGGAGTCGTTGTTGGTCGTCGAGAACGAACCGGGGTTGAGCCCCATGTGCTCGCGGAACACCGCGCACGGGTTGCCGGATGCCTTGAACATCGCTATGCCCCCTTGCTCTGGACCACGAAGTTGAGCCCGATGCCGCCCGTGTACTGACCGGTGCCGGTCACGGCGGTGTCGAGCGTGATGGTGTCGCCGTTGGTCAGCGTCCACGGCAGCGCCCCGCCCGTACCGATGGTGAGGGTGCCCGAGCCGCCGCCCGGGATGGTGCCGCCGGAAGCGACTGCCAGATCCGCCGCGATGAAAGCCGCGAACACGAACGAGGTCGTGCTGGCCACGATCGTGAACTGATCCACCGTCGTGGCTGCCGCGTTGCGATGCGTGACCCTGAACGTCGTGAAGTTGGTGGCCTGTCCGGTCAGCGCCGTGCCAAGCACGAGGGTCATCTCGGTGACCACCTCGGTCGTCGAGTCGATGCCGCCCGAGCCGGTCAGTACCGACTGCGGACCCGCGTACGCGTCGTACGTCCAGATCGCCGGCTGCGCGGCAGTACCGGCGGCGGTGGACGCCGTCGTCAGCGAGTACCGGTGTGCGCCGTGCCTGCGAATGCCAGCCATCACCCAGCCTCAGATGGTCAGGTTGGTGTGGAGCTGCTGGGAGTACCCGCTGTCCGTACCCGAGTTGCGCACCTCCAGCGACCACTTGGACAGCACGCGGGCCGCGTCGCCGTCACGGAAGCTCGGCGCCGTGATCGTGTAGTAGAACTGCCCGATGTAGGGCCGGATGCGGATGCGGTTCATGTCCAGCACCATGACGATCGCGTTGCCGGCGTTGGACGCCCCGCCGTCGTTGAGGTAGAACTCGTTGATGAGCCGGTGCGGGTTCGCCATCGACGGGATGAACTCCTGGGTGAAGTACCCGCGGGTCCTGTCCGTCTGGTCGAGCCGGATGCGGTCGGTGTAGAGCTGGCCCAGCTTCTGAATCGCGCGCGGCCCAGCCACGATCACGTTCGAGAACGCACCCTGGCTGAAGATGTTCAGCACCATCGTGTTGAGCACCGTGTCGGTCAGCGGCTCCGACGTGGTGATCGGCGAGGCCGTCGAGTTGGCCGTGGTGTTCAGCCACGCCAGCAGGCCGTGCATCGTCTGGTACTCGTTCGTCGGGTTGCCGGACGCGTTGGCGATCGAGTACAGGTACGCCTGCTGCATCTTGCGCTTCATCTCCAGCAACCGCTGCTGGAACTGGTAGCCCAGCTCGTCCACCACGCCGGGGACGTAGCTCTGCATCGAGCGCAGGATCTGCTCGGAGTCGATGTTGATGTTGGCCTCGAAGCGGTTGATGTAGTTCGTCTTCGAGAGTCGCGCCCGCGTCATGTCCTTGCCCAGGTCGGAGTTCGGATAGGTGGGCGCGTTGACGATGCGGAAGACGGAGTTGGTCGCGTACGTGGACGCGGTCGTGCCGCCGTAGGCGCGCGTGATGTTCAGCACCGTGCCGTTGACGGCCGTGATGCTGATCTGCTCCTGCGTCGAGCCGCCGACGCCGGAGTCCAACTCCAAGATGTAGCCGACGTCGAGCACCGCGGCGTCCGAAGACGACACGTTCATCTGCGTCGTGTTGGTCGCCAGGTTGGTGGTCGTGTCGCCAGTGATCTTGAACTGGTTGAGCGCGTCCTCGACCCAGAAAAGCTGAGGGGCGCTGAACTCCTCGCCGACAGTCGTGATGCCGAGCGTGGTGTTCTCGTTGGACAGCGACGCGAGCAGGACGTCACTGATGTCCTGGCGCTGCGTGCCAGACGCGTTGAGGTCGATTGCGGCGGTGCCTGAGTGGACCAGGAGTGGGATTGCCTCTTACCTCCCCAGCTCGGTACAATTGGCGGCATGCGTGAACGGCATACCTACCAGCCCACCGAAGCTGAAATTGCATGGGCTGCGGGGCTCTACGAGGGAGAGGGCACCGCCATCTACCTGAAGTCCGGACGCAGCCAGTGGATGGCTATTCGCATGACCGACAAGGAGCCGATCGAGCGGATGTGCCGACTCTTCGGAGGTAACTTCAAAGATGCTTTCATCAACCCCGGCGAGGTCGGCAAGGGCTACAAGCCCAAGTTCATGTGGAGAGTCTCGGCGTGGCGAGACATCATCCGAGTAACAGAGGCGATCTACCCCTGGCTCAGTCCGCGACGACAGCGACAGATCGACGCCGTCCTCGTCCACAAGCCCGCCCACCCGCGTGGCGAGCTTGCCTGTCCGCCCGAGCCCATTCCCAGCGTCCTGGGTATGCAGCGACATCGCAAGAACGGCGTTCCGCCCTGCGATACCTGCCGACGGTCCTGGAATCTCTACTACGCCGAGAGGCGCAAGCGCCTCGGCAAGGAAGAGATCGCCCGCCGGAATCGCGCACAGTACCTCAAGCGCAAGGCCCTGCTGGCAAAGCAAGAAGGTATGTCCTCCGAAATCACGAACTGATCTCGGACGAACCCGCACCTTCTGAGATGCCGCCCGACCTAAGCCACGAACCGTGGTCTGTCGGGAGACCTACTTCTACGTCGGTAGAAGCAAGTCCGTCCTGTTGCGCGCCATCCTAGCAAACAAGAGGCCGACGGTCAGGTACGTGGCCGTCGGCCGTCATGAGGGGGAAGGGCGAGGATGACTCCGGAGGGGGCCACGGCCGTGGACGTTCCCAGGGGAACGCCGACCCCCTCCCAGAGGTCAAGGGATGCCGGTAATTCTACCCCCTTACCGGCGGTAGCTGGAGTTCGTGAGCTGGCCCCAGAACGCGACCCGGTCCTGGATCTGAGAGACGAAGCGCTGACGGGCGTAGCGGTCCACGTCGGCGGGCGAGATGCCCTGGCGGACGCCGTACATGTCCCTGGGCGCCTCGTTGAACTTCTGGGCGAACCCGGCCGCCCAGCGCTCCTCGGCCTTGTCCGGGGAGACGTACCCGGCCGGTGCGCCGACGCCGTTGCCGCCCGTGCCGCTGCGGCCGTAGAGGTCGGTGGCCTGCTGGCGAAGCTGGTCGAAGGAGTCCGCCGTGGGCGCCGCCTGGAGGGCGCCGACGCGCTCGGCCACCTCGCGGGCGGACGCCCGGATCTCGTCCTCGGTCGTCCCGCGGATCAGCTCCGGGAACTTGGCCGCGCCCGGGTACTCGGTGAGCGCGAGCCGCTTCCAGGCATCAACCATGCGGTCGTTGGCCTCCTGGTTGCGCAGTCCGATCCGCGCCTCGGCCATCTGCACGCGCAGCTCGGCCTTCTCCAGCGGATCGTCCGTCTGCCCGATGCGCACCTCGAAGTCGCGCTCGATCTCCTCGACGCTGTTGTACCTACGTCCCTGGTTCTGCATTGGGTTCCACCACCTTGCCGTTCTGTTCTCCACCCTCCAGGTGGGCCTTGACGATCTCGTCGATGCGCTGCTTCTGCTGGTGCTTCTCGAAGGCGCCGAGCAGCTTGTCGTGCAGCGCCTTCGCGGACTCGCGGAGAGCCTCTTCGGTGTCACCCGTCACCCGGTCCTCGAACTCGGCGGCGAGCGGGTACTCGGCCAGCGCCTCGCGCAGCCAGAGCTTGCGCTCCCGCTCGGCGACCTGAGCCAGCCTGAACTCGGCGATCACCTGCGCCTTCTCGGCCTTGATCTCGGCCAGCACCTCGGGACGGCCATTGGCCTTCTTCAGCGCCTCGGCGTACTGCTGCTCGATCTGCTCGACGCTCGCGAACGGCACTAGTAGTACACCCTCCGGTTGCGGGCGATCACATGGCGGCCATCGCCCGTCTTCTCCCACGTAACCGCATACGTGCCCAGGTACTTGCCGCTGTCGCTGAAGCGGTCCACCACCTGCTCGATGTCGCCAGTGGCCCTGCCGCCCGTGATGACCGGCACCTCGGCCCGCGTCACGACACGGTCCCCGCTCATATGCACGTCCTCGGTGTCGAGGCCGATGGCGGCGTCCCGCTGGCGGATGCGGCCCTTGCTGCCGGCCTGCTGCCAATCGCTGCCAGTCTGGTCGGAGCCTTCGCGGATTACGCCCTGCTCGCGAACTTCGAGGGCGTGGTCTACGAACTTGTCGTCGCCCTTGAAACCGGAGACGAAGAACTTACGCCCCATTAGATCTTGAACTCTGAGATTCGCACTTTCACCTCGCCCGAGACATCCGGAATGACAATTGGTCCGGGATGCAGGGCCTTGAGCAGAATGTCCGAAATGTCCGGGTTCCGCCTGCCGCCCTCAAAGTCGTGGTGCTTGCAGCGCGCGCACAGCCGCCATCGGATCGGGTCAGCCGCCCAGTCTCGCCAGTGCGAGAACAGGCTCGGCCTCGTTTCCGTGTACGCCTGCCACTCGCCCCACACGTGGCCTTCGGCCTTGCAGACATCCGCTGGCCGGGTCGCCCACGTCAGCGTTACCCGATGATCGCCGTCGTGGCCCTTCGACAGTTCGCAGACAAGGCCCCAGCCGTCATCGCCGAACTCGTTGTTCTCGTAGCCGCAAAGCCCCGACGTCATGGCCGCATGATATCCCGCGACAACTCGACCATCACCAGCGAGCCGGCCACCGGCTTTAGCTTGCAGCCCGTCTCGGCGCACAACTCATCCACCGCCCGCATCACGCCCACGAACCCGTAGTTGTAGTCGTGGAACAGCAAGGCGTTGGAGAGCCGACGCGAGAGCGCGATGTCCTGACGCACGCCCTCGTACTGATGGCTTCCGTCGATGAAGACGAGATCGAAAGGGCCGCGCAGTGCCGGCAGCACGTCCGCGCTCTTGCCCACATGCAGGATGACGTTGTCGGCGCCGGCCGCCCGGATGTTGAGCCAGGCCGTGGGCAGCGTAATCTGCTCGCCCAGTTCTTCGCCGCCGCGGTGCCAGTCCACGGTGTGGACGACGATCGCCACCTGAGCCATGAGCGCCGCCGAGAAGCCCTCGAAGGTGCCGATCTCCAGCACTCGCTTGCCGGCGGCCAGCGCCATCAGCGCCGCCGTCTCGGCCTCGGACTCGAAGCTGTTGATCTCAGCTAGCTTGCTTCTGGCCATAGTGCTGCACCACCCACTGCTTGAAGAACTTCACGCTGATCGGCAAGAGCGCGTAGTGCGCCACCTCCAGCGAGGTGTCGATGTAGATGTCGTGGCCCTGATCCTGGACGACGCGACAGAACCATGTGTCCTCGCCCATGATCTCGTCGTTCTCCAGCATCCTCGACGCGAACATGGGTACGTCCTCGGGCCACCGCTCTAGGACGTCGCGCCGGATGCTCGTGCAGCCGAGCGGCACGACGTCCACCTTGTAGAGCCTGGGGTTGACGACCATGTCGTACATGTCGGACAACGGCGGGCGCGACATCGAGTTGCGGCCCTCGTTCCAGTTGTAGAACACCGGCAGCGGCTGGTCCACCCGGCGCTGCGTGTAGACGCCGCTCACCGCCGGCTGCGTGTAGTGCGAGTGCCGCCACAGCATGTCGGCCGGGAAGTCATGGTCGGAGTCGAGGAACACGAGCCGGTCCCAGTTCGGGTTCTTCAGCGCCTCGTGCACGAGCGTCCGCCTGTTCTGGGCGATGAACTGTCCCGACTGCGAGAGGTGCAGTCCCTTCCACAGGTGCCAGCCGTAGCCGTGCAGCGTCGTCAAGCCCTGCCAGAACCGCGAGTAGCCCAGCTCGCCGCACGGGATGGCGATCATGAGCTTGTTGGGCCAGGTGCTGGGCTGCGAGAGGGTGGCCGTCACGGGCGCCGCCAGGGCGGCGTCCAGTTGATCGGCCCGCCCGCGGCAAGGACGTACAGCAGCACGACGATGGCGAGGATGAGCGCCGCCCGGATGACGAAGTCCCCGACGAGGGTGACGAACGGAATCCCCACCATCAGCAGCAATGGCCCGATGAGCCAGGCCAGCACGATGTAGGTCAGGACCGCCAACGCGACGGCTATCAAAAGCCGGCTGATGAGTGCCATGTCACTTGTCTCCTGTTCCCCCTCCGAGAATCCCGTTGATCCACAGATTACGAGCGCCAGCGGCCTTGAGGTTGGCGGCCACCGTGTCCTGCGACGGGTCGCCGATGTAGTAGGCCGTAGGGATTGCGTTCGCATTCTGCGCCAGCCGCATGTCCGGACAGAGGCTGTTCTGGCCAGCCACGTACTGCTGAAGCGCAGCGTCGGCGGCGCCGTCACTCCCGCACGTCAGGATGTACCCGGCCGGCACGCCGGGGTCGTTGGCGAGCGCGGTGACGTAGCTCTGGTGGTAGTCGTTCGGATTGAGCCAGACGTAGCGCGGCATCAGCGCACCACCGACTGGCCGATGCCGACGTTGGCCTGCCGCTTCTCCTGCTGCGTCAGGGTGGGCTGCACGCCGACGGAGACGTTCGGCCCCTGCGCCTGGTGCAGGAACTGGAGCTGCGTCACCGCCTCCTGGTCACTGAGGTCGCGCCCGAACGCGGTGCGCATGTCCAGCTTGCGGGCCTGAAACTGCTCGAAGTCGAGGCCGTACTTCAGCCACCCGTAGGTGTTCTTGATGTTGTCCTGCGACATCAGCCACGTCGAGAACTGGGCGCCCGTCATCGTGCCCTGGTGCTGCTTCAGCGCCTGGTCCACGAGGTCGTTGTGGCCTGTGTTGCCGGGCAGGCTCTGGCCGGTGAGTTGCTGGTAGGTGGAGTCGAACTGCTGCAACTTCGCGTTGTATTCGGTGGCCGACATCCCGTACCAGGCCCAGGGCTGGAAGGGCGCGTTCGACCAGACGAGGTTGTACGCACCCGGCGCGGTGTGGCCGAGCATGTACTGGCCGAGGTCGAACAGGTTCGTCACCCAGCCGGCGCTCGTCTGCTGGTTGGCCATCTCGTAGACCATCCAATCCGGCACCGTCACCGTGTAGCCGACGAGCTGCTCCCACTGGTTGACGAGGTCCCGGATCTGGTCGAGCCGAGTCTGTGCTGGCCCTGCCATCAGCCCGCCCAGAGCGTACGAATCTCGACGCCCTCCTCGTGGCTGAAGTGATAGCAAGCCCATGCCGCCAGGGCAGCGATGATCTGCGCGACTCCATCATCAGGCAGGTGCGCGCCGTATCCGAAGCAACGAGCGTCAAATCTGTACCACCCATCCCGAAGGACGGGGTCGTATACCTCGTAGGCGGCACAGCCCTCGGCGTCCACAGCGGGCACGCGAGCCTTGACGAAGCTCCGGGCGCTCTCGCCGATCTCGGCAAGGGTGCCACGCGGATTCGATCCAAGCCGCATGAAGCCCTCTTCCTGCTGCTTGACTTCGATGCCAACATTGAGTCCCATCAGCCCTGCTGCGGCCTCGTCCAGTTCTTACTCGGCGGCCCCACCGGCTCCCCGCGCAGGTACGCCTTGGCCCCCACTGGCAGCGGCAGTCCCTGCCGCCATCCCGGAATCATCAGCTCGTGCACCAGCCTGCTGTCCCCCAGCATCCGCTGCGCCAGCAGCTCCGGGCTGTCCCCCTGTCTGATCGTTACTGCCACCTGACACCTGCTGGAAGTAGTCCCTGGGGTTCTGCCCCGAGTGATGCAAGTATGTCGCTTCGAGCTTCGTGGCATCCCTGCCCAAGATCTGGTTGGCCCACGGACGAGCTGCGTGCAAGGCTTTCGCCATGTCCGCCGCCGTCACGGTCGGGTAGTGCTCGTCAGGCAGCGCGCCGTAGTAGGCGTGGATGGCGGCCGGATCGGCGTCCCGCAGGCGGCGCACCTCGTACATGCTCGGCGGGCGGCCGTGGTACGCGAACGACGAGCGCGCCATCTGCTGCGCCAGGTGCGTGAACTCCTCGGGGCTCACCGGCATCTTGTTCGACGCCACCAACGCCTGGTTCATCGACTTGAACTCGTGCCAGAAGTTCGTGGCCTCGCTCGCTGACGCGTGGTCGGTCCCGAATTTCAGGATGGTGGCCAGCCGGACAGCAACGGGGTAGTCGCCGACGGTCAGGCCGGGGGCCTGCGGGTGTGGCTGCGCTGCGTGCCACTGGTTGACCAGCTCCTCGATGGTCGCCATCACTGCGTACTCAACAGCGTGTCGGGATCGGCGCCACCTGGCCCGATCTCCTTCTCGTTACGATCGGCCGGGCCGAAGGGAAAGGCAGTCGGCGCATTCGGGACCGACGGCACAGTCACGCCCTGCGCCTGCGCCTGCTGGTACTGCTGCGCGGCGATGCGGGGGTCGAAGCCGCTCTGGTTGTAGATGCCCTGCATGGCCGACTGGTTGAGCTGGTGCAGCGTCGCGTACTGGCCGGGGCTCATCTGGCCAGCGATGTCCTGTTGCATGAGCCAGAACTCGATCGCCGTCGGCGACGTCTTGCCCTCGTCGGCGAGATCCTTGACCATGCCGTCGGTGCCGGCGTGGCCGAACATCTTCTGCGACACCGAGTCCAGGTTGCCCTTGACGTCCTGGTACATGCCCATCGACAGCCCCTTGATGTGCGAGGGCTGAAGGCGCAGCCACGACTCCAGCGCGTCCGGGTTGTCGCCGGCCTTGGCCACTAGGCTGAGCAGCTCCTGCGAGGTCGGGTGGCGGCCGAAGTACTTCTGAAACGCCGACACCGCAGCCGGGTGCTTGGCCTCTTCGATGGGGTCGATGCCGAGCAGCCGGTCCCTGGCCGACGTCGCCGATACGCCCTGCCCCTCGGCGCCCGTCAGGTTCAGCGAGCGGAAGGTGGCAGTGCCGGCCAGGATCGGGTCCATGACGGCGTGCGGGTCCATCGGGTTGCCGCCCGGCGTCCGCCACTCCAGATGGACGTGAGGCCCGGTCGAGTTGCCGGTGCTGCCCGACTCGCCGAGCAGATCGCCCGGATTGACGCGCTGTCCGGTGGTCACCGAGAAGCTCGACATGTGCGCCATGCGCAGCTCGTAGCCGTTGTCCAGCCTGACGGTGACCATGTTCCCGTAGGCGCCACTCCACTGCGCGATCACGGTCCCGGCGAACGGCGAGTAGAGCGGCGTGCCGGACGCCATGTCGTAGTCGATGCCCTCGTGGTGGCCGCTCGCGTAGTCGGGGTCAGGGTCGCCATAGCCGTAGCCGTAGCCGGTGATGGCGCTCTTGTCGAAGGGCGCCGGCACGATGCCGCTGGGATTGCCGCCGAATCCGGACTGGAGCAGGCTGTTGACCCGCGATGCGTAGCCCGTCGGGTCAGCCGGTCGCTGAGCTGCCGCCGCCCAGCGCCCAGGATCGGACGTGATGCTGGGGTCCTGCTGGGCCACCGCCGCGAACTGACGCAGTGCGGTGAGCGCGTTCGTGTACGGGTCGAACGCCTGCTCCTTCGACATGTCACCCAGCTCGCCGCCCTGGTGAAGCTGGAAGAGGCCGAAGCTGGTGCCGCCATCGCCGACCGCCCTCGGATTCAGGCCCGACTCGGCCATGGCCACCGCCAGCGCCACGTTGTAGGGGACGCCCGCGTCCTGCGCGGCGCGCGCGAGCGCGTTCAGCACGGCCGGGTCGCCGCCGCCGAAGTTCTGCGCGTACGACTGCTGCGACGACGAGAGCTGCCGCCCTGACTGCTGGAGCAGACTCAGGCCCTGCGAGAGCAGGAACTGGTTGTGCGTACGCGTCGGGTCGAACAGCTCGTAGTTGATGGCCGACTCGAAGTCGCTGTCGGTAATGGGCACGCCCGTGGTCGGATCGTCGCCGATCGAGCCCATGATCCCGGACTGATACAGATCCTGAATGTAGGGGTCGTCCCAGAGCGCCTTGACCAACTGAGCGTACTGATCAGGTCCGAGATTGGTGACGTCCACGCCCTGCTTCCAGAGCACCGTCTGCACATACGTCGCGAAGTTGGCGTCAATGGAATCGGACGCGTCCTCGTAGAGTCCGCCAGCGCGGTCGGCTGGGCCGCGCGGGAACGGGTTCACGAGAAACCCTGCCTTGCCAAGCCAAGCCGCGCCCCGCCGAGCCTAGCCGTGTAGCGCTCACTATAGCACATTAGCTAGCTTGCGCCTCTTCGCCGATGAACTCGGCGGCGGTCTGGTGCCTGGCCCTCAAATAACGGTTGACGGCCGCGTTGTTGCCGTAGAACAACGAGTGCAGCATGCCGGCCGGCGTCTTCTGGAACTCGCGCTTCTTGGCGTTCTCGTAGGCACGCAGCTCGGGATGCTGGCGCAGGTACTGGTTCTGCTGCCGCGAGTCACCGAACAGCGCGCCGTACTCACTGGCTTCGCGGCGAAGCTGGTTCACGTCCACGTTGTGCTGCACGGCCCACTGGTTCTGCCAGTCGTCGAATTGCCGCTGGCTCGCGTGGTACAGCTTCAACATCGGAAAGCGGCTGTCGTTCTGGCGCAGGATGGCCTGCATCTGCTGCATCTGGTCAGCCGAGCGCTCCTGCTTGAACTGCGCCTGAAGCTGGGCCAGGTGCTCCTGGTCGAGCGAGCCGTCATCCTTGGTCGCCTTCTGGTACAGCTCCTCCCACTGCGCGGCCATGCCCTGGGCGCCGTTTACGTACTCAGGCGAGTTCTTGAACAGCGCCTCCATCTGTGCCGAGTGCTGCCGCGACAAATCCACGTACGCCTTCCGCCACTGGCTCGGTGTCATCTGTCCCGAGAGCGCCTGCGCTGAGAGCACCGTCATCTGCTTCTTGTACTCGTCATTGAGCTGCTTCGCACGCTGGTAGTCCTGGTCTGATGGCTTGATGCCGCGCGTCCGCTGCGCCGAGGCGTAGGGCGCGTTGGTGCCCGTGACCCAGGAGAAGGACGTGCGCCCGACCGGGTCGCCGATGTCCTTCACGGCCTCGGCCAGCGAGCCCGGAATCTGCGTGCCCAGCGCCGACTCGACAGGGTTGGTGTCGCCGGCCGAGACGTTGCGCTGCACCTGCTGGCTGAACTGCTGCCCGATCGGCGTCATCATGATGCTGCCGTAGAGCAGGCTCGCGGGCGAGATGCTGCCCGCCGGCAACATCGGGTCCACCGCGCGGAGCTGATGATCGGCCACCGACTGGTACAGGTCCACGTTGCCCAGCGCCATCGTGCTGTCGAGCAGCGGCGAGATGCGCGCGGCCAGGAACTTGGTCATGCCGTCCCAGGTGTCCTGCGGCCGGTAGTCCGCGTGGCCGGACTGGAGTCCGACAGCGCCCTCGGTGGCGAGCTGCTGGCGCGCGAGCGGGTTCTCGATGGTGCGCCGAGCGCCCGTCTTGGGGTCGGTCGCCGCGACGCCACTGAAGCCGGGCAGGTGGTCCAGCCAGGGCGCCGTGGCCTCGATGCGGTCCTGGTTGCCGGGCTGGTTCTCCTGCTGCGAGTGGCCGGAGAGCGCGTAGTTCAGCAGCTCGCCCGTCATCTTCTGCCAGGCCAGCGTCGCCGCGACCGTCTTCGCCGACTGCATGGCCGCGAACTTCGCGTACGCAGGGTCGTGCGTGAAGCCGGCGCGGCGGTAGAGCGGCACCATCAGCTCGCCCCAGGTGCGCCACCAGTTGGGCGCGAACAGCACCAGCCGGGAGAGGTCGTGCACCATCGGGTTGGTGTCCTCGGGCGCCACCATGCCCATCCACGTGTTGGCCCGGCGGCCCGCGTACTCCATGGCCGCGGCGTCGTCGAGCCCCGCGCGCTGCGCCTGCGTCTTCTCCAGGTGGTACATCATCACGCCGAAGTCGTTGACGAGTCCCCAGAAGTGCTGGTTGACCCAGCGATGCGGCCGAGCCACGTTGTCCCACATGGCGCCCAGCCGGTTCTTCATGGTGTCCGACTTCGTCGCCTTGGCCATCGGCTCCTCGACGTCGCCGAGCGCGTCCTGCATCTGCGAGAGCAGGTTGTCGGCGTAGCTCTTGCCGCGGTGGTGCGGCACCACGCCCGCGTTGTACGCCTCGCTCCGCAGCGCCCACGACTCGTCGTCCCACTGGTGCGGCAGCAGCGCCTTGCCGTCCTTCATATAGGAGAGCATCTGGAGCGGGTGCATGAGGCCGGCGATGCCCATGCGACCGGCCACGTTGAGCCCGTGCACGGGCGGCGCGAACATGATCGCCGCCACCGCCTTGCCCTCCAGGGCCAGCGCCTGCTTCCAGCCCGGCGCGTCGCGCAGCCCCTTGCTGACGTGGTTGACGTAGCGGCTCAGGTTGGTGGCCAGGTCGGGGTGAAAGACGAAACCCTGGAAGCGCGGGTCGGAGAGCTGCTGGTAGCCCTGGCGCAGGAACTCCTCGCGCTGCCGGTTGGCACCCGGACGCAGCTTGATGGCCGCGGCCTTGCCGTCCTTGGCCAGCATCTGCGTGAACTCCTGGAGCGCTTGGTGCGTGTGCACGGCCCGGACCTGTTGCGCGAACACGCGGTTCACGTTGAGCAGGAAGTTGGTCTCCTTGTCCGGGTACTTCTGAGCGGCCAGCTTGCGCGCCCGCTCCATGGCCTGGGCCGGATCGCCGGCCACCAGCTCGCGGATCGCCCGCGCCTCCGGGTCGTTCATCAGCTCGGCGCTGAGCGGCTGGTCGATCTTCGTCAGGGTGGCGATCAGGTTGGAGCGCGCGTCGGCCAGTCCTTTGTTAGTCTCGCTAACAGTCGCGAAGCGCGGCGTCACGACGAGCTGGCCGTCCGGCCCGGTGCGAATCGCCTCCTCGCGATGCAGTCGGGCCTCGCGGGCAAGCACGCTGGCAGTGGACGGACGCCCGCGCCCGCGCAGCATGTCCTCGGCCTCGCGGTCGGTGCGCGGCACCCAGTTGGGCAGGAAGTTGTCGGCGTAGTCGGTGCCCTGGCTGACCTCGCGCGTTGCTGCGCGGAGCAGGCCCCAGCCGTCCACGACCATCTTCTCCTCGGGCCGGAGCGCCTCGTACGCCTCGACGTCGCCCTCGGCGGCCTGCATCAGCTTGCGCGCCCCGTCCTCGGTCAGCGACTTGTCGCCAACCAGCGAGACCAGGCTCGACATCCACTGCTCGTGGCTGAGCCGCGTGGCACGTGAGTGTCCAGCCAGGGCGCGCAGAATGGCCTGCATCGGGTCCGACGAATTGGCGAACAAGCCACGGTGAATCTGGTCCAAGTAGTGGTTGATCGCCGACACGTGCTTCTGGCCAACTTGCTGGTCGGCAAGGTCGTCGAGGTGCCGACGCGGATCACGCAGCGGCATCTCCTCGGCGTGAAAGCGCTGGAGGTCGTAGGTCTGGCCCAAGTCCTTCCAGTTCTTGATGATCTGCTTGACCAGCTTGGGATCGTTGATGCCCTCGTTCTGTGCCTTATGCACGAGCGCGTCCACGTCCTCGACGCCGATCCGGTTGAGCAGCTTCTTGATGTTCTTGCGGCCCTCGGACGGCAGCACCTTGATGGCGCCCTCGGGCGTGATCTCAGCGGCCACGCGCTGCGCCTCGCCGGGCTTCGCGGCCTTCGCGACCGTGGTCGCCCGCGCCGGCAGGCCACCCTTTTCGAGCTGCTTGGCAATCCAGTCCGTCGTCTGCTTGACGCGCTTGTGCGGGTCCTGGAAGTTGCGGTTCACATGCTGCTTGCGATCGACCGCTGCCTGGAGCGCCTTCTCGACTCCCGGCCAATCGCCGAAGCGGTCGAGCAGCACCTTGCGCGCCGGCTCGGGCAGGTGCGCGAAGCTGAGCACGCCAGCCACGCCGGCCCACGCGAGCGCCGAGTGCTGCTCGTCCACGTCGCCGCCGAGCAGCGACTCCATCAGCGGCAGTCCGAGCTGCGCGAGCGAACCCGCCACTCCGCCGGCCGCCATCGTGGCCACGTCGCCAGCGCGACCGGGCGCGTCCTGCGCACCCTGCTCGGAGTGCTGCGCAACCTCCTGCTGGCGCTGCTGCTCGGTCTTCTGGCCGGCCATCGCCTGGTAGTCGCTGACGAGATCCTGCGCCGTCATCTGGAGGCCGATGGTCGGGATGCTCTCGGCCAAGAAGTCGGCGCCGGCCTGGAGTACCTTGGCCTGCCCGGTGTCGCTGGCGTACAGCCCGTGCACGCCGTCGTGGTACGTGTCGCTCAGGATCGAGTACGCATGTCGCGCCCAGCCCCACGGGACGGACGCGTCCTGCTCGAACTCCTTGGCCCAGTCGATCGGGTTCGCAGTCGGCTTGGGCTGGGCGAAGCCCTGATCTGCCAACCACTTGCCAGCAGTGTCAACACCCTTGCCAACTTGCTGCGCGGCGCCACCCAGTGCATCTTCGACGCCCTGCAACGGATTGCCGCCAGCCTGCGCCTTGGGGCGGCGCTCGTTCTGGTTCTGCTTCTTCTTGGTGTCGGCAGCCAGACTGGACGGCGTCCGCGCAGGCTCCGACATGCCGCTGATGTCGGTGGCGCCGGCCGAAGAATTCTCGAACTCGATGGGCATGGTCTGAGTTCGGATTCTAATTAATGAAGCGTCGAGGCCCTACACAAGGCGCACGGCGCCGGCCGGCATCTTGCTCTCGTCCACAGCGCGCACCTTGGCCTTGGGGTCGAGCGGACGCACGATCTGCAAGACGGTGTTGTAGTCGCGGTGGTCGCTGACCAGGATCTGGCCGGTGGGCGCCAGCCACACAGAGCCGCGCAGCTTGTCAGCGATGCCCTGAAGCGCGGCCATGAACCCTGGCTGGCCGGACTGCTGCTGAGCGCCGCCGCCCTGCGGACCCATCAACATTGACGGACCCGGCTGTTGCGGCTGCTGGCTCGGCAGTTGCTGCGGCTGCTGGCCCTCCTGCTGCGGCTGTGCGGCCTGGGTCATCTGGCCCTGGAGCTGCGCCTCAGACATCATCTGCGCCTCGATGCGCTTGCGCATGCCCACCGGGTCCTCGACGCCCACGATCTCGCGCGCCTCGACGTCGTCCCAGAGCTTGAACTGCATGCCCTCGGCGGCGACCGCAACCTTCTGCTGAATGTTCACGCCGACGAGCTGCGTCCACGTCACCTTGGTGCGGTACCAGCCACCGATGTCCTGGCTGGCGTTGAAGTTCTCCTGGAACGAGACGCCGCGCCAGTTGCCGAAGATCGGCCCCTGGAACTTGTTCAGGATCGGCGCACGCTCCTGCATGGCCAGCGTCATCATGTTGGCCGCCTTGATGGCGTCGCCCAGGATGCCCTGCTTGAACTCGATGCGCGTGGACTGCGGCCCCTGCACCGACTGCACGGCGCGTCCGGTGGTGATGCTGGACTGCATCTTGCCTTCCTGGCGAACCTGCGACGATCCCGTCGTGGCGTTGATGTCCTGCAATGTCTGTGAGATGATCTGCTCCAGCGCGCGCGGATCGGCCTGGGTGTTGCGGACGATGATGTCGCCGTCGCCGTGCAGCTCCACGGGCGGCGCGCCGGGTCCGATGACGGGCGAGTCCTGGCCCACGTTGATCGGGTTCTTGATGCCGATGAGCGGGTAGGTCATGTGGACGATGCCGTCGGCCCAGACGTTGAAGCAGAAGTCCAGGAAGTCCTGCTGCTCCATCGAGTGGCCGATGTCGGACATGCCCATCATGCCCGTCACCTTGTTGAAGCACCAGACGGCGGGACAGAAGTCCAGGTCCCACTCCACGTGCGACACCCGCTGCGGCAGCCGCACGCCGACGATGACGGTGCGCTGGAACGGCGACAGGTACGTCAACACCGTGCAGTCCTCTTCGCCCTCGGTCTCGGGCGGCACGCCCCACTGCTTGCGCAGCTCGCGCGACGTCCACTGCTCGGCGATGATGAGGTCGAAGATTTCGAACCGCCGGTAGCCGTGGTAGAAGCTGGGCCAGCACATGCGCGGAGACATCACGTTCCAGACCACTCTGAGCTGCTCCGGCTCGGGCTCCAGGACGTACACCGAGTCGCCCAGAGCGGACAGATAGAAGCCGGCCTGCGCCTGCTGGTAGCCCATGCGCGACAGCTCATACGTCGAGTACAGGTACTTGGTCAGCAACTCGGCGCGCTTCTCGCCCTGCACTGACGGGTCGGGCGGCTCGACGCGGACGGTGGGCATGCGGCCCAGCAGCGCCGAGTAGTCGTCCACAATCGGCGACAGTCGCTGCGAGGAGTACGCGCGCGGCTTATAGATGCTCTCGCCGATGGGCCGCAGCAGCGGCCGGCCCTGAGAATTGGCGCTCAGGACAGGCAGGCCGTTCTCGTCGCGAGCGTTGTTGTAGTACGCCAGCAACCGGTCGTAGAACTCGTCACGGTCCTGGTAGCGCTGACGGCGCTTCTTGAACTCGTCGATGATGTCATCGACGCTCATGACCGGCGGCTCGACCAGCTCAGGTGCGAGGGACATCGTCTCTCAACTTCACGGCGCGCACGCGTCCGTAGATCCCGTCGCTAAGATCCGTCACCTGATAGCGACCGTTGCCGCGCAGCAGGATGTCTCCGACGTTGACATCGCCATCCCTGGGAATCAACCCGAGGCTGCACGGTCTGCCGTCGTAGATCGTCGGCTCCGAGCGATACACGATGCTCGACATCTGAGTAGACAGCGTCGTCATGTCGCCACGCAAGAGCTTCTCGCGCCAGTAGGTGACCAGCACATCGCTCGGCTTCACGGGCTCGGACTTCAGCCGCAGCACCGGCATCTCCTGAAGCGCGATCCACTCTTCGAGCGGCGTCTTCCATCGCGCCATCTCGTCACGCATGGCGATGGCCGCACGAACGCGGCCCTCGATCTCGTCACACATGCACGGCGGCGGATGCCACGCGGGCGGCTCGTCGTGATGCCAGAACCAGATCCTCACTTGCGCCTCGCGACCTTCAGAGTGCGACGCACGTTGCGCATCGCCACAGAAGTGCTCTTGGGCGCCACGCGCGTAGAGTGCGCCGACGCCTTCAACTCAGACACGGTGATGTTGCGGCCGTCGCCGTGTTTGTTCTCCGGCTCAAGGCAGCCGCACGTAGCACACACGTCACTCAGTCCCGACTCTCTCCGCGGCTTCGAGCCGAAGAACACTCAGCCGTTCGAGAGATGCGAACAAGGCGAGCCAATCACGAAGGTCGAACAGGCCCATGCGACTCAGCTCCTCGACGCGATCAGCCATGCGATTGACCGCCGCGTTCCACGAGCCACGCGCCTCTTCAATCTCCGCGAGCAGTTGATCCGACGACAATGTCGCCACCTGTCCTTTCAGCGACGCGAAACCCTCGTCGCTAAGCGAGTCGTACATCAGCACTCCATGCCGAGAATCTGGTACAGCTCGACGTCCTCGCCGAAGAAGATAGGTGCATCGAGCGTCACGTCGGCGACTCCGTCATGTGCGGGCACGCACCCCCAGTAGGCGGCAAGCCCTGGCGTGATCTTCGGCGGCGGGCCGCAACCTTCGCAGATGTGCTCGCCGCCATGGCCACGCACCTTGTAGCAGCCGTGCGAACCCCAGTAGACGCGGCACGGCTTCTCGATCAGCAGGCGACGACGCTTCGCTCCTCGCGCCACTATCGCGTCCTCTGTGTCTGCTGCATGAACCGGTCCACTTCCTTCTGTCGCTCCTGCTCGACGACATCGTAGCCACCTCGGTAGGGACGGTATCCGAAGCGCTGGTACGTAGCCGCCATGCCCGGCCGACCACCGTAGTATGGCGTCTGGGCCTGACGGTTCAGCCGAGGGTCATGGTAGATGCTGCGGATCTCGCCGACGGTGCGGTGTCGCGCCTGCTCGTACGCGTAGCGGACAGCGAACCAGATGGCAGCGGCGATGTGGTTGTGGCGCTGGAAGGGCGGCGCCAGATCGCGCAGCTCTTGGATGAGCTGGACCACGCCCTCGGTGTCGAGCAGCTCGGGCCGCACCTTGAGTCGGCGCTCGACCACCAGGCGCTTGACGACCGTGAGGCCCATCTGGGTGTCGAACTTCGCCACCTGGCTGGTGTAGTGACGCAGCAACTGGACCTCGGGGTGCAGGTGCTTGAAGGCGTTGGCATAGGTCCCGCCCTGCTGGCTGTTGCCCTCGTAGATGACGGGATAGCCGTACTTGGCCGAGAGCGCGGCGCACAGGTGCACCTGCTCGAACAGGCCCTCCGAGAACGAGTGCGCCTCCTGCAACTCGACCTCGGGCAGGATCTCCTTGTCCGGCCACAGCAGCTTGATGACGGCGATGCCGGCGTAGTCCACCTTGTGGCCGGTGCCGCCGGACGCGGGGTCGATGCTGACCAGGGCCACGTTGTAGTCGGTGACGTCCTTCGACTCCTGGGTGCGTGCGGTGAGCTGCGCCGACGAGAGCTTGGAGGGGTCGCCGCCCGTGGGGTCCATCAGGTAGGCGACGGCGAACTCCAGCTTGCGCAGCCGCTTGCGGGCCAGCTCCACCTTCTCCTTCTTGTCCGGCCACAGGTACTTGCGCGGCGCCCCGCCCCAGGGCTCGCCCACGGAGTTGAACTTGGGCTCGTCGGGCATGAGGCCGCCGTCCAAGTAGCAGGACCGACGCAACACCCGCCACTCCTGAGACTCGGCCCGGAAGTAGATGGAGTCCACGTCGAACGGCGTGCCCATCAGACACAGAAGAGGACGTGAGGTCTCGTGCTTGTCCTCATAGCACCGCCAGGCTTCGAGCTTCAGCCAGGAGTAGAGCTGCTCGCGCTTGAGCGGGGACCACCTCGCTTCCTCGCCCTCGATGTCGTCCATCATCAGCTTGCCGCGCCGGCCCTTGACGTCGCTGGAGCCGACGGCCGCGGCCAGCACCGAGGGGTTGGGCTTGTTCACCGTGCGGCCGGCGACGTTGATCTGCGTCGTGGACCAGACCCGGCCCGTCTTGTCCTCGGGCTTGCCCACCCATGGGAAGTAGTTGATGAACGCCCTATTGGTCTCGATCTCGCGGCTGATGGCCTGCACGCGCCGCTTGGAGTCGTTGATGTTGGCGCCGCAAATGATGTGCGTCTCGTCGGGGTCGTTGGCCAGGCTGAGCAGCGGGAACAGGAAGCAGCCCATCGTGCTCTTGGCGTGGTCGGTCGGCCAGTTGATGACGAGATAGCCGCCCAGGAACATCTCGTGCAGGGCTTCGAGATGGAACTCTTCCAGGTCCCAGTCGAAGTACTCCTTGCAGATCTCGCGGATGTTGCCGGGCACCGACTGCTTGCGACGTCGGGCCTCCTCCGGCGAGACGGTCGGGCGCCGCTCCTCGCCGTCCACGAGACGCAGAGTGGGCACGCTACTCCTCGGCGCCGTACGTCTCTCGGTACTTGTCCTTGGCAGCCTTGGGCACGGGGCCGTGGCCCTTGTAAAGGCCCTGGTCCTTGGCCCACTTCGCCAGCGGCGGGGGCGGGAGCTTGGGGAAGGGCTTGGGCTCCGGCAGCGGCGGGTCCTTGTAGACCATCGACGTCTTCTGCGGCTCGATCGTCCTGCTGATGCCGCCGCCTACGGTGACGATCGGCGTCGGCTCCGGCATCGTGGGCTCGGCCGGCTCCGGCTCCGACTCGGTGACCTCCTTGGCCTGGTAGTTGGCGCCGCCGTCGTGGCGGTGGACTAGCTCGGTGATGCGGTACGTCCGGCCGCCAGTGCGGATGTACGGGTCCTTGCCCTGCTTCTCCAGCTCGTAGTCGGTGAGCCGGCCGTAGACGATGGCCATCTGTAGACCGATCTTAGCGGTTCTGCTGGGCAGGCTCGATCGACGTCAACGTGAAGGGGAACGTCCAGCCCATGCGGATCAGTTCGCGCAAGAACCGGCCGGCGCACTCGCCGCAGTAGGCGATGCGACCCAGGAACAGCCAACCGTCCACGTAAGTCTCAGCCGGCCGCGGGCAGCGAGAGCAGGCTACAGCCACGCCAGGGGGTATCGGACGTGCTTGCCGTCGTGGCCAGCAGCGAGCGCGCAGCGCATGCCAGGCTGGAGCACGCACTCGCATCGCGTGATATGGAGGCCCCACGTCTCGATGGCGTGTGCCTGACACATCGAAGGACGCGGCTCGTCCCATCCCAAGAATGCGATGTCCACCGGCTCGCCGCAGACTATGCAGCGAGAGCAGGCTACGGCCTGACCAGCCACCACGTCAGGACCACACCGCCTACGAGATAGAGCAGACGCGGGACCCACCAACGTAGGTCGGGTACTCGACGGGGTACTCGTCCTTGTCGTCGGCCATGCAGACAAAGCAGATGCACCCGATATCGATGCACTCGTCGTGCCTCATAAGCCGGCATTGGTAGCAGGGATTCTCCACGTCGTCTTCGCTCGATACTGCTAGCTCTCACTGCGGCAGCCGGCGCCCCTTAATGGACGCGTAGTCGCGCGGCGTCATCCCCTCGCCGATGGCCTTGCCGAGCAAGAGGTAGCCCTCCCAGTGGCCCAGACTGCGGCGGTCGCGCCAGCTCGGGTACGTCCTCCCGTCCCACTCCGCCATGTCCACGTCGAGCGGCACGCAGCCCTCCAGCAGGCACATGTCGCACTGCTCGGCCGTCAGCGCCATGGCCAGGCCGCAGACGCAGTGCTTGTGCGGCGTCTTCGAGCCACAGCTGGGATGGGTGCCGCTGCCGTCGCAGGAGTGCACGAAGGCCGGCATCACCAAGGTCCCTTGGGGCCGTTGCCCTTGCCGTTCTCGTTCTCGTCGCCGTCCTTGGGCGGGTCCTTCTCGGGCTTCTTCTCGCCGTTCTTCTTGTCGCTCATCGCCTCTTCAGCAGATAGGGCACGCCGATCAAGACGGCAGCGACGACGGCCAGGACGATCAACGCCTCCCAGCTCACGCCCGGCTCCTGGTCGGCTTCGTCTCGACGAGCTGGACGTCGAGGCCAAGGGCACGCGCGTAGCGCAGGGCGGTGCTCAGCTTGGGGTCGCGCTCGTTGCGCTCCAGCCGGTAGAGGATGACGGGGTTGACGCCCATCATCTCGGCGACGTGGGCGGCCGGGATGTTCTTCGCCTTGCGCGCCTGGATCAAGAGGTCGATGACCTCCTGCGCCGAGGAGATGCCCCAGGTCCGGGGCACGACGACGTCGAGCGGGGGCTCGGGGGCTCGGACCACGAACTTGCGCGCGCCGCGGCGGCTGGGGAACTCGAAGCCGGGAGTGCGCTTACCGTCGATGTAGCGGTAGGTCGCGTACCCCGTGCGGGCCTTGCTCACGGCCCCAGCCTAGCAGAAAAGGTTGACGGAACCCAGCGGCTGCCCAGCGCGGGGCCAGGCAGATCCGCTAGGCTTCGCCTACCAAACCATGGCGAACTCTACCGCAGGACCGCAACCCGCCGCTTACCGAGGTGGCATGAGCCGCATCGGGGACCTGATCCCCCTCTTCGGGCTTCGGCCTCGCGCGTACCCGGTGATCGACCGGGGCTGCCCGCTCTCGGGCGGCTCGCTGGTGCTGCGCCAGGGACCGCACGGCGACTTCTTGGGCTGCTCGGACTACCCCGAGTGCGACTACGTCGAGAGGGTGGTCGGGTGATGTTCGCCCACCCCGAAATGGCCACGCTGAACCTGACGCCGGGCCAGATCAACTACGTCGGACAGATTGAGCGAGGCGCTCCGGTGCCGGACATGCCGGGCTGGACGTACGCCACCCTGGCGACGAACACCACCCAGCCCATGTACGTCGCCCCCGCATTGACCGACTGCCGGACGTGCGGGGCACCAGACCAGACCGTCGGCGTGAAGTGCCACTACTGCGCGAAGAGGGTGGTCGGGTGAGGCCGTTCAACGAGGAGTCCGCGTGCCCCAAGTGCGGCAGCGCCGAGGTGCTGACGTCCTACCACCGGGCCGGGTGCCCGACGTGCGGACGCTGCCACGACATCTACTCGTGCAAGGGGCCGAGCACGCCGCACATGGTGCGGCACTGCCGGCGCTGCCAGCACGAGTGGTACGAGGCCCCGCTGGACGCCGGGCAGGTGGACGCGTCGTGAGGGTCAAGATCCCGGTCATCATCGAAGTTCGCGACGAGGCTGACGTGCCCAAGTTGCTGGACACGCTGCGGCCGTCGCACTTGATGCACGACGCGCTGGGCGTCTCCACCATCTCGATCCTGCGCTCTCGCGTCGAAGTCGAAAGGTGGATGCCCCTGGATTCCGAGGTGCCGTCGTGAAGCATCTGTTCGTCGGAGGCCCACTGCACGGCAGCGTGGAGGAGGCACGTGGTCCGTGCTGGTTCGTTCCGGTAGCCGTTCCCGTAAACGTTCCGTGGCGCGAGGACTTTCCGGTGACGCACACGACTAACACCCTGACGTACGTACGGCGCAAGGCGTTCGTCCTGGACAAGCGCATGGACGTCTACGTGCTGTCGGACTTGAGCAATCCGGACGCGAGCCTGAAGGACGCGTACTTGATGGCCGGACTGTATCCAGGATGGCAGGCGCTGTCGTGAAGCCCTGGCACGAGAAGCCGCGCACGGAGTGGACGCCGCACGACTGGCTGTACGCCGCGGCGGCGGAGCTGCTGAAGCACGCGGCCGAGAACCCGTACGAGTCGATGGCGCCGGCCTCCGGCATCATCATGGACTTCGCGGACGAGAACTGCCGGCAGCAGTCGAGCACGCGCGCGCGCTTCGACGACGTGACGGGCGAGGTACGGGCCAGGTGAGCGACGACTACCGCGTCCGCCTGTCGCCGATGTTCGCGGGCACTAGGACGGTGCTGTGCAGTCGCGAGGACGGTGCCAAGCTCGACCTGGGCTACGTGCTTCGTCACGGCGACGAGCTGGTACAGGTAGTCGGCATCTCGGGTCTGGTAGGCGACGATCTCGGAGCGCCGCCGCCCGCCTATGTCGTCCAACTGGACCGCGGCTACGGCGAGTCGCCGAGGACGGAGCACGACGACGGGTCATCGTGGGACATCGTGAATGCCTGCGACCACGACGGCGCGCTCATCGAGGTTCCCGAGCTGGGTGAGGTGCGCTGCGAGAAGTGCGGCGAGATGGCGCCGACGGTGGAGAAGCATCTGCGGTGAAGGCACTGGCCCCAGTCCGAGTCCTGGCCGACGTCGAGTCGGACATCTACGAGCACCTCGACTCAGGTCGGCGGCATCTACTCGATGCCGCCCAAGACTCCCGCCGCATCGGCGAACTCCTCCTCGAAGGCAAGGAGATGTTGCCGCACGGCGAGTTCACGAAGTGGGCGACCACGAAGTTCGGGTTCAGCGACCGCCGAGCACGTCAGTTGATGTCCAGAGCGCGAGCCCTTGCAGAAGAGGAGCCAGAAACGGAAGAGGTTCCGATTCAGGACTCGGCTCTCATTCTTCCTGATAGTGGCCGTATCAACTCGGGGATGATGTCGAGCGAGACGCCGGAGTGGTACACGCCGGACCGCATCATTCAGCCCACCATCCGGGTGCTCGGCGGCATCGGGCTGGACCCGTGCTCAAACAGTCACACCAACCCCCAGGTGCCCGCAGGGGTGCACTACACCCAGGCTGACGACGGGTTGGCGTTGCCGTGGCAGGGCACGGTGTACATGAACCCGCCATACGGCGACGAGATTTCTCGCTGGGTCGAGAAGCTGGTCGCCGAGTGGCGTGCCAGCAACGTCACGGAGGCCATCGCGCTGGTGCCGGCGAGGACCGACACCGCGTGGTTTCAGAACTTCCGAGACAACGCAATCTGCTTCGTGAGGGGGCGGCTGCGCTTCAGCGAGTCTGAGAACTCGGCGCCATTCCCCTCGGCCGTCGTCTATCTCGGCGACGACGTCGAAGCGTTCTGTCGAGAGTTCGTCGAGATTGGAGACATCTGGACCCGTCGCCCGTAACGGCCGGCCCGAACCAGGATATCGGCCTGGCTACGACATTATCTTTCAGCCTGACTTCCGCAGCGATAGAAGCTACGGAGCAGCAGGCGAGCGACTCGTCGATGCCCTCCTGCATGGCGACCACATCGAGGTCAAGCGTGACGACATGTGGCACAAGACGGGCAACCTGTACGTTGAGTGGTCTCATCAACCTCACGGACGCTGGGTACTGAGCGGTTTGAGCACCACCACTGCCTCGCACTGGGCCTTCGTACTTGGCCAGACGAAGGTGGTGTTGATGGTGCCGGTGCCCACCCTCAAAGAACTGTGCGGCCACATCAGGCGCCAGCCCAACTGGAGAACCGCGAGCGAGACCGACGGCTCGTGCCCGACTCGCGGAATTCTCGTTCCGTTGACCAACCTGTTCGCGTGGTTGAGGCCAAGAGTGTAGCTGCGCCCCGACCCCGCCCCAGGCCCTCGTCGGTACGCAGAGGGGGTGAGCCGGAAACGGGGACTCGGTGTTATTGCCTCGTCGAACCGCGAGGCCAGGCTGCCGCTGTCTCGGGCTGGAGTTCGGGAGGGACTTGCAAACTGTGTCGTCTTCTACCCGAAGGCGTCCGCGACGGCGTCGTGAGCGCAGCGTCGTTCTGTACGAGTGTCTGAAGTGGCCTGTTGATGACGACGTCGTTCAAAGTTTCTGAGTCGTCCTTATTGCCGTTGCAACGCCGATGACGTTGCGGCCGTAGCGCCAAAGCGCCAGCCGCACAATTTTGCAACCAGTGTCTGAAACTCGACGGCAATAAGTCGGACTTCAGTGTCGTCAATTGACGCTGCTCTGTAGTGAACGTTCGGTAACGACGCCGAACGCGTGATGAGAACAGACGTCGAGCGCCGTCCCGCGAAATTTTTCTGAGTGGTCGTTCGCACAGAACGCAGTGGCGTTGCCCTGGAATTTGCGTGGCTCAATGCACCATCAACCACGCACGCCGGTTAAAGCCCCGCCGTCCGGCTAGGGTGCTCAGCTCGCCGCGTCAAGTCCCAGTTGACGCCGAAGGCTTCGCCCCCGCCAAGCAACGCTCTACTTAACTGACGCGCACGCGTACGCGCGAGAGATGGTAAGTGCCCTGATAGTTGCGAGCGCAACGGCTTTCTCGCGCCTGAGCGCCGCACGCGCGTCTACTTGGGGGTTGACCAAACCCAGCAGAAGTGCTAGGGTGGTGCGTGGCCCGGTGGTCGGGCCTGAATTGGAGGTCAAGGGACATGCCTCAGTCGTTGACGGTGGAGACGAGCGCCCCGCCCAACTCACCCGAGATGCGGGAAGCGGCTCGCTTCCTGCGCTATCTGCGCCACGGGTACCAGCGCGACTACCGGAGCGCGAACCTGCACGAGTGGTGGAACGCCTACAGCGACGCCGAGTCGTCTTGGTTCACCGACGTCGTAGAGCGCGTCACCAACCGCACCGTCTACTGGTGCGATTCGTGCGAGATGCCGCACTGGACGGACTCCTGGCACGGCTTCGCTCGCGGCGTCGATCGCGACCTTTGCACCGGTTGTCTGGAGGACTTCTACTGGTGCGACGAGTGCGACGAGTGGTCCGCCTACCCTCACGCCCACGAGGACGAGGACGAAGAGCGGAGTGCGTGCGAAGCGCCGCACTTCTCGTTCCGCTTCCCGGTGCTGGGCCAGGAGAACGGTAGCGTCGCCAACGACACTCGGTTCGTCATCGAATCGGCCGGCGGCGTCATCGCCCGCGAGGGAATCGACGCGGTCGGAAAGTACCTGATGGACAGCACGGGCCAGGACATCGGCTACCGCGCGTACCTGCATCTTCGCTCCGACGCTTTCGAACAGAAGTGGACCACGAAGGGCGGCAACTTCCCCAAGCGTGTCGCCAAGTGGTATCTCCAGCAGGGATACAAGCTGACTCCCGAGCAGGTGAGCGAGATCGGCAACGTCGCGCGGCGCTTCGCCAGCGCCCAGGCAAAGCACGCTGTCGAGTTCACCCGCGATCTGAACCAGTCCGCAAGCGACTTCTTCCACTCTGGCTCGTGCTGGTGGGGATCGGAGTCCCATTCCCGCTGCATTCTGAAGCAGTGCGGCGGGCTGGCGATCCGCACTTGGACCGTCGACGGGACCGAGGCTCCCAATCCCAACAAGGGACCGCAGCCCACCCGCGTCAATGATTGCGGCTGCCCCTCCTGCACCAACTACGCGCACCAGATGCGCGCGTGGAAAGCGATTCCGGACACCATCACGCAGCCCGTCGGCAAGCTCAGCGGACGGGCGTGGATCGTGCCGTTGGACAACGCGTTGCAGCTCACGCACGACGCTGAGAACGCCCGCGCGTTCGTTGTCTTCAACGATTACGGCATCGACGGATACGAGTTCGCGCGCCTCGTGGCGCAGATGACGGGCAAGTCCTATCGGCGCATCGGGTTCCAACTCGGCAACGCCTGGGTCAACAGCGATCGCGGGTTCCTGATCGCCGATCCGGCCACCTGCCAGCGCACGGATTCGCTCTCCTTCGACTTCCGTCACGAGTGCTGGTGCGAGTCATGACACGGGCCGAGCGCACCAGTCAGCGACGACTGCGCCGGGCCGCGCGACGGGCGTTCTCGCCCGTCGCACTGACTCGGTTTTGCACCGAGAACGACTTCTCGGGTTTCGGTACTCGCGTCGACATCAGTCCGGGCGGTTGGCGCAGCTACACCTACAAGGGGAAGGAGCACCACGTCTACCAGGAACCGGACTGGTACATCTACCAGGACAACGGCGCCAGCATCCTCGGCGTGGCGCACCTGGACTCCGTCCAGTCCGATCGGCGCTGCCTCATCTATGACTCCGTACGCGGCAAGATCGTCAAGTCGCCCGCGCTGGACGATCGTTTGGGCGCGTACGTGATCTGCGATCTTCTCCCGCGTCTGGGGATCACGGTGGACTGGCTTTTGACCACGGGGGAAGAGAGCGGCAACAGCAGTGCCGAGCACTTCACCGCGCCCAAGTCCTACAACTGGATGTTCAGCTTCGACCGCGCCTACACCGACGTCGTGATGTACGAGTACGACACGCACGAGAACCGGGAACGCGTCCGCAGCGTCAACGCGGAAATCGGGCACGGCAGCTTCTCCGACATCGCGTTCCTGACCCATCTCGGCGTGGCCGGATTCAACTGGGGAGTCGGCTATCGCGACTACCACTCAAAGCGCGCGTGGGCTCCACTCGAAGACACGTTCGCCAGTGTGGCCCGGTTCGTCCGCTTCTACGAGCTGTACGCGGGTGAGCGCATCGAGCACATCACAAAGCCGTCCTGGTGGGATTCCTTCGGCGGAGCATTCGGCAGCGCTCAGGAATACGAGGACTGGGCGCTGGAGTCGGCGCAGGAGGGACGCTGTCCAGCCTGTGACGCTCTCCTCATCGACGGCTTCTGTGAGGACTGCCAGGAAGACTGGACGGACCTCTATGACCGCAAGCGCTACGGTCTGACCGAAGCCGAGTGGCGCGAGATGGAGGAGCGCGAAGCCCAGGAGAACGTGGGCTAGCGCCAATGGCGAGAGCGGCATGCTGCCGCTCTCGCTCCGAGACTGGTCCTGGGGTTGATGGGCCAGCGGGAGCAGCGCCGATCCTGCTGCGAGGGACAACCATGCCGCGCTACAGCGCCACGTTCACCTTCGATGCGTCCGACTTCCAGTCCGCCCGCGAGCTCGCCCGGGATATGCGGGCGGCACTCCGCGACGACTCTCGGTCCTACGCGGATGCCAACACCAAGTGCTCCTTCTGCGACGGCACCGGCACCAATGACCGCTGCGCCTCGTGCGGGGAGGTGTTGGGAGAGTGAAGACCAACAGCAAGACGGGCACCGAGAAGCCGTACGACGGTCGAACGTTCGTGATCCGCGAAGTGGTCGAGTACGCGGTCACGCTCGACGCGGACGACTGCCTTGATCCAGAGGACGGTCACGCGCTCAATGACGAAGAGTTGCGCGCCGTCGCGGAGGAAGCGTTCTGTCAGTCCAGAGATCCATTCGCGGAATTCGACGGCGCGGTGATCGAACGGGAGGTGTACGAGGAGTAGCTCAGTGCCGGGCTAGCCGCCCGGCCGATACCGTCCATGTGGCTCACGGGACGGCTGCGCGCGGCAGGCACCGCGCGGAGGTCAAGGGATATGCCTCACAACGACTTCGGGACGATGGACGACTACGCGGACGATGAAGTGGACGACACCGAATACGCGAACGTGCCGACCCTCTACGTTGACGGCGAGCGGATCAACGTAGAGGACCCGTGCGACTTCGAACGCGTCCAAGTCGAGTTCGACGACACCGCAAACGGCATGCAGACTGAGCAGCAGGAGCGCGCTCCTCTCGGTTGGTGCAACTCGGCGTCCATCACGCTCGACCGCGAGGACGACGCGGTACACCTCACCATCAGCGTTGGTGACCCGCGCGGCGCGTTCGGTTTCACGGTGCGCCGACTGTCCGAGGGCAACAGCGTCGATCCGAACGGCAAGCCCGTGCTCATCATGCACGTGCCCTACCCGGACGAGCCGATGCCGCACGAGAAGCTGACCGCGCTGCATCCCGGCACCTACCGGATCGGAGGCTGATTCCTTATGAAGCGCCCACCCAGCAACGAGCCGCGCAAGCCACCCAGGCGCTAGGAGACGGCCGTGGCGGCTCGAAACCGGGTCGCCACGGCTCCGAGACCGGACCTAGGGTTGCAGGACCGGCAGCGCGGCGCTGAGGAGCCGAGAGAGGTCAAGGGACATGACCATGAGCACAGAGGCAGACGTGGGACGCTTCGAGCCCGAGTACCACGAGTACTACTGCTGGTCGCCGGACACCGTGGACGGGACCGAGCGCACCGAGTGGTACGTGCTCGACGCGGCCGACGACCACGCGGTGGCCGGGCCGCTCGACATCGACGCCGCCATTCGCAAGGCGGCCGACCTGAACAAGGAGCTGGAGAGCAAGTGAAGACCTACCGCGTTCCCATCGAGTTCCAGGCCGAGAACGACGAGCACGCGCGCAAGATCGCGACCGGTCTGACGATCGGCGAGCTGACGGGCACTAGGGCCAGTGGCGTGCGCATCAAGTTTGACGAACTCGTTTGGGAGTACCGTTCCTGGTTCGCCGTGCCCGAGCCGGAGGAGACGCTGTGAACCTGTTCACCGACGACATCAAGACCGACGTCGAGGCGCTGGCGTGAGCAACATGTCCTACTGCCGGTTCCGCAACACTCTCGACGACTTGCGGGACTGTCACGAGCACATGGACGATCCGGACGTGGCCGACTCCGGCGACACCGAGGAGGCCCAAGCGCGGCGTCAGCTCATCCGGACGTGCGTCGAGATCGCCGCCGACTACGGCGATGAGCTGGAGTCGTGATCGAAATCCGTCAGGGTGGGCTGGTCTTCAGATGGCCGGCCCACTCGCGCCAACTGCTCATCCACGCGAAGGATGGACGCCAGATCGGCGACATCGCCATCGGCAACGTGTTCGACTCGCGCCCGGCCGACCTGGACGAGGTCCACGACACCGTCGATGCCTACTGCGACGGGTTGACAAAACATAGCTGATCCGCTAGGCTAGGTCCACGCGTGCACGGGGGTCGGGTGGCCGAGAGCGCCCGGCCCCCAATCTTGAGCACGTTGGAGGTCAAGGGACATGGCTCTCTACGTTGCGGTCGTGAACAAGGGCACCGAGGACTTCGCTTCGGGCCGCCCGAACGGCGACTGGTCGTGCTTCGTGGACGCCGACAAGGACGCGGCTATCCGCAAGGCGCTCAACGCCGTGCGGATGTGGGGATCGCAGTACCGGGTGCTGGTGGGCGAGCTGAGCGGCGAGGTGCGCGAGCCCTACGAGGTCGTCGAGCTGAAGGACGACGCGTCGTGATCCTGCACGTGTCGGTCACAGCCGAGGACATCAGGCAGGGCAGGCCGAGCGCTGTCTCTGACTGCCCGGTGGCGCTCGCGCTCAGGCGAGCGCTCGAAGAGGCGGGCATGAAGCCTTGGGCGGGCGTCTGTCCTGGGCACTTCCACTGGCCCTCGCACGAGAACGAGGCCCCGTGGCCGGACGAGCGGGTGCAGAAGTTCATCAACAGCTTCGACGCTGGCCAGCCCGTCGAGCCTTTCGAGTTTGACGTCGAGGTGTCGGCATGACCCGCATCGAGACCGCGCAGCAGGCGTTGGAGCTGCTGGAGAAGGCCGTGGCGACGCGCGGCGAGGACTACGTGTACCGCAGGCACGAGGGCTTCTGCACCTACACCCACGACGGAGAGCCCGACTGCTTGATCGGCGTCGTGCTGCACTCGGTCGGCTGGACGATCGAGGAGCTGAGGCAGTGCGACAACATGGGCTCGGTGCCGAGTGTCGCCGAAGATCCGACGTTCGCCGACCGACTGGGCAACGAGGCCATCGGCGTCCTCGACGCGGCGCAGGCCGCGCAGGATGACAGCCTCTCGTGGGGCGTAGCGCTCCAGAAGGCTCGCGACAGGGCGAGCGAATACCCCAACTAAGGACTTCATCCCTTCCTCCGGGGGCCGGCAGCGTGCTGGCCCCCTCATACTTTTGCCCATGCGCCTGTAGCTCAGGGGACATGAGCACCAGCTTGCGGAGCTGGGGGTCGGCGGTTCGAATCCGTCCAGGCGCTTACTTTTTCGCCAACGTCCGCGAGCTTGCGGGCCAGGGTCTTCGAGTCGTCGATGCCGTTCAGCCAGCGCACGAGCGCGATCAGCGCCTCGATGTCGTAGTCCGGCCTCTTCTCGTCGGCCATGCCATCCCCCAGCAAAGAGCCCGACCCCGGACCGCGGGGCCGGGCATCCCCGCTCGTGATTTCGGTGGGTGGGCCGGCCTGCCTTAGTGGGGGACAGGGCCGGCCCGGTGGCGTCGCGGGACGGTTGAATGAGCGAACCGGGGCGCCACCCAAAACGCTAGCCCATCCTCAACATCCCGGTCAACCCCCACGTCTCCGCCACATCCTTCAATCTCTAAGACTTAGTCTCCGAGCATGGACGAGTGGATCAGGCCGGGCGAGGCGGCGAGGCTGCTGGGCGTCAGCCTGACCACGATCTCCCGCTACGTGGACGCCGGCCAGCTCCAGGCCCAACGCCTCCCCTCTGGCCAGCGCCGCATCCTGCGCGCGTCCGTCGAGCGGCTCCAGCGCAAGGGCCGCGACGACGACTCGCGGTAATTCCGCAGCCTCCACCCGCCGATCTGAACTCGCCAGAGAATTTCCCGCGCCCAGCCGTCCCTTGATGGCGCTTGACGAAACCTAGCAGATAAGCTAAGCTGTCGGGGTTGGGTTGATCGAGCCCATCGGAGTACGTACGGGAGGGGGTTCCTGTGGCGGGCGGCCCCCTCCTTCATTTGGAGGTCAAGGTGAGTCTCGGTGAGCTAATCAAGATTTTGGAGGCCGAGGACCAAGGCAAGGTCGTTCCCTTCGGTTTCGGCCATCCCCACTCCTACCGGGGCTATTACGACGAACTGGCCTTCGAGCCGGCTCGCAATGTGACCGTGGCTGCGATGCTCGCCGACTGCCGCCGCTCTCTCGGGGCGACGTTCACAGGCTACAAGGGCGGCGATTTCGTCATGAAGGAATACACCAAGTGCTGGCTGGCCATGTGGGGGAACACCAGCGAGGACACGCTCGGCCCGGCGCTCCTTCGCTGCATGCTCGGGCACTCGCCCTGGCCGGCGGGTGAAGAGGGGGCTGGCTGACCGTGACGCTGTCGCAAGCCGGTCGTCGGCAGAAGGGCGCCCGAGCCGAGCGCGAGGTGCTGGAGTTCTTGCGCGACCATCTCGGCGATCACCTTGTGCGTGCTCGCGGCGAGGGAGCTAACGACCACGGCGACATCACCGGCCTGGTTTCCTGCGCCGTCCAAGTGAAGAATTTCGACGACACCACGCGGGCGATTCGCGAGGGACTGGCCGGTGTCGCTGAGCAGGCCGAGAATGCGGGCCTAGAGTGGGGCGCGGTGTTCGTGCGCCGTCGTGGCGGCAAGTACATCGTGGTCATGAGCGCCGACGACTGGGTGTCAATGTACCGGGAGGCCGTGCTGTGACCTGGCGCGCAGTTCTCGCCTTGATCGGCGTCGGCTTTGTGGTCACGTTCGCGGCGCTGATGGTCAGCGGTGCGACGCTGGCGCGTATCGACGCCTACGCCAAGCCGTCGATCGCGAAGTGCGACACGACGATCCCGCACGTAGAGGTGAGCAAGTGAAGACGCTGTCTGACGTCTATCAGACGATCAACTCGTTCGAGTGGCGCTGGCAACTGGCGCGCGAGCGGGCGCAGCGCATCGCGGGCGCCATCGCGCGCGATCAGCTCTCGGCAGCGGCGACGATGGCGCAGCCGAGCGGCAGCGGCCGACACGCGCGCAACCGGCGGCTGACGTTCTGGGCCGACCGGGTGCGCGCGCTGGAGAGTGCGTGATGGCAAAGTCCGTACCGATCGAGGAGCGATGCGTCGCAGAAGTCTGGCGCCACGAGGGTCTGTGGAGTAGCCACAGTCGCTGCCAGCGACGTGGCACGGTCGAGCGCGAGGGCAAGCTGTACTGCCGCCAGCACGATCCGGAGGCCGTCAAGCAACGCAATGCGGAGCGCGTCGAGCGCCATCACAGTCGGTACGAGGCCGACCAGCAGCGGCTTGCCGAAGCCAAGGTGCGATGTGGCCGACTGGGGTGCGGCAAGCCGCACTTTTCGTCGCGAACGCTTGAGTACGACGGCGGGCTGGTACTGACGGCGGAAGAGGCAGACTTGTTGATTGAGCGTCTCGGCCGGGTGCGCGAGGCCGAACCGTGACTGCGCGCAAGACGGCCGGCATCGATCGCAAGGCGCTGTACATCCCGAAGCCGAGCGAGTGGGACTTTCGCAAGCTGGACCCGGCCGAGGTTGAGCGTCGATTGACGGCGGCGCGCGGCAGCGTCGGGAAGCTCGACGACTGGGCCGGCAAGCTGCATGACGAGCGCGAGGGCGCCAAGCGCGAGCTGTGGGATCGGCTGCCAACGGCGAAGTTGTACGAGCAGCAGACGAAGCTGGCGCACCTGGAGGGCATGGGCAAGCAGTTGGCCCAGATCGCCAAGTTGCGCGCGCAGATAGCAACGGCAATCGAGTACATCGAGAAGCGCTTGTGCGGCGCGGGAGTGGTGAATTGACGCCACAGGCAGACACGTTCTTCGTGCCCGCGTACATAGAGGCCCACATCAACCGCCCAAGCTGGTATGCCGGCCGCTACAACGACGACGATGGCCAGTGGACGTGCAAGCACCGACATGTCACGCGCGACGAAGCACAGAAGTGCGCCGAGGCATTCGCCGCTCGAATGGAGACGGCGAGGTGAGCTGCGGTTGCGTGTGCCACGGGGCTGATGGGACCTTCGCGGGCTGCATGCACTGCGTGGCGTCGAAGAAGGACGACGACAATGGAGGTGACGACGATGACGACTGAGCGCCAGGCGCTCGACGTGGCGGCGCTGCGGCGGCTGGAGCCTGACGCGGCGGCGAT